>WNFR01009029.1_pt1 | contig 21116 bp, 12 predicted proteins | sample 5400221 | NCBI WGS metagenome assembly WNFR01 (sample SAMN13153357, study PRJNA577476) | soil metagenome | isolation source: 40 cm soil under Madrone tree | place: USA:California | collected 2016-06-14 | reverse complement strand
GATGTAGATCAGCCGGTCCTCGTCGCGGTTGACCAGAGGTTTGAGGAGCACGCCGCGCACCAGGGTGAAGATGGCGGCGTTGGCGCCGATGCCCAGCGCCAGCGTCAGAATCACGGTGATCGCAAGCCCTTTGCTTCGAGCGAGCGAGTGGAGCGCAACTCTCAGATCGCGAAAAAAGAACATGTTCTTGACCCCGTCTTGGCTGTGGATATAGCACCACGCGTGCCAATGCTTAAGTACCACATTTTAAATAACTTAGCACGCGTTGCGTGCGTCTGGGATGCTCGTTTTCAGGATGCCCGTGTCGCAAATTCGGACACCAACGCTCGCCGGGTGAAAGTTTTTGATGTCGCGCAAGTTTACAGATTCAGACAAGCAATGTGTAAGTCGTGTTCGGCACGCCCGGCAGCGTGACCGGATCGCACGAGCTTCCGTTCGGCCGCGCGTCACTTGCTCGGTGTTTACGCCGCGCGCTGGACAAAGATTCCGGCGAGATATTGTTTGTAGCGCACGGCAAGAATCGACCAGAGCAGGACCACAACAATTGCCAGAGGAAGCCCCTCGGGAGCCATTAGCGCGTGAAAGAAAAAGATGTTCACGATCACCGGTCCAAGCAACACAAGCGCCAGCGGCACAAATCGGTTCACCAAAAGCAGCACGCCGCCGAGCACCTGAAGGCCGAAGACAACCACCCAGTAGTGCGAGGCGAAGATCGCGCCCCCAAACTGCTGGGCCGCTAACCCCTTAGGTGGTGGCATGGGTATGAAGTGCAGGAATCCGTTCAAGCCAAACACGAGAAAAATTAGCCCCAGCAAATAGCGTGCGATGATCGATGCAATTCTCATATGCCTCTCCGGTACGTGGATTTGTGCTGGTTACAGACTGGCCTGTGCGTGCACTTTCTGAAGCGAAGGGGCCAGGAAAGTTTGCGAATCAACTTCTCCGGTCATCAATTTCTGGGTCCCTCCGGCCGCAATGAAGTGTATATCCGTAATGCCCATGAATCCAAAGATAGTGCGCGGATATGGTATGACGAACAGTATGAAAATGGGGAAGAAAGCAGGTCCCTCGCTGCGCTCGGGATGACAGGGGAGTGGCCCTTCGGGGCTCAGGGTAAACGAGATGAACTCGCCGCTACAAAGTGAGCTGCGCCTATTCTGTGCGCAGCGCGCGCATCGGATCGATTGTCGCCGCGCGCCATGCCGGCACCACGCAGGCCGCGACGGCTACCAGCAGCAACAACAGCGCCGAGGCCAGCAGGGTGAGCGGATCGCGCGAGCTTCCGTTGGCCCACGACACTACCACTCGGTTCAGCGCCACGCTCAGCCCGAGCCCAATCGCCAACCCAAAGCCGAGCATGGTCCCCGTCGACGCCAGCACCAGCCGGATGATGCTTGTCCGCGGTGCGCCGAGCGCCATGCGAATCCCGACTTCCTGGGTCCGCTGCGTGACCCCGAACGACACCACGCTGTACAGCCCGGTGGCCGCCAGCGCCAGCGCCAACACCGCAAACAGCGAGAATAGCGTGGCGATAAATCGCTCCTGGCCCCAGCCCTGCGTCTCCAGCCACCACAAGAGCGTGTGGTCGGAGACCACCACCATCTCCGGATTCAATTGGCGCAGCCGCTCCTTGATGGCACGCAGGACCACGTCCGTATTTCCCGTGGCGCGCACCAGAAGCGCTTCGTCCGGAGGCAGCACAAAACTGTACGGCAAGAAGATCGCCGGCTTTATGGGATGGTCCAAGCCGTCATTGCGCGCGTCGCCCACTACTCCGATGATTTGCAGCCATTCATCCGGCGACGACGCCAGCAGCAGCGAGGGCTGCTCGACCTTTAGCATGGGACTGCGCACGCTCTGCCCAATCGGATCGCCATCGCCAATGAATTGTTTGACGAAAGACTGGTTCACCACCGCAAAGTGCGCGGCACGCAGCGTCTCCGCTTCGTCGAACACGCGCCCCGCCAGCAAGGGAATGCGCAGCGTCAGAAATTCCTGCGGACTCACCAGGCACAGCATGGCCTGCGCGTCGGTCAGCGATGGTTTGCCTTGCACTTCGATTTTCGCCGTGAAGCCGCCAAATCCGGGGAACCACGTGGTGGAAACGCTCGCGGTGTCCACGCCCGGCGCTTCGGTGACCGTCTTGCGCACCAATTCGTTCGCATTCAGCCGCGCCTCCCACGCGGGATTCGCCCCTTTTGGAAAACCGATGTTCATGGAAATCACATGGTCCGGCTCGAATCCCAGCGGGGTGTGGATGCGCGCCACAAACGCCCGCATCGCCGCGCCCGCCGCGGCCAGCAGCACCAGCGTCAGCGCGACCTGGCCTGCAATCAGCAGCCGGTGCGTATTTCGATTGTGCGTGCTGCCGGTGTGCTTCGCGTTGCTCGCCTGGATCAAATTACCGAGCTGCGGCCGCGAAAGCTGCCAGGCCGGTGAAACGCCAAAAAGGATTCCGGTCAGCAGCGCGATCGCCGCGCTGAACGCCAGCACTGCGGCGTTCACGTGAATGGCGGCTTCATGCGGAAAGGAATAGTAGGGAAGAAACGTAGCCAGCGCCGCGACGCCTTTGTAGGCAACGAGTACGCCCAGCGCCGCGCCGGCGACCGACAGCACCACCGATTCCGTCAGCAACTGGCGAATCAGCCGGCTGCGTCCCGCGCCGACGGAAACGCGCACGGCCAGCTCGTGCTGCCGCGCTGTTCCCCGCGCCAGCAGCAGGATCGAAACGTTGGCGCACCCGATGACCAACAATGCCAGCACGGCGCCGAAGAGCAGCGTCAGCGTTCCGGCGAATTTGCCGAGCACTTCTTCGTTCAGCGTGACGATCTTTACCTTGCGGTCTTGCGGATAGTTCTTATCGCTTTTCGCAAACTCGTTGACCAGTGCCTGAAACTGGGCCTCTGCCGCGGGAAATTTCGTGCCGGGCTTTAGTTTGACGAAGGCAAGCCAAAACTCATGAGCATCCGCAGTCGGCACCGCGGGTAGGTACACATCGGAGTCGCCCCAAGTGAAGCGCGGCGGCACAACGCCGATCACGGTATAAAGCTGACGATCCAGCTCAATGTTTTTTCCGACCACGTCGCGGCTGCCGCCAAACTGGCGCTGCCAAAACAGATAGCTGAGCACGGCAACGGGCGCGGGATTCCCTCCGGGAGCATCGGCTTGGGTGAATTCGCGGCCTAGCAACGGAGGTACGCCCATGTATTCAAACAGGTTTGTCGAATACAACCCAACATTCACGGAAACCGGGATTTGGTCCCCGGTCAGGTTCCGCTGATTGTTCCGCGCCAGGAACACGTCATCGAGCGACGGGATCTTCCGCAAGTCCTTGTATTCGCTACCGTTTACGATGAGAAGCGGGCCGCGGTCGCTCTTCTTGTCGTTGAGCTGCACATGCACCATGCGGTTGTTGTCTTTGTAGGGGTAAGGATCGAGCAGTACGCCATAGACAACACTGAAGATAGCGGTGGTGGCACCGATGCCCAGCATCAGGGAGAGAATCGCGGTGATGACGAAACCAGGCGACTTGCGAAACTGGCGAAAGGCGAAGCGCAGGTCCTGCAGAAGGGTCCGCATGGGTGTCTCCGTAACTAAGGATACGAATATAGACGAAATATGTTTCCGTCGGATAGATGGAGTTAGAAAGGATTTACGGTTTCGCCGCCCGTTTGCGCGTTCTATTCGTAGCGCAACGGGTTCTATTCATAGCGCAACGCGATCATGGGATCGACGCTCATCGCCTTACGCGCCGGGAGCCAAGATGCCGCAATCGTCACGCTAGCCATGAGCGCTGCAGCACAAATATAGGTAAGGGCGTCCGTTCGGGAAACTCCATAGAGGAAAATCCCCGATCCGCTCCAACCTATGTGCGCAGTGGGGAAAAAACGCGTCATTGCAAATGCGGCCAGTGTACCTATGACAAGGCCCACGAATGTGATGGCAAGCGCTTCGCGCAACACGACGCGAGCAATTTCGATGCGAGCCGCGCCCAGGGCGACGCGGACGCCAATCTCTCGGGTGCGTTCGGTAACGGAGTACGAGGTCACACCGAAAACGCCCACGAGCGCGAGGATCAACGCCAATCCGCCGAAAGAAGCCAGTAGTGTGACAATTGGGCGGCGCAGGCTCAGGGACTCAGAATCGTGAATCTCCTGTTGCATGCTGCCAAATTGCCAGTAAAGCCGCGGATCCACTTGGCCAAGCCAATTGTTAAGCGTCTGCGAGCCGCTGGAGAAGTCCGCCGATGCGCGCATGCGAATCGCAAGACTCCATTGCCTTGGAAGCATTTGCGAAACAGGAAAGTAGGCGAGAGGCCGCGAGTCTTCTTCTGGATTGCGCTGGCTGAAATCGGAAACCACGCCGACGATCTCTATCCAAGACGCAGGGGAATCGGCAAATGCAATGTGATGACCGACAGGGTTAGCTCGCGGGAAGTATCGTTTGGCGAAGGTTTCATTAACAATGGCAACCAGACTCGACGCGCGCGAGTCCGTCTCCTGGAAAGAACGTCCCGAGAGCATGGGAGCTTTCAGGGTGTAGAAATAACCGGGACTTATGGTGACGAAATATAGCTCTTCCTGATTAGGGGCTCTTGGTGACGGAGACTCGATTTTGAACTGAGCGCTATCCGCTCCATACATAGGAAGCGAGTCGGTGACGCCGGCTGACTCGACTCCGGGCATCAATCGGGCACGCTCGACGGCTTCGCGGATCAGGCGAGCTCGAGCGGATGGCTCGGTGTAACGCGATGGCGGCAGCTTGAGAGTGGCCGTCAGCACATTGCGCGGGTCATATCCAATTGATGCGGACTCCACGTTGCGAAGACTACGAAAAAGCAGGCCAAAGCCGACGAGCAGCATCATGCCCAGAGCAATTTGGAATACGACCAAGAGATTTCGTGTGGTCCGAGATTGTGAGCCGCCGGGCGCATTGGGAACAGCATCTTTCAGAGTGTCATTGAGATTGACGCGAGTGGCGTGGAGCGCCGGGATCATTCCGAAAATGAGCGCGGTCAGAAAGGACACTCCTACTGTCACGGCCAAAACGCGTGCGTCGGTCTGCAGATACGTTCCGGGGACCAAGCCGGATGCGGCTCTTGTGATGGTGTCCCGAGACCATTGCAAGACGATCAACCCGAGGGCGGCGCCGCAAACAAATAAGAGGGTGCTCTCAGTTAGCAATTGCCGAATCATTCGCGCGCGTGAGCAGCCGAGGGCTGCGCGGAGGGCAACTTCCCTCTGGCGCTTCACACCGCGCGCTAGCAGTAGGCTGGCAACGTTGGCGCAGGCGATCAACAGCACGAGTCCGGCGGCGCACGCCGTCATCCACATTCCGCGCAGTGCATTTTGCCGGGTGGGGCCTGGATGCCGGAACACTTCGGCAAAATCCTCGACAACCAAATGTCCGCTGTGATCGGCTGCAGGGCGGTGCCCGCGGAGTTGCTGCGCGATTAGTTCCGTTTCCGTACGTGCTTGGTCCAGAGTTGCCCCTGGCCTGAGGCGGGCCACGATTTGTACGCGTACCATCCCGGCTCGCGCGTTCCCGCTCTCTTTATAAGAGTCCAGAACCAGAGGAGCGAAGACATCAGTCTCTTCGTAGTACGGTCCCAGGGATTGCGGCAGTACGCCGACGATCGTTACGCTGCGTCGATTCAGATTGATCTGTTTTCCCACAATGCGCGGGTCGGCGTGAAAACGAGCGCGCCAGCAAGCGTACGAGAGAATCACGACAGCGTCGCTGCCGGCGGTTTCTTCCTCGTCGAGAAAGTTGCGGCCGAGGATGGGCTGAATGCCGAGCGTTGGCAGCCAGTTCGAAGTTACAAGGAACCCGGCAAGGCTTTCTCCCGTGGAAGCACCGCTCTCGAAGTAGAAACCCATCCAATCCATCCATCCGTTGCCGGCAACGCGCTCGAAGGACTGGCTGCTTAATCGCAGGGCCGAATATTCCGCCGGAGACGGCGTGTGCAGATCGCCCGCTGCATCGGTTGTCCATACATGAACGAGCCGCTCGGGTTCGCGGAACGGCAAACCGCGCAATAGCGAGGAATCGACCAATCCGAAAGCTGCAGAGTTTGCGCCGATGCCGATGGCGAGAGTGAAGATAGCGACGGCGGTGAAACCGGTATTCTTACGGAGCATGCGGAAGGCGTACCGGGTGTCTTGGATGGTTGTTTCGAGGAGGTGGGTACCGCGGGATTCGCGGCATTGCTCTTTGATTTGTTCGAGGCCACCGAGGGCTAAGCGTGCGCGGCGCGCGGCTTCATCTCGCGGGACGCCTGCTGCTACACATTTTGCGATTTCGTTTTCGAGGTGGGCGCGGAGTTCGGCGTGGAGTTCCGCTTCCACATTGTTGCGGCGGAACAAGGCGCGGAGGCGGAAGAGAAGGTCGGTGAACATGAGGCGCTCCCGAAATCAAGTACGGGTCTTCGCGGCCGCGGCGGCGGTACGCTCCCCTTGTACTTCGACAGGAACGATACCGCTTCTTTTGTCAAAGTACAAGACGAATGGAACCTGTTTCCGTTTCAGCCCGAAAAGGCGGGCGCGACCCCGGCGATACCGTGTCTTGCTGCTATTCGTAGCGCAAGGCGATGATGGGGTCGACCTTGGTCGCGCGGCGCGCCGGAATGTAGCAGGCGAGGACTGCTGCCAGGGCAAGGACCAGCGAGACGGCGCCGAACGTAAGCGGGTCGTGGGCGCTGACGCCGAACAGCAAGCTGCCGAGCAGGCGCATGGCGGCGAAGGCAACGAGCAAGCCAAACGCCAGGCCCGCGGCGGCGAGGCGCATACCCTGGCCGACTACGAGGCCGAGTACGCGGCCGGTTTGCGCGCCCATAGCCATGCGAATGCCGATTTCGCGGGTTTGCTGGTTGACGGAATAGGAGAGCACGCCGTAGACGCCGACCACCGCGAGGACGAGTGCGAGTGCACCGAAGACGGCGAGTAACGCTGCGCCCATGCGCGGAGCCCATAGGCCCTGGCTCAGCAGCTCTCCGATCGTTTGCACGTTGGTGAGCGCGAGATTCGAATCCAGCGATTGTACTTGGGCGCGCACGGTGGAGATGAGCGCTTCGGGACGGCCGCTGGTGCGCACTTGCATGATAACGGCGGGTGAATAGTTTTGCGTCAGAGGCAGATAGGCGACCGGCTGCGGCTCCTCTCCAATGTTGTTCACCACCGTGCTGCGAACCACGCCGACGATTTCCCGCAGCGTGGGATCTCCGTGAAAGTGGAAGCGTTTGCCGACGACGTTTTCATTGGGCCAGAAATGCTTGGCCATGGCTTCGTTGGCGATGGCCACCGGTTTGGTGGTGGCGCGATCGGAGTCAGTGAATTCGCGGCCGGCAATGAGCGGAATGCGGAGAGTCTCGAAAAATGTTGAAGCTATATCATTAACCTGCGTCAACGTGCCGCGGTATCCGGAAGCTTCATCCTGGCCCTCAGGGAAAATGGTGCGAGAAAATGCTGGGATCAACGGCGGAGCATCGGCGATGGTAGCGGACTCTACACCGGGAGACGCTTTGGCGCGTGCGATGGCTGCGCGGAAGAATTGCTGGCCGTACCCTTCGTCGTAGTGCAGAGCGCCGAGATCAAAATTGAACATGAAGAGGTTGGTGGATTCGAAGCCGGGGTCGATGCGCTGCGCGTTTTGCATGCTGCGAATGAAAAGGCCGGCGCCAACTAGCGCAACCAGAGCGAGAGCGATTTCGGTGACCACCAGCACGCTGCGGAATGGGCTGCTCGCCCATCCGACAGTGTTGCCGCGGCCGCCCACTTTCAAGACTTCGATGATGTTGGGTCGCGCGGCCTTCAACGCCGGAGCGACGCCGATGAGCACGGCGGTGAGAAGCGCGACGCTCAGCGTAAACAGCAGGACGTGCGAATCGAATCCGAGGTCAAGATCGCTATCGGCGACGAACGGAGGACGGAACGACCACAACACGGAGCGCCCGCCATACGCGATGGCTAATCCGGCCAGCGCGGAAAGAAAGGCGAGCACCATGCTTTCGGTGAGGAGTTGCTGGATGACGCGGCCGCGGCTGGCACCCATGGCCGCTCGGACTCCAATTTCTTTCTCGCGGCTGGCGGCCTGCGCGAGCAACAGATTGGCGAGATTGACGCAAGCAATCAGGAGGACGAGTCCAACGATGCCCATCATCACGCCGCCAGCGAGAGTTAACTGACCGCGTTGATTGACGCCGACGGCGGCTTCCGCCAGAGGAGTGAGAGCCACACTGCGACCGGCATTGTCCGTTGGAAAAGCACTCTCGAGGCCGGCGGCAACCGTTTTGAGCGAAGCTTCCGCGCCCGATATGGAGACTCCATCTTTCAGGCGGCCATAAACGGTGGTGGCCAAAAAACGGCGCGTGTTGAAATTGTCCTTGAAGACGGAATCCAAACTTCCTCGGCGTTGAGAAAGGTGAAGGTGCCTTTGAAGCCGTGCGGCGCGACGCCGATGATGGTGTAAGGCGTGGCGTTGAGGGTGACGTTCTGGCCGACAATATTGGGATTGGCGCCGAATTTGTTGCTCCACAGGCTGTAGCTCAGCACAACGACATTGTTTCCGCCCGGTTTGGTGTCTTCATCCGGTAAGAAGAAACGTCCGGCCGCGGGGCGCAGGCCGAGAAGATCAAAATAGCTCGCGCTGACCATTTGTCCCTGAAGCTGGCGGGGCTCGGCGCCGCCGCTCCAGGTCACTGGGAGAGGGCCGACCAGACAGGTCATCGCTGAGAAAAGCTGCGTCTGGCGCGCATAATCCTGAAAATTCCCGTAGGACATGCCGAGCTTGACGGCGTTGGCGGCGGTCACGCGAGTTTTGGAGTCGACGGTGTCCACCTCGACCACGCGCGAGACGTCTTTCACCGGCAACGGATTGAGCAGGATGGCGTTGACCACGGTGAAGATCGTGGTGTTGGCGCCAATACCCAGCGCGAGCGAGAGAATGGCGACTGAACTGAACGCCACATTTTTGGTGAGCATGCGGAGCGCGTAACGGATGTCTTGCCAGAGAGTCTGCATGGTTTGCGTCTCCCACCGGGCGAGGCGGGCCGAGGCCGGCACGTAGTTCTACCCAAGTTTGGGAATGCCATTTCGCCCTATCGTGTAGGACGGGCCAGTGGCTCTATTGTTTCTGGGAATAATCTATCATTAGTGATGCAAGGGAGCTGACATCGGCACAAGGCGCACCGAAATAAGGAAGTTGCCGCGCTCAAGGCCGATGAGTTCGAATTGCGCGGCGTTTTGCGCGCCGCCGTTGCTGGAAACCTGGGCGGGATTGCCGCCGGTTAGCTGGGCGACTTTGGGCGAGAGATTGCGTGCTTCGAGAGTGACTTTGGCGACGGTACCGCTGACATGCACGGTCAGCGTGCGATGCTCGCCCGGTGCGAGAGGGGAGGAGTCCGCATCCAGGGTTAAAGCCAGGAAGGTGATCGAAAACGGTGGAGTGGAGCGCTTGGCGCAAGCGACGTCCACCATGGCTGGCCCGGGCTCCAGCTCTGCAGGCGGAAGGGCCACCAGTGAGACTGGTGAAGACGCCAGCACCAGGGCGTGCTTCCCGGCGACGCGCACGGCGTTTGCGTCGGCTTCGCCACAGAAACCGCTGCCGGAAAGTTGAAATCGATCGGCGAGCGAAGCGAAGCGGGGTACCGAGGAAACCTGCAGGGAAGAGGACCCGGCTTCGGAGGGCGTTAGGATGGTGGTGTAAACGCGGGTCGGCTGCGGGGCGATGGTCGCGTAGATCACGCCGGGATTCAGAGGAGCGACGAACAAGGCGCGCCCGGTGACGTTGGTGACCAAGTGGTCGCCGTTCGAGAAATTCACGGTGACGCCCGGCGTGAGACGGCCGTTTACGTCCAGCACCGCAACGGTGGCGGTTTCGCCGGAAACGATGCGTTTCGGCAGCAGCAGAATGCGAGCCGCAGAGGCGGGCGGCGCTGGCTGCTGCGGCAAAAGCGAGATGGGAAAGGTCAGTAACCCTGCGTACAACATCACGAATAAACACGCGGAATGCGGCGAGAACATGGTGAGATTGTAGACGAAAAGAGCCCATCCTACGCCGTCCGCTCCCGTTGCCCGCGCCACCGCCTTACACCCGCCGAAATGTGGCGAAAAAGCGAGTAATTAGTAGGGTTCATTGCCTTACGGGAGGCTGGCGTGTCTGTTAGCGTGGGAACGGGGTTGCCAGCGCTACGTGCAGGCCGGGTGTGTTCGGCCAGGGCAGGGGAGTTCGCGTGCAGATCGTGAGCGGCGGCGTGACCGATGTAGGCCGCGTGCGCACCAACAACGAGGACTGCTTTCGCATTGTTGCCCCGCTGCACCTGTTTGTGCTGTCGGATGGGATGGGCGGCGAAGCGCACGGCGAAGTGGCCAGCGCGCTGGCCGTGGAAACAGTGGTGAAGCACTGCCTGGAGGCGCTGGACAATCCGGCGGTGACACTTTATGGCGAGCAGCAAGCGTCGTGGAGCGAGAAAACGAAGCGGTTGAGCAGCGCGGCGCACCTGGCCAACAAAAAGATTTTTGCCTCGGCGCAAGAGCACACCGAACAGCACGGCATGGGCGCGACGCTGACGGCAGCGTGGATTGATGGCTCGACGCTGAGCATCGCGCACGTGGGCGACACCCGCGCCTACCTGCTGCGCAGCGGCACGCTGCAGCAGTTGACCAGCGATCATTCCCTGGTGGCCGAGCAAGTGCGGCAGGGGATTTTGACGGCGGCGGAAGCGGAAGAGAGCCAGATGCAAAGCGTGCTGCTGCGCGCGCTCGGCTCGCAACAGGATGTGGAAGTGGACACCGAAGAGCTCATGGTGATCTCGCGCGACATCTTGCTGCTGTGTTCGGATGGGCTGACGCGCATGGTCATCGAGCCGGAAATTGCGGGAACGCTGCAGTCCGAACCGGACGCCACCAAGGCGGCGCAGAAACTGGTGGACCTGGCCAACGACCGCGGCGGCTCCGACAACATCACGGTGATCGTGGTGCGCATCGGCGCGGAATCCAAGGGTTGGTTTTCGTGGCTGCGCACGGGGGCGCGGAAACATGCGGCCAGAAACGGGACCGCGGGAGGAAAGTAGCATGGCGAAGCTGAGCCTGATGTTTGAAAACAAGTTGGTGAAGGAGGTGCCGATCGGGAGCCGGCCGGTGGGCATTGGGCGCTCCCCGGACAACGATTTGCCGGTCGACAATCTGGCCGTGTCGAATCATCACGCGCGGGTGTTTTTCGAAGCCGGGCGGCTGGTGGTCGAGGATCTGGACAGCCTCAACGGCACGTTCGTCAACGATCTGCGCGTGGAGCGCGCCACGCTGCATGACGGCGATTCGATTTGGATCGGCAAGCACCACATCAAGGTGGATGCCAGCGGAGATACGCCGATCTCGGTGGACTCGAAACGCAAGCCGGTCGCACCGACGATTAACGAAACGATGGTATTGGACACCAAGCAGCGCCGCGAATTGTGGCAGCAAGCGGCGGCCATGGGCGAGCGCTCGCAATTGGCAGGCCGGCTGAAGATGCCCACGCTGTTGGTGCTCAGCGGCAACTCCGACCAAAAAGAATATGTGATCACCAGCAAGCTGGCGGTCATCGGCAAATCGAAAATGGCGACGGTGAAGTTGAAGGGCTGGTTCAAACCCGAGGTCGCCGCGCAAATCAATCGGCGCGACGACGGTTATTACATCGGGCCGGGCGACAAGACCCCACTCGTCAATTCCAAGCCGATCCAGGGCCCCGTGCGCCTGAACGACGGCGACGTGATCGAGATTTGCGGGCTGCGACTGAGTTTCTCCTTCCGCGAATAGCCGTTTCCTGCGAGTGCAACTCTACGTTTCTACGTGCGGCGCTCCGCCGCAGACCTGCTCTCCGTCCATGTAACAGGAGGGCCAGCGCCGGCATCCTACCGTCCATGCCAGATGGTCAAAGCTTGTCTCTAAACCGTTTAGCCGATTAGACTTCGGAGATTCACGGGTAGCGCTTGAACCCGGGGCCGCGACGTACCCAAATCACCGCCGCGGTGAATCTAAAAGAAAGCGGATAGATTTCCCGAAGCACGCCTGACAGTCTCGAAGGGCGGCGTGCCTCCAGAACTCGCCTAACAGGGAAGCCGAAAGTATGTGGATTGTTCGTTTAGCGCTAGCGAGGCCGTACACGTTCATCGTGATGGCGCTCGTGGTGATTTTGCTGACGCCGGTGGTGCTGCTGCGTACGCCTACGGACATCTTTCCGGAAATCAACATTCCGGTCATCAGCTTGGTGTGGAGTTACAACGGGCTCTCGCCGCAAGACATGGAGCAGCGCATCACCGCGAACTCCGAGCGCGCGGTGACCACGCTGGTGAACGACGTCGAGCACATCGAATCGCAATCGCTGAACGGCATCGCGGTAGTGAAGATTTATTTTCAGCCCAACGCGAACGTGCAGACCGCGCTGGCGCAGACCACCGCCATCGTGCAAACGATTTTGAGATTTTTGCCGCCGGGAACCACGGCCCCGCTGGTGGCCATCTATTCCGCTTCCACCGTGCCGGTGATTCAGATCGGTTTGACCAGCGACAGCCTGAGCGAGCAGGCCATTTTCGATTTCGGGAACAATTTCATTCGCACGCAGTTGGCCACCGTGCAGGGCGCCGCGCTGCCCTTCCCGTATGGCGGTAAACAGCGGCAAATCACGGTGGATCTGAATTCGGAGGCGTTGCAGTCCAAGGGCCTTTCGCCCGTGGAGATCGTGAACGCGGTGAATGCGCAGAATCTGATTTTGCCGACCGGCACGGCAAAGTTCGGCACGCTCGAATACAACGTGGAGATGAACGGCGCCCCGCAGACCATCCAGGAGCTCAACGATCTGCCGGTGAAAACCGTAAATGGCGCGACGATTTATATGCGCGACGTCGCGCACGTGCGCGACGGCTTTTCCCCGCAAACGAACATCGTTCGCGCCAATGGGCAACGCGGCGCGCTGATGGCGGTGTACAAGACCGGCGGCGCATCCACACTGGATATCGTCCAGCGTGTGAAACAGACGATTCAGAACTACCTGGGTTCCTTGCCGGAGAGCCTGCACATCACGATGCTCTTCGACCAATCGCTCTTTGTGCGCGCTTCTATCCAGGGCGTGCTGCGCGAGGGGCTGATCGCGGCGTGTCTGACGGCCATCATGATCCTGCTCTTCCTCGGCAATTGGAAAAGCACGCTGATCATCGCCACTTCCATTCCGCTCTCGATCCTGGTCAGCATTCTCTTGCTCAGCGCGTTGCACGAAACCATCAACATCATGACGCTCGGCGGGCTGGCCCTAGCCGTGGGCATTCTGGTGGACGACGCCACCGTGGAAATCGAAAACATCAACCGCAACCTGGCCATGGGCAAGGAGACAGTGCAAGCCATTCTCGATGGCGCGCAACAGATCGCCGTGCCCGCATTTGTTTCCACACTGTGCATCTGCATCGTGTTCATTCCCATGTTTTTCCTGTCCGGCGTGGCGCGGTTCTTGTTCGTGCCGCTGGCCGAAGCGGTTTCCTTCGCGATGCTCGCGTCGTACATGTGGTCGCGAACCATCGTGCCGACCATGGCGATGTACCTGCTCTCCGCGGAAGACGAATACAGCGCGGAGGAACACAGGGGCGAAAAGCAAGGCTTCTTCCGCCGCTACCAACAGGGCTTCGAGCGCCGTTTCGAGCGTTTCCGCGAAGGCTACCGCCGCGCACTGAGTGCCGCCCTCGCCAGTTCCACTTTATTCGCGGCGTGTTTCCTCGGATTCTGCCTGCTTTCAGGGGGATTGATTTTCGTGCTTGGCCGAGATTTCTTCCCGAAAGTTGACGCCGGACAAATTCGACTGCATTTCCGCGCGCGCACCGGGCTGCGCATCGAAGAAACCGCCCGCTTGGTTGACCAGATCGATGCGGTGATCCGCGAAACGATTCCCAGCGATGAATTGCAGACCATCCTGGACAATCTAGGCGTGCCTTATAGCGGGCTCAATCTCAGCTACAGCAACTCCGGGACGTTTGGAACCGCCGACGGCGAGGTCCTGGTGCAGTTGAAGGAAGTGCGCGGCAAGCCGACGAGCGCTTACATCGCCGCACTGCGCGAGAAATTTCCGCAACGGTTCCCGGGCGTTCAGTTTTTCTTTCAGCCCGCGGACATCGTTACGCAGATCTTGAACTTCGGGACTCCCGCGCCGATCGACGTGGCCATCATCGGCAACAACCAGCAAGCCAATTTCCTGGTCGCGGAAAAGCTGGCCAATGAAATGCGCCACATCCCCGGCGCGGTCGATGTCCACGTGCAGCAGGCTTTTGACGGTCCCACACTGCACATGGACATCGACCGCACACGCGCGCAAACTGTGGGATTGCAAGCCCGGGACGTTGCGCAGAACGTGCTCGTATCGCTCAGTTCCAGTTTCCAGACCGCCCCGGCTTTTTGGCTCGATCCGAAAAATGGAGTGAGCTACAACGTAGCCGTGCAGACGCCGCAATATCGTATGGATTCGTTTCAGGCGCTGCAGAACACGCCAATTAGCGGCACCGTGCCGGGTACGCCGTCGCAAATTCTCGGCAATCTTGTGCGTTCCACGACCACCGCGCGGCCCGCCACCGTCTCGCACTACAACGCGCAGCCCATGATCAATGTGTACGCGGCGGTGGACGGCCGCGACCTCGGCGGAGTTTCCGATGAGGTCGCCAAGCAGGTGAAGGAAATCGAGAAAGATCTGCCGCGCGGCAGCCACATGGTCATCCGCGGCCAGGTGCAGACGATGAAGAGCTCGTTTACCGGGCTGGGCTTTGGGCTGCTTGGCGCTATCGTCCTCGTTTATCTGTTGATCGTGGTGAATTTTCAGTCTTGGCTTGATCCATTCATTATTATTACCGCGCTGCCCGGCGCGCTCGCGGGCATATGCTGGATGTTGCTGGTGACCCACACCACGCTGAACGTGCCGTCGCTGACCGGAGCGATCATGAGCGTTGGCGTAGCCACGTCGAATAGCATCTTGATGGTGTCCTTCGCGCGCGAACAGATGAACGAAGGTAAGAACGCGCTGGAAGCCGCGCTGGAAGCGGGTTTTGTGCGCATGCGCCCGGTGATTATGACCGCGTTAGCCATGATCATCGGCATGGTGCCCATGGCCATCGGTCTCGGCGAGGGCGGCGAACAGAATGCTCCGCTCGGCCGCGCGGTCATCGGCGGATTGTTGTTCGCCACGTTTGCCACTCTTTTCTTCGTGCCATGCGTCTTTTCTATTATCCACGGGCGTCGGGAGCGCCGCAGGCGGTATGGCGCGACGCCGGAGCCGGCGGCATCGTGACACCGAAGCTGTAAAATAAGTTCGGAGCAGAGAATGACGAAGGAAGGTAACACGCAAATCGCGCCAGAAGGCGCGCAACACGGTGCTGAGAAAAAGAGCAGGCTATTTCTGTTCCTGGTTGGCATTGCGGTCGTGCTGGTGATCGTTGGAATTTTCACGCTGCTACAGCGCCGCGAGCAATACAATGCGCTGGCCAAGGAAACCGAAAAGCTCGCCGTGCCCACCGTCGCGGTGATGCATCCCACCGTGGAACCGGCAGAAGAGGATTTGGTGCTGCCCTCCACGCTGCAGGCCTACGTGGAATCGCCGATTTACGCGCGCACTAGCGGCTACCTCAAAAAGTGGTACCACGATATCGGATCCCACGTGCAGCAGGGCGAACTGCTTGCCGACATCGACACGCCGGAAGTGGACCAGCAACTTTCCCAAGCGCGCGCCGATCTCGGCACCGCGCAGGCCAACGAGAATCTTTCTCGCATTACCGCCACGCGCTACGGAGAGCTGATCAAGACAGACGGCGTCTCCAAGCAGGAGGTCGACAACGCGGTCGGCGACTATGCGGCCAAGCGCGCCGCCGCCGCTTCCGCGCAGGCCAACGTGCGGCGCTTGGAGGAGTTGGAATCGTTCAAGCACATTTACGCGCCGTTCAGCGGCGTTATTACACGCCGCAACGTCGACACCGGCAACCTGATCAATGCCGGCAACGGCGGGAGCGCGCAAGAGCTCTTCGTTCTGGCCGCCACCGACCCCATTCGCGCTTATGTCAGCGTGCCAGAAGTGTACGCCGCCGCGATTCATTCCGGACTTGGCGCGTACCTGGAACTCACGCAATTTCCCGGCCAAAAATTCCAGGCCAAGGTTGCGCGCACCGCGGACGCCATCGATTTGGCCAGCCGCACGCTGAACACCGAAGTGGATGTGCCAAACAAAACAGGCCAATTGCTGCCCGGAGGCTACGCCCAGGTGCACTTGCTGGTGGGCGTGACGGGAACGCGCTTACAGGTGCCGGTCAACGCGCTGCTTTTCCGCGCGGAAGGTCTGCGAGCGGTGGTCGTCGACGCGAATCACAGGACCCATTTGCAACAGTTGGCCATCGGCCGCGATTACGGTACTTCGCTGGAAGTGCTGCAGGGCTTGCGCCCGGACGATTGGATTGTGCTGAACCCACCGGACTCGCTCGATGAGGGTGTACAGGTCAATGTGAAGGAACCGCCAAAGGCAGGATCCGGCGCTCCCGGCAATGGCGCTGCTCCGCCGCCGGGGAACGTTCCGCCCACCACGAACGGCAGGTCAGCGCAGAGGGAAAAGAAATAATGCGACGAGCGAGGCGCGGCGGTGTCACGCGTGTGCGCACCGCGCCTGTTGCGCACGCCGGACTCCTGCTGGCCGCCGGGATTTTCCTCGCGGGCTGCTCCGTAGGTCCCAATTACAAGCGTCCGTCAGCTCCTTCGGCGACAAAATGGGATCTCGCCGAGCCTTGGCGCGAAGGCGCTCCCAAAGACGCCATTCCCAAAGGGCAATGGTGGACGGTATTTCACGATGAAGACCTGAACGCCCTGGAGACGCAGGCGCTCACTGCCAATCAGACCATCAAAGTTTCGATCGCGCGTCTGGAGCAGGCTCGCGCCACCGCAGCGATTCAGGTGTCCACTCTCTTTCCAACGCTGAACACGGCACCCGGCGCCGAGAGACAGCGGCTATCTGGAAATCGCCCCACCAGCGGCGTGGTGTTCAAGCTCCGGCCTGTCACGCAAAACACTTACGCTGTGCCATTCACGGTCAGTTACGAGGTGGATCTGTTTGGCCGCCGTAGGCGCAGCATCGAGGCGGCGGAAGCGTCCTACCAGGCCAACGCCGCGGACCTTGAAAATGTGCGGTTGCTGGTCACCGCGCAGCTCGCCGGCGACTATTTCAATCTGCGCGAGCTGGATTCCGAGCTGAAAATTCTGACCCGCACGGTAGAGGCTCTGCAGAAGGGCCTGGAGCTGGTGAATTCGCGGCACAGCGGCGGCGTGGCCTCCGGCCTGGACGTCGCGCAGGAAGAGACCCTGCTCAACACCACGCGCACGCAAGCCGTTCTACTGCAGCAGCAACGCAAACAATTCGAAGACGCCATCGCCGTGCTGGTCGGTCAGCCCGCGCCGGATTTTCACATGCCGCCGCGCGTGTTGGACGCGGAACCTCCGGGGCTCGACGCCGGACTGCCTTCCGATTTGCTCGAGCGCCGCCCGGACATTGCGGAGGCGGAGCGCGAAATGGCGGTGGCCAACGCGCAGATTGGCGTGGCAAAAGCCGCGTATTATCCTTCGCTGAATCTTTTCGGACAGGGCGGCTGGCAAGCCGCCGACATCACCAAACTGGCCAACGTAGGGAGCGCGGTTTGGGCGGTCGGCGCGAACGTGGGGCAGGATATATTCTCCGGAGGGGCGCGCCGTGCTCAGATGCAATTTGCGCGCGCCGGCTATGACGCGAACGTCGCCAGTTACCGCGAGACGGTGCTTGGCGCTTTTCAAGAGGTACAGGACGAAATCACCGGACTGAGCGTGCTGATCCAGGCCCAGCAATCGCAGCAGCTCGCAGTGGATGCCGCGCGGCGCACGCTGGACATTTCGACCAGCCGTTATAGCGGTGGCTTGGTCAGCTACCTGGACGTGGTGACCGCGCAACAGAATCTGCTCACCGATGAGCAGCAGCTCGCGGTGATCCAGGGGCAGCGGCTGGTTTCCAGCGTGCTGCTGGTCAAGGCGCTCGGCGGAGGCTGGGATGCCTCCAGCCTTGCGGCTGTGCAAGTCAAACCCAAGGTGAAAGACATCGTCACGCCGTAGCGTCCCGCTCCGTTGAAAGGATTTGTTCTTTTCCTCGCGCGCCGTTTGGAGTCCTTCGCGGAACGCGCCATAATTGAGTGTGTGCCCGCCCCGGCATGCAACCCGCGGCGCGCTTCGACGGTCCAATGAACAGAACCCAGAGCCGAGGAGGCCAAGCTAATGGCCAGAGAATTCGGATCTCCAACCAGCACGTTGCCGCGACACATGGCCGCAATCTTGATTCTGGCCGCGCCGGCACTCGCCTTTTCCGCGACACATGGCCGCAATCTTGATTCTGGCCGCGCCGGCACTCGCCTTTTCTCTCGCGGCGCAACAGCAGGGACCGCTACCGGCTCCGTCGGCCTCTGCTGCCGCGCAGCCTGCTCCTCCAACGCATTTCCCCGCTGCATCTCCTGCTCCCGCCGCGAAAGCACAGAGCGAGACCAACGCCATCACGCATGAGCCGCCTGCGATTCCGGTCGAACAGATCATCCAAAAATTTGGCGAGCGCGAGCTGGAGTTCAAGAAAGAGCGCGACAACTACACCTACACGCAGACTTTCGTCGTGCAAGTCATCGACAATGATGGCCAAGTCGCCGGCGAGCATCGTTTGACCAGCGATATCCTGTTCACTCCGGAAGGCAAGCGCTATGAAAAGGTTATCAGTGCGCCGCCTCCCACTTTGGAGCGCGCTGGTATGAGCCTTTCACAGCAGGATTTAGACGACGTGGAAAACGTTCAGCCTTTCGTGCTCACGACCACTGATTTGCCAAAATACGACGTCAAGTATGTCGGCCGCGAACAGGTGGACGAACTCAGCACTTACGTTTTCGACGTCGCTCCGAAAAAGCTCGAAAAGAACCAACGCTATTTCCAAGGGCGCATCTGGGTGGACGACAAAGATCTGAATATCGTAAAGAGTGACGGCAAGGCTGTGCCCGACATCATAAAGAAAAACAACGAGAACATTTTCCCGCGCTTTGAAACCTTCCGCGAAAATATCGAAGGCCACTATTGGTTCCCCACCTACACCCGTTCCGATGACGTACTTCATTTCAGCACCGGCTCGATTCATATGCGCATGAACATTCGCTACGCCAACTACAAGCGTTTCGGCGCCACCATCAAAATCGGCACTCCGGTGGAAATCAAGGAAGACAAGAAGCCGGCCAAGCCCTGATAAAGCGAGACAAGCTCCTGATCGTTCGCGTCAAGCGGCCCGGACAGTGGTATACCCGCGGCCGGTGCTGAAATCGGCAACGCCGCGCTCCAATTCGTTTACCTGGCGCGCCGTGAGATAAAGGCTCGTGTTTCCCTCATACCTTGGAGAAGAGTCTATCTTCGCTTAAATTGGAATGCGGTCGAGTGGGGCAATGAATTGGATCCCAGGAATTTGCCTCGAATGTAGATGCAGATCGTTAGTTATGAAAAGATCGACTCCCGCCGACGCAGCGCAGGCGAGCTGAATGGCATTGGGTGGCCGCAGGGAGCGGTCCGCGCGGAGGCGGGCGTAAACCAAGGCCGCCTTCTCTTCAAATGGAAGCAAAACAGCCGTCGTTGTGATCAGCTTTTGATAGTAATCCGCGGTCTTTGAATCACCACTTTGAACCGGTTTGACGAGAACCTCCCCAAGTGTCATCGCTGAGGTCAGCAATTGGTCTCCACGCACAAGCATGCGGCTCCTTAGACTCGCAACTTGCTTTGATAATGCGCCAGAGCTCTCGAACAGATAGATAAAGAGATTTGTATCCCAGAAGACCCGGCTCATTCCCAACCTTCGCGCAATCGCCGCACGTATTCATCGGCGTGCTCATCCGCCCACAGATGCTTCCCGGAACCTTGCGCTTGGAGCAGGGGATCGTTCTTCACCAGGTCCTCCGCTGCCTTTTCGGACCAATCGCGGTACCAATGCAATAGGTTTCCATAACCGGAGGGAAGGGCGTCCGCGTCGGGAGTCATTTTCGAGCCCTCTCGCGATGGATGGTAAGGATCACCTGGCCGATAGAGCCGGCGACGACCTTCCAGAGTTTCAAAGAGCATTCGGTAGCGTCCCGGATTCGGCGCGCGATTGGCGACGCAGTGGGACACGACGTGAACATAGACGCCCGGGCGTAGAGGTTCGTGCAGTCCTTCTTTGCGAACCCGGCCAACTATTTGATCAATCGAGAAGTCAACTGCGTCGGGATGTTCGCGGTGGAGCAGTGCTGTAGCGATCCAGACTTCATCGGCGACCTTGACGCCGCTGAGCACATGACTCTTCATTGGATACCTGTTCCTGTAGATTTTACATCACAACTAAGTATTACACGCGAATCTTAGTCGTGTCAAGCAGACCGTCTTCCCTTTCTTGCCCCGCTAAAACCTGCAGTCTACAAATTATCTAAAAAGAATTGCGTCACGCGGTTCATCAGCACCTTGCGCGCCGGGGCATCACTGACCCCGTGCCCGCGCCCGGGAAACGGCATCACCTCGACATATTTCTCATGTTCAATCAATTCGTTGATCAGCGAAAGCGTGTTGGCAAAATGAACGTTGTCGTCGCCCGTGCCGTGCGCAATCAGCAGCTTGCCCTTCAGCCCCGCGGCCCTGTCGATCGGCGACGACGCCCGATACTCTTTTTCCTTTTCCGGCAGCAGCCCCAGATACCGTTCCGTGTAGATCGAATCGTAGAAATGCCAATCCGTAACCGGCCCGCCCGCGAAACCCACCTTGAAGTCCACACCCGCTTCAAACATGGCGTGCAGCGTCATGTGTCCGCCGTAACTCCATCCCCAGATGCCGATGCGCCCCGCATCCACGTAGGGCAGCGACTTAAGATACGCTAGGCCGTCGAGCTGGTCGGAAAGCTCCTGTGCGCCCAGCTTGTAGTGGATCGGCTCTTCAAATACATGCCCGCGGCCCGCCGAGCCGCGATTATCGAGCGAAAAAATGATGTAACCCTTCTGCGCCATCAACTGGTGCCAAAGGCCTGTGTTCCCGCCCCAGGCGTTCAAGACCACCTGGGCGTGCGGGCCCCCA
>WNFR01004665.1_pt1 | contig 21118 bp, 21 predicted proteins | sample 5400221 | NCBI WGS metagenome assembly WNFR01 (sample SAMN13153357, study PRJNA577476) | soil metagenome | isolation source: 40 cm soil under Madrone tree | place: USA:California | collected 2016-06-14 | reverse complement strand
GGAAGAACAGGCATCTGCGCCAAAACGTGAAACGCTTGCACCATGTCGAATTGCGATGTCTCCGGGCGGCGGCTGTCGCCCATAACAATGGCGGGGCGAAAAATCGTCTTGGGTACATCAGGCAGGAGTTGGTTGGCCATGTGCTCGCAGAATTTCTTGGTGCGCGCATACGGATCGTAGTCCGAGCGCGACCAGTCGATCGCCGCGTCTTCGGTCACGACTTCGTTTTTTCTTTTGCCCGCAACGGCAACCGTGGAGACATGGGAATACCGCCGCAAGCCATTGCGATTCTGTGCCCGGCGCGCGAGCTGAATCACTTCGAGCGTGCCACGCAGGTTAACGTTCAGGCATTGCTTTTCCGATTTGCGGTTCAGCGAAGCCGCGCAGTGAATCAAGGAGTCCGTGGTGTCCACCAGCGCGCGGTATTCATCATCGGAAAGGCCAAAACACTCACTGGTCAAATCGCCGAGAAAAACGCGCACGCGAGTGTTCAAGTGATCTGCGAATTGGGGAAACTCGAAATGCAATTGCAGCGAAGTCCAAAGACGCTCGCGCGCTTCCTGTTCGGTCTTCGCGCGAACCAAGAGGTTCAGCTTGTCGCGGTGCTCGGTGAGGAGTCCCGCCGCAAGGTAACTGCCCAGGTAGCCGGTCGAGCCGGTTACGAAGATCGCCATAAAGGGTCTGAGGGTGACGCGGCTTGGGAGAGCGCCGCTCCACGCGCGGATTCGTCGGGCCAATCCAATTCACGCGGCGCGCGCGATTCGAGCGGGCGGCCTTCCATCAACGGATAGCACCAGCGCCGCAACGCGGGAATGTGCACGTTGATCCAGTAGTCCCACCAGTCGATGGATTCCGGCGCAAAGTCGAAGAGCGGACGCTCCTCGGGCGGTAGCATGGCGGAAAGCAAGCGCGCGTTTTCGCACTCGAAGACATGCTCATTATGAAGAATAAAGGGCTCGTAGAGTTCGATCAGCTTTTCCGCGCGGATCAGGTCGCGCTCCGCGCGGGCGAGCGGCGGCTTCTTCATGCGCAGAGAAACGGCCACGCGATTGATGCGCGAGATCACCGCCTTCTGCATCGGAATCGAGAGGCGCTCGTAGCGCTGCTTCGAGACCGGGATGGATTCAAATTTCACCTTGAGCCAGCTATCGATGCCGTTCGTCGTTCGGTAATGTTTGCGGTGGGCGAGCCCCGTGAGCTCGATGCTGCGCCCCATATTGACCGGATTAATCGCGGAAGTCGCAAGCTGGTACATGCGCGCATGGCGCCGCGCGATGACCGCGGAAGCAATGAGCGTCATTCCCCGGCAGACCATGTCGACGGGAATCACGTCGAGACACTTCCGCTCGTTCGAAGGAAGCTGGCGGAAATTCGTGCCCAGAAGATAGGAAAGCGGCCCTGAGGTATTAATGCCTTCATTCCAGCCGGTGAAGGGAGAGCGCTCCGAGCTTTCCACAATCGAAGGGCGCACGATGGCGATGGGCACATCGCGGCCGCGGCGCGCAAGAATGGATTCGCCAAGACTTTTCGTGAACGTGTAAGTATTCGGCCAGCCCAGATGCTGCGCCCTGCGCAAGCCGATACGTGTGAGCCGATTCCGGGCCCAGCGTGCGCGATTGCGTTTCAAAACGCCGTCGAGTTGTCCGGCGGGCGCTGCCGCTTCGTTGCCGCCGCGTCCAAGCGCCTGGCGCCGAAGCGCCTTGTCGAGTTCGGGGCTTTCGGAGCGTTCTTCGACGTTGCGAATCGTTTCGCGCAGCGACTCCACTTCGCGCTCGGCATCAAATTTCGAATCGCCAGCAGGATTGTAGTTTTCCTGCAGTTGTTCGGTGACCCGGCCGTCGCGCATCCCGACAACGTAGCACGTGGAAAGGTGCATCAACCCGGCGTGCTGGCATTTGCGCAGAAAATCCAGCAGGTAGATCGCCGAATCGACGTTAGAAGAGACCGCGTCGCGCAAATCAGGATTGAAATCCGTCAATCCGGCGCTGTTCACGACTAAGTCTAGCGATTTTGCCAGCCGCGCTTGCGTTACCTCGTCGAGGCCCAGTCCTGGAAGGCTCACGTCGCCTTCGACGACTTCCACCTTTTCTTTCAGAAATGCACCAAGCTTGCGGCCATGCCGATCCTGGAGCGTATCGAACGCCGGTGATTCCTCGACAATCTTTTCGAAGCGCCGCTGCGCAGAGGTGGTGCGGTTGCGGCGAATCAACAACGTGATCTTGCCGATATTGGGAATATTTTCGAGCAAATCGACGAGCCACACCTTGCCGATAAACCCAGTTACCCCGATCAGCATAAGGTGCCGGTGCGCCAGGCTCTCACGCACGGAGAGCCGCTCGACTCGCGGAGTTTCCCCGAAGAGCGCGACCGGTTTGCCCCGCGGGGCAACTGCACGAGCCGTTGTCTGCGTCGCGCTTTTGAGCTGCTCGGGCTTCTCCATCCAACCAAGCTGCGTCAGAAGTTTTTCGCGCGGGATGCAGCCGTTCGTGTCGCCGCTGGCGATCCAAGCCAGCGGCCCGCGTGGCCGCACGATGGGATCGAGCAGCCGTCCCGTGGCTATGCCGTCGCGGAATTCCAGACGGTTCGAAATAAACGAATCGACTCCGAAATGGTGCGCCAGCGGCCGGAGAATGTTTCCCAAGAGTTGCCCGACGAGCACGACCCGCTCGCCGTTGCGCACCGCCTCGATCAGCTGATCGGCAGCTTCGCGGCGCAATTGCGGCTTCAGGACATAGTGAAAGTACTCTTCGCCCAACAAGTCCAGCCGATCGCGGCTGACGCCTCGAAGCAAGGTGTGCAGGAAGCGGGTAGCAAACGTGCGGTTCGCGGCGTAAGCGAATGGCCTCGCCAGCGCCATACCGGCCATGCCCGCGCGTCGCGCCCAGCGTTCTGCAAAACTCCGCGCGTTCCAAGTGAAAAAACCAACCGGGCGCATGGCTCCCAGTTCGAGCAAGGAGCCTTCTACGCGCCAATAGGACACATTGCTAGTCCCAGCCGCGGGCGAGACACTTTTCGAATTGGATTCGGTCTGCGCCATAGCGGGCCTACGACCAGCGGCAATTGATTCGTCGCGAGAATAGCTCAAGAAAATGGCGATGAGTAATGATGTTTCTCACCCTTTGGTCAAGTTGCGCTGGAACGGTTTCGCGGCCCGCGCCCTCGTCCACACGGCCGTGTGGCTCCCGACTCTGGCCGGCCGCAAGCTGCCTCGGAAAGTGTAAAAGTAGCATTCTCAGCAGGTTCTCGCAAGGCAACCAGCGCGAAGGCAGCCGTGCGGCGCGGAGCGGCGCGGATGAATCAGCGGCAGGTGGAGAATCAGTGAGGCGACCCTAGACGCCCCAGCCGTAGCGCTCGGCGTGTTCGAAGGTGCGCTGCATCTCTTCCCGTAGGATTTCCGTGAAGACAGAGCCGCCCACAGCACGCGCGCCTGGCTCGGTGATGTCGGGGGTCCGGTAACCGCCAGCGAGTACGCGTTGGAGCGATTGCTCGACCCAATCCGCTTCCAACGAAAGCCCGAAAGCATCACGCAGCATCATGGTAGCGCTAAGAATCGAGCCCATGGGATTCGCCGAGTCCGTTCCCGCCAGTGAAGGCGCCGATCCGTGAATGGGCTCAAAGAGCGGCGCGGACGACCCAAAACTTGCCGAGGGAATCAGCCCAATCGATCCGACCAAAGCCGCCGCCGCATCGCTCAAAATATCGCCGAACATGTTGCTGCTGAGCACCACGTCAAATTGCGCCGGCCGCAGCGTCAACTGCATCGCGGCGTTATCCACGTACATATGTTCAAGTTTCACCGTGGGATAAACCGCGCTCATGGCCGCGACGGTGCGCCGCCAGAGCTGCGAACTGGTCAGCACATTCGCTTTGTCCACCGAGCAAAGCCGCCGCGAACGGTTCTCCGCGCGCGCGTAAGCGAACGTCGCTATGCGCTCGATCTCCGGCGTCGAATAAGACTCCGTGTCCCACGCGCGCTCCACGCCCTTTTCCGTTGTATTTCCGCGCTCGCCAAAATACATCCCTCCCGCAAGTTCGCGCACAATCTCAAGATCCAAGTCTCCCAGGCGATCTGCCTTCAACGGTGAGATTCCTCTCAGCGGCTCCAGCAGCTTCACGGGACGAACATTGACGTACAGCCCCAGCCCTTTGCGCAAATCGAGCAGCCCGCTCTCCGGACGCTTCCCTACGGGCAGCCCGTCCCACTTCGGCCCGCCCACCGCTCCCAGAAAAACAGCATCCGCCTTGCGGCAGGCATCCAGGGTCTCGTTCGGCAGTGGCGTTCCGGCGGCATCAATGGCCGCGCCTCCAAGCGGATATTCAGTAAACTCAAACTGGTGATTAAATTCTTGCGCGGACTCGCGCAGAACCGCCGCCGCCGCCCGCGTAACTTCCGGACCGATGCCGTCTCCGGGCAGCAGGACGATAGTCTTCTTCATGGATGTCCCCGCCTACAAAAACAGAATTCTACCAAGCCACACGCGCAACGCAGGAAGATCCCCAGTGGCGCGTTCTAGCGTGGCGAATTCTTTGGCTCAATAAAACGCAATAAATAAAAACGTCAGGCAGCCGACGATGTTTCCGCGGACATTGCCGCAGACCGCCGCCGAATCACTTCATGCGCGATGGCGACAATGTCCCTTGAGCGCACTTCTTTGGACTGATCCGCCAGCGCCGTCACCCGGCTATAAACCTCCGCAAGCTCGGCATCGCTCGCCTCGTAGCCCAAGTCCCGCAGCGACAAGCGCAACGCGCTCCGGCCGGAGTGCTTTCCGAGGACCAGCGAGCGCGCCGGAACACCCACCGACTGCGGCGACATGATCTCGTAAGTCAGCGGGTTCTTGATGATTCCGTCCTGGTGAATTCCCGCTTCGTGCGCGAACGCGTTCGCCCCCACAATCGCTTTGTTCGGCGCCACTTGCGCCCCGGTGATTTCCGTAAGCATGCGGCTCGTCGGAAAAAGTTCTTCCATCCGAATGCCCGTCGTAACCCCAAAGCTGTCCTTGCGCACCGCCAGCGCCACCACCACTTCTTCCAGCGAAGCGTTCCCAGCGCGTTCCCCAATCCCGTTAATCGTGCACTCAATCTGCCGCACGCCCGCGCGAATCGCCGCCAGCGAGTTCGCCACCGCCATTCCCAAATCGTCGTGGCAATGCGCGCTCAGCGTAATCCCCTGCGCGTCGCCCAAATATTCGCGGACCTTGGTGAACATCGCTCCATACTCTTCCGGCACCGCGTATCCCACCGTGTCCGGCAGATTCAGCACCGTCGCGCCCGCATCCACCGCCACCCGACAAACCTTGCAAAGAAAATCGATGTCCGTTCGCCCGGCATCCTCGGCGGAAAACTCCACTTCCGCCACGTGATGCCGTCCGTAGCGAACCATCGACCCGATGGCTTCCAGCGCCTGCTCCCGGGTCATCTTCAGCTTCACGCCAAGATGCAAATCAGAAGTCGCCAGAAAAACATGCAGTCGCGGCGAAGCCGCCGGTTTCAGAGCCTCAATGGCGGCACTTACGTCTTCTTTTCGTGCGCGCGCGAGCGCCGCAATCGGCACGTTCTGAACTTCCTGCGCCACTTTCTTGACCGCTTCCAGGTCTCCTCGCGACGCGATTGGAAAACCTGCTTCAATCACGTCCACATTCAAGGCGGCAAGCTGCCGCGCCAGGCGAATCTTCTCCGCCGTGTTCATCGAGAAACCCGGCGACTGCTCGCCGTCACGGAGCGTGGTGTCAAAAATGCGTACGACGTCCATAGAGTCCCCCAGGCTCTAGTAACGCACACGAGGCACCCTGCGGTCCAATTTATCTTTATTCTACATTTGATAATTTCGTCTTATACTAGCGGCAAGGAGTTTCCCTTGGACCTCGGCGAATTGCAGGTATTCCTCATGGTCGCGAAAGAAGGTAGCTTTTCCCGCGCTGGCGAGCGCCTTTACCGTACCCAGCCCGCCATCAGCCTCGCTATCCGCAAACTCGAGGACTCGCTTGGCCAGCCTCTCTTCGTTCGTGGCGCACGCCCTGTCCGCCTCACCGATGCGGGAACCCTTCTGAAGGACTACGCCGAGCGCCTGATTAACCTGCGCGATGAGGTCAAAAAAGGACTCTCCGAACTAGAAGGATTGAAGCGCGGCGAACTCTCCATGGGTGTGAACGAAAGCTCCATCCACGCTCTCCTCCCCGCCCTGGCCAAATTTCGCGAAAAGCATCTGGGCGTCCAGGTGCGCGTCCACCGCATGCTTTCCCGCGACATCCCTCATGAAGTCTTAAACTACCGCCTCGATCTCGGCGCTATCTCGTTTGTGCCTCGCGATGCCCAGCTTCTGGCCACGGAAATCCGCAAAGATGAGCTGACATTGGTCGTCCACCCCAAGCATGTCCTCGCAAAAAAACGCGAAGTCGATGTCGCCGAGCTTGGCGAAGAAAACTTCATCGCTCACAGCGTCGAGTCTCCCTTTCGCCGCCGAGTCATTGAATTGTTTGCCAGAAATCGCACCGCCCTCAATATGCCCATTGAAATGCCCACCATCGAAAGCATCAAACGCTTTGTGCAAATGGGCATGGGCGTCGCCATCGTCCCGCGCATGTGCGTTCATTGGGAAATCGAGCGCGGCTGGATGAAGGAAGTAAAGGTGCGGCAACTGAATATGCCGCGGCACGTTTACCTCGTTTCGCGGCGCGGCGCGCGCCTCCCCCATGCCGCAAGTGAGTTCATGCGCATTCTCCGCGAAGAGTGAAACGATTGGCGTTCGCCGGCAGTACGCGACGGGCAAGTCTCCAGTTTAGGCGCGGGCTGCGAGCGCTTCTTCCGCGGATGCATAAATTGGCAGCAGCTTGTTAAGGCCCGCCACCTGAATCACCGCGCTGCTTTGCGTCGTCAATCCTGTGAGCGCGAAAGTCTTCCCCTGGCTTCTGCGGTGAACAAAGAGCTGCACCAGCGCCCCCACCCCTGCCGAGTCGAGAAACGACACGCCGCCCATATCAAGAATAAGATGTGCCGCGGGCTCAGGCCGCAAGGTTTGAATGAAATTGTGAACCGTCTCCAGGCTGAGTTTGCCCTTGAGCTGCATTACAATTTGACTACTGTTGGACACTGGTTGCTTTTCTAAGTCTAATTGAACTGGTTGCATAGGGAAGGCAGGGTACCTCAAAACCCGCCTCTCCGACATTACAATTCCTTAACAATAATTCCCATTTTGAAAGGCTTTCCACCGGTCTCTGCTTTTCGTACACAATATCTCTTTTACTTAACTTGTTAGATAATTTATATTGACGCTGGCGCTCTGCAGCAGTAGGGTAATCGCCTCTCAGAATTCGACAACGCGCCGCTCGACTAACGATCAAGGAAGACTCATGGCCACACGTACCGTATTCCAAACACTTTCGGTTTCAGAACCCTACACCGGCCTTGCAGAATGCTCGACCGTACTTCGCTCGCTTGCCTTGTTGATTGTTTTATTCCTATATTCCGTTCCGGGTACGCGCGCAACTCCAAAAACCGTTCATATTCACTGTCGATCCTGCAAATCCTCTAAGCATCGCTGTTTACACGCGAAACGATTTAACAGGAATCCTCACTCCGGTTCCTGGTTCGCCTTTTCCGAGCAAGGAGTCGGCGAACGTGATGACACTGGATTTCAAGAGCCGCTTCCTGTTTACTGCCAGCTTCAATCCCAGCAAGATCTCCATGTTTATCGTTGATCCCAATGCGGGGGCCCCCAAAATCGCGCCCTTTAGAATCAATCAATTACGAAATGCTCTTTCTGTAAGCCTTTTCTTTTGGCATTCATACAAAATGAGGGGGATGGGGGTACCCAACACCGGGTACTGACCGGGCACATCCTTGACAGAATAGACCGCGAGCACTCCTGACACTATTAGCCAAAGCACTGTTCAAGCGCGTTATTTTACTGCGGAGATTCGATAAATCACTCCTGCTCCATCATCCGACACCAGCAACGATCCGTCCGGCGCTACCGCTACGCCCACCGGCCGTCCATTAACGTCCGACTGGCTCGGATCCGGCACCAACCCAGTCACGAACGGAACGGGGTCAGCCGATGGCTTGCCATTCTTGAAGGCCACAAATGCAATCTGGTAGCCCGAACGCGCCGCCCGGTTCCATGATCCATGTTCCGCGACAAACGCGCCGCCCCGGTAAGTCTCCGGGAATTGCTTTCCGGTATAAAACGCAAACTGCAAAGGCGCTACATGCGCGCCGAGCAACACATCAGGAATAATCGCGCGCGCTACCAGCTCCGGCTTCTGCGGCTTCACGCGTGGGTCCACGTTGCTCCCGATGTAGCTGTAAGGCCAGCCGTAAAATCCACCATCCTTCAAAGAGGTAAAATAATCGGGAGGCAGATCGTCCCCTAGCTCGTCGCGCTCATTCACGGTCGTCCACACTTCTCCGGTGACCGGCTCCAGCGCCAGCCCGACAGGATTTCGCAATCCTGTGGCGTACAGCCGCGCATTCTTGCCGTCGGGATCGCAGATGGTCACGGCCGCCCGGCGCGGATCTTCCCCTGTGTCAATATTTGAATCGGAGCCAACAGCAACAAAGAGATGCTTCCCATCGGCGGAAAAAGCCACGGATCGTGTGTCATGCCCCCCCGATGGTAAATCCAGCAGGTGCTCCTTTTCTCCGAGCCGCTTCGACGTTTTGGGATCGTAGCGAAAACGCACCAGCTCGTTCATGTTTCCGACGTAAACGTAGTCTTCGCGGAACACAATGCCGAACGGCCGCTTCATGCCGCTCACAAAAATTTCCCGTTGCTGCGCCGCGCCGGTATGTTGCGGGTCGCGCATCACGATAATTTCTCCCGCTCCGGTATCGGCCAGAAAAATATCTCCGTTGGGCGCCACTGTCAGCCACCTCGGGCGCTTGAAATCTGCGGCATATACGTTTAAGCGAAATCCCGCCGGCACCGCGGGCAGAAAGCCCGCGGGAGGTTTTGCGCTGCGGGGCCCGTTGCCCGCCGAATTTGTCGCGAACGGCACCGGCAGCTTCGGCTTCTGGCCGTGCGTGACTTGCGACAGCGCCGCGGACGGCAGAAGAAGTGTAGAAGCTAAGAGTAAAATGTTTCGTGCGCGCATGGCAGTGCCCTTTCAGAAAAATGATAATCGTTTCGCTCTCTATATTGCCTCAGGCAGACGTCCGGTTCCAATTGCCGTCTGACAGGATTCGCCGTATCGGTTCGGAGTTGCCATACCACGGGAAATCTTCCCCCATCCAACACCCATCGAACCGCATCCAATCGAACAGAGAAAGAGTAAACTAAAATAGGCATTCCGGGAGACCAGCCATGAAGAGCCCCAACATTGGCCGCGGCATCGCTTTCGTCTTGATTTTTGGCCTCGTCGCTTGGACCGCTCTCCGTGCTCTTGGCGCGCGGCCTCCGGAAACTCCGAAAATTCCGTTCCCGGCTCCGGCTATCGATGCGCCGCTGGCCACCGCCAAGAGCCAGCAAACGGCTGTTCTTGCTGGCGGCTGCTTTTGGGGCGTCCAGGCGGTCTTCGAACATCTCAAGGGAGTTTCTTCCGCGACTTCCGGCTACGCGGGTGGCTATGTCAAGTCACCGTCCTATGAAAGTGTGAGCATGAGCGTGACCGGCCACGCCGAAACTGTCAGCATCGTATACGATTCCTCAAAACTCACCTACGGCCAGCTCTTGATGGTTTTTTTCTCCGTCGTCCACGATCCTACGCAATGGAACCGCCAGGGCCCTGATACCGGCTCCCAATACCGCTCCGCGATTTTTTACACCAGCGAAGAACAGAAGCGTATCGCTCAGGCTTACATCGCGCAGCTTGACGCAGCAAAAGTTTATTCGCGGCCCATCGTCACAAAAGTTGAGCCCTTCCAGGCTTTCTACCCCGCTGAGAGTTACCATCAGGACTACCTCAAGAACAATCCCGATAATCCCTATATCGTCTACAACGACCTGCCTAAACTGGAAAGTCTGAAAAGGGTTTTCCCTAGTCTTTATCAGCCCTAGCTGGCATTTCTGCCATCCTCGCGAAAGCCTAGGCGTCCCCTATCTCTTCGAAGACAAGTTGTTACATCTTCAGCGGTCTTGCGCTAGATTAGGATGGCAGTTTTTCTGAGAGAATCCGAATTGTGGACTACCATCCCTGCGAGGAGACCTAATGATGAAATCTCTTACATGTGCCGCGCTGCTTTTGTCGGCGGCAAGTCTGGTTGTTGTGCAGGACACTCGTGCACAAGCCACCAAGCCCGTCACCGTGGATATCAAGAATGCACAAGGCCAAGGCGTTGGCACGGCTACTCTTACGGCCGCCGCCAAGGGCGTCAAAATCACCTTGGACATCAAGAACCTTCCACCCGGTGAACACTCTCTCCATATTCATCAGGTCGCCAAGTGCGAGCCTCCTGACTTCAAATCCGCTGGCCCGCATTTTGGTGGGGGCCACGCGCATGAAGGCATGAGTATGGGCGCGCCCGCCGGCGACATACCGGATTTTGCCCTGATTGTCGCGGCTGACGGCAAGGCCCATGCCAGCACCGTGGCGCCAAATGTAACTCTCGGAACGGATGAAAACTCCGTCTTCAGCAACGGCGGAACGGCCATTGTCATTCACGCCGTCGCCGGCGGCACGGGCAGCGGCGCGCCGCCGCGCATAGCCTGCGGTGTGATCACCAAGCCGGAATAAATCTGGGGCGAAGTTGTTTTCGAGTTATTTCTTGTCCGGGCGCTCGGTCACCGTTTTGCCGACGGCGCCCGGAAGCGTTGTCTTCTTGCCCCCAGCCGCTTCTCCATCAAATAGTGCTTTCAAGCTCGGATAGCCGTAGATAGTCGGTGCATGATTCTGCATGAGCCCTCCCGTATCTGCCGTTGGGCCGTAATTGCTGTGTAACTCCCGCCCCAGCATCCGCAGCATCGCCATCTGCTGCCCCCGGTGGTGCGCCGTGTGCGCAATCCTGCGAACCATCACCCACGCCCGCGATCGTTGCACATCGAAGAATTTCGTTTCAGACTCCCACCAGGCACTGACTTTCGTCCGCAGCGCAGCGAGCCGCTTTCCGCTGTCCTCTGCGTAGCGCTTCATGAATTCCAAGCGCGTCTCCGTGGCTGGCAACGGCGGCGCACCAACGTCAATTCCCAGCATGTTGATGAACCACAGATTTTCGCTCACGCACTGATGCACCATCTGTTCGTGAACGCTGCGCCCTCGCGGGTCTCCCTCTCGCGGACGCACCGGCAGCTCCTCGTCGCGGAATTCACTCCACACGCTCACCACTTTTATCCGCTCGGTCCCGTACGTTTCCACCAGGAATTCATATCGCATGATGGCCATCCTGCAAAGCGCGCCCGCGGAGATTCTCTCCCCCGGCAATCGACGCGTCAACTCTGACGCTCGCTCGAATCTCTGTCGCTTCACCTCTTGTTAACAACTGCTTGTTGACTTAGACGTGGTACAGGAGTATTTACACCTCTACGCGCGCTTTGCTGTTGCTCCCTCCTGTTTTCGGCGCGCACACGTTCAAAACAATTTAGGAGGTCACCATGCCAAATGCTGTCCGCGCAATCCCAGAGGGGTATCACACCGTTACGCCATATCTCACTTGTAAGAACTCAGCCCAGGCGATTGATTTTTACAAGTCAGTTTTCGGCGCCAAGGAAATCATGCGAATGGCCGGTCCTGACGGCAAAATCGGCCACGCCGAAATACAAATCGGCGACTCCCATATTATGTTGGCCGACGAGTTCCCCGGCATGTCCAGCGCGCCGACGCCAGGAGCCAAGAACCCGTGCGGTCTCTTCCTGTACCTGGAAAGTGTGGACGCTACCTTCAACCGCGCTGTCGCTGCGGGCGCCAAGGTGGACATGCCACTCGACAACCAGTTTTGGGGCGATCGCTACGGCAAGCTGACCGATCCCTTCGGCCATCAGTGGGGCCTTGCGCAGCACGTCGAGGACGTCGCTCCCGATGAGATGAAGCGCCGCTCCGAGGAATGGACCGCAAAAATGGCCAAAGCTGCTGGACAGAGCTGAAACATTTAGTTCAAACAAGAAGAAAAGCCCCGTCGCTCGTAAATTGATCGGCGGGGCTTTTCGTTTTTTTATTCCAGGGGCCAAAGCCAAGCGGCGCCGCGCACACCGCTGGCATCCCCATGCTTCGCGGGGAGAATTCGGGTGTCGGCTTCGTGGCCGAAAACGTATTCCTTCAGACGGGGCGGAACATTTTTGTAGATGCGCGGAATTTGCGAAGCGCCTCCTCCAATCACAATGGTATCGGGATCGAGAAGATTGATCAGTTGCGCCAATGACCGCGCGAGGCGGTCTTCGAATCGATCGAGTGCAGCGAGCGCGGCCGGTTCACCGGCGCTGTTTCGCGCGATGATCTCTGGACCTTTGAGCTGAACGCCGGTCGCGCGACGGTAATCCGCTTCCAGGCCGGTTCCGGAAATCCATGTTTCAATACAACCGTTTCTCCCGCAATAGCACCCCGGACCGGGAAACTCCTCGGGCCGCATCCACGGCAAGGTGTTGTGCCCCCATTCACCCGCAACTCCGTTCGAACCGCTGTGCACGCGGCCATCGACAGCGATTCCCCCGCCGCAACCGGTGCCGAGTATGACCGCGAAAACAACGCGCTTGCCCGCACCGGCTCCGTCGGTCGCTTCGGAAACCGCCAGACAATTTGCGTCATTCGCGCACCGCACTTCGCGAGCCATAGCGCGGCTCAGGTCTGTGTCAAAGGGTTTTCCATTCAGCCACGTCGAATTGGCGTTCTTCACCAAGCCAGTCCTTGTGGAAACGGTCCCGGGAATTCCCACGCCCACCGTGGCGTTCCGTCCAAGTTTTTCCTCGATTCCTTGCACGGCTTCCGCAACGGCGCGCACCGTACCGTCATAGTCGTGCCGCGGCGTGGCGATGCGGTGGCGGTGCAGTTCTCTGCCGTCGCTGTCGAGCGCGACGAATTCAATTTTCGTGCCGCCAAGATCCACGCCAATGCGAATGAGCTTTTGTTTTTCTTGCGTGCCCGGCATCGCTAAGGCCTCCCACCGGCGAGGAGGTAGTCTACACCGCACCGCTCCACTGTAAATGGATGCGTCTATGATATGTTGATTCGATTCGCGAGGGGAGCCATCGAAGCTTCCGTGCTATTCGTCGCCGCGGACTTGCCACCAATCGAGGCGTTTGAATTCGGCCATTTTTTCTGAGCCGTGTTCCTGGTACCAGCGGCTCCAGACGAGGGCGTCTGCCGGCAGATTTTCATCCGTGATTTCCTGTAGCGCTAGGAAAGTCCAATTGCGCATTTGCCCAGTCGTGCGGGGGTTCATCGCCAGATCGATAAGCTTTGGCACCATGGCCATGCGCTGCTTGCGTGTGAAAATTCCGCAGTCGGAAATATTGCAGCCGGCGCGATCACGCACGCCGTTGGCGGGATCTTCCGTGAATGAAGTGAACAGTTCGTCGAGAACTTCATCTTTGCCCAAAAAGCGCATTCCCTCGACAGCCCATTGCCGTACCGTGGCGTCTTTGTCGTGTCGCACATAGTTCAAGAGCAGGCCATGAATGCGATCATAGCCAATACCACGACCAGCGAGCATGCCGAGATAGTAGACCGCCCAGGCGCGGTAGCCCGGGTCAGATTGCGCGCGCTGAATCAACAGGTCGGCCGCTTGCTCGTTTTTTTGCCAGCCTTCCAGCGCAAGATTGATGTCCGCGTGGGCGTAACGGACGCGCAGATCCTTGGAAAACTCCGAGCGCCGCTCCAACTGCTTCATGCGATCGCTCATTCGAATATGGCCCCGCCAGCCGTCAACCAGTTCATCGAAAAGTTGCAGCGCACGCGCGTCGTGATCGATAGCACGTTCGACCGGCTTGATTGGCGCCGCCGCCGCAGTGCGCGAGCTTTTCGTGCGCGACGAAAACGAAGTCATGCGCCACGCCATGAAACCAAACATTGCAAACAGGAAAACATAAAACACGCCGACGGATGCCCTCGCCGACTTGCGCTGGGCCGGCGAAGTAAATATCTGCCCGGATGCCTGCTGCGGTGGTTGGGAAGACACGCCAAGGGGCAGGTCCACTTCCACGTGCGTATCCAACTTCATACCGGCTAGCGTTTCGATCTGCGATACCACCCAGCGCGCTTCCTGGCGGCTGTCGATTTCGTCCGCAAGGGTGATCTTGCTTCCATTTTTCAAGCGCATGCGAATGGCATGCAGGGCGGTTCCCGCATTGCCCCCTTGCACCATGCTGACCACGGGGAGAATGGAAGCCACATCGGAAACCTGAATCCGGCGGGTGGGGCCCAAGCCGAAAATTCCCGTGCGCGAGAGGATTTCTCCGCTGCGAACACCGATTCGCGAGCTGCCAAAAGTCGCGTGCAGAAAGCCGGCGATAATCAGCAAATCGGTCAGGCCAAAAAGAATGAAAAATAAAAGTGGTGCGTGCTTCAGGTACATCAAGTAAATCACCGCGCTCCAAACCACGGTGACGAGAAGAAGAATCAGAGCGCGGCCGGGATTCCGAAAAGCTGGGAAATAAAATTCGCTGCCGCCCGAGCCCATCGAAACGACTACTTTTGCGTGCGCAGGCTGCGCTACGTCGCCGGAATCGGCGTCGCTGGTCGGCGCGGTGGCAAAACCAAAATTACCGGTTCCTGTGCTAGTGCCAGTTCCGAATTCGGTCACCGGCGCAGTTGAGGTTGCGCCGCGAAAAACCGGAATCTCGAAATCATCCGAGTAATCCACTCCTGGCACGTCCGCTTGCGCGTGAAGCAGCCAAAGGATTTGATCGTTGGGATTATCGTGATTCGTGGCCACGCAATCCGCAGGGGGTGAAAAATCCACAGGAATGGCGCGGCCGAGGGGACCCGGCCCCACAGCTCCCGCGGGAACATTCTGGTCCGCCTGCCACAGGGTTACCTTACTCGTGCTGCGGCTGTTGCCCGATCCGCTAACGATTTTGCGCACGCAAGCGAGCCGTAAGTCGATGCCGTGCTCCACGCGGGCGTCGAGTTTCAGATGAATCCTTCCACCCACGCGTTCACCGGGAGAAAACGGAAGTGTATCGAACTCGAAATAGCTATCTCCGAAACGCCGGTGGCGAATCGTGGTGCGGGCAGCCTCGACGATCAGAATGGCGCCAATCAGATTAAAACCAAGAACCAGGAACACGCGCGGATCGCTAGTTTGAATAAGATTCGGAACCGTCTGGAAGAGGATCGGGAGAGTGATCATGTTGCAGAAAATCGCAAGGACCCAGTAGAACATTTCGCTCTTCTTGTTTTGACTTCCCGCGCGGCGCGAAGCCCAGTCTGTTTGCCACAACCAAGGAGAGAGTGGATTGGCTTCCTCCACCGCGGCCTGCTTCTTCAGCCGGCCATAGCCGCCGATCGCCGCATAAATGAGACTTCCGCCAATGGAAGCAAAGACCAAACCGAATAGGACTGCGGCAACCGTGCCCGTGGTGGTGAAATTTTCGCGGCTGACCAACTGCGCGTAAATAAAGGCCAGACCCGCACCAAGAAAGGGGAGTCCAAAGAGGGTTAGAAAAACGGCAGCGCCTTTGGAAGGCTGGGGCACTCCTTAATTCTAGGAGCATTCGAAGGGACAAGAGCGGTATGTGGAAGCGGAATTGCCTTTGCGGTTACACCTGAACCTCGGGACAGGCATGGCTATCGCGCGACGGCGGCAGGAGCGCGCTGCACTGACTGATAAAGGCCGCCGTAGACCTGGGAGCTGCGCGCTTAAGCAGCGATGGATTTAGGCACTGGCTTGCGGCGAGGCTTGGCGGAATTTCCAAGCAACTCGCGTTCAGCGCGTGTCCAGTCCTCCAGCGCATCGCCGGCAGCGCCGCCGCGCTCCAAGTAAATGTGGTAGGCGCGCAACGCGATTTCCTCCGTAGTTGGATGGAATCCGTTCGCTCGCAGTTTTTTCACCGTTGGCGAGGAGCTTTTCCCCGTCTTGGCCATACTGTTCTCCTTTCGACTGCGACATCCATTTTACATTCGGGAGAAAGCGAGGGAATGAAAATTCATTGGACGGCCAATCGAAAGATTCAATACGGTGAATCGATGAAACAGTTCCCGCGGGTTACCAGAGAGTCCGGCTAATCCGGATCCAGCACACTTACGCGGCTGATCTTTTCGCCGCATGAAAACGCCCACTGACACGGGCGTTGTCCAGTTCATAGTAGGGTAGAGAGAGTAGGTTGAAGCCGCCCAGAGAGAATGCCCATGGTAGTCCAAATCAAAGGTACAGCCGTTCTGGACACGATCAAGGCGATAAAAGAGCGTGCCGGCACAGGCGAATTCGAAAGGATAGTAGGGCACCTGGACGAAGAGACACAAAAAGTATTTCGGGGAGAGATTGCCCCTTCGTCGTGGTACCCATTCGATGCATTTGCGCGATTCCTCGAGGCAGCTGTCAGAGAAACAGCGGGCGGGAATGAAGAAGAACTGATCAAGCGCTCAGAAGCCGTGATTGAGCGGCAACTACGCGGGATCTACAAAATATTTATCAAGCTCGGATCGCCGGAATTCGTGATCAGGAGAATTGCCGCAGTTCACTCCACGTATTTCGAAGGCGTAGACATTATCGCCGAGAGGAAAGGACCGAACACCGCGGCAATCCAGTACGTAGGCTTCACTCGGGAACACCGGATTATCGGATTTGTGATCATTGGTTTTTTCAGAAAGGCCCTGGAGATTTCCGGCGCGAAACAGATCGATGTTCGTTCCCGAGTACCAATTGAAGCTGGTGAGCCGTACTGCGAATTGAGTTTGAATTGGACCTGATCGGAAATTCCGCAGAGTTCCCCTTTTCGTCATTGCAGGAGAATTCAGAGCGGCAAAAACTCGGGCTACGAGAAATTCAGGAGGGAGTATCAATATCCATCGGTTTCCGCCAGGATGGCGCGCGTGTTGCGATTCCAAACGGCGACTTTCGTGCCGGGATACTGGGCAGCGAGCGCCGGGAGCCGCCGTCGTGCAGTATCCAAGTCCTTGAAACTTTCCAGCGCAAGGTGCTGTCCGTCCGCGTCCAAGATCAAAATGTCGTAAGCGGCGTCCAGCGCAAGACCAACCTTTCCCGGCATGATGCAAACCCTCCTAGAGTGTAGTGTGGAAGGAGAGGAAATCGTTTCAATTTAGGATGCACCCTAGTAGCGGGCACAGCGGGAGTACTCGGAATCACGGATCAGCGAGCGGACAGGCTCTTGGGCTGTCCAAGGGCGGGAACGACGCCGAGTTGTTGCATCATGCCGAGAGCATCCCAGTTGCTGTAGGAATCCATGATTTTTCCGTTGGCGATGTGGTGGATGGTGATTCCGTCAACGGAAACTTTCTTATTCGTCGCTGGGATTCCCAGGTATTCGCCCCTTTGGGTGCCGGAAATGGTCCAGCAGGCAACCACTTTATCTTCCTCGGCAATGGTGTCCTCAATGGTCCAATGCAGGTCCGGGTAACCTTCGAGGAAGCGCAAAACCTGGCGCTTGTACGCGTCCGGCCCAATGGCGGAACCCGCGACATTGGGAGCCTGTAGCGCGTGGCTTGGGGAGATGATTTCGCTTATTAGTTGGAGCTGACGTTTGTTCCAAACTTCCTCATAGAGGCGCCGAACGAGGGTTTTGTTCTCGACAGACATGGGTTCCTCCTCCTCCGTATGAATTGCTTCGCGATCATCGGAGATGGGGCTTTACCTCACGGAACCATCGGCTGAGGAAATGGGAAGGGTGAGGCAGGGGAAGCGTACTCCCATGAGGATTGGTTTGCAATCGATTCACAAGAGCTCAAGGCGACGCTCTCAACGGCGTCCAATCACTGGGGGGCGCTGAAACAAATGAAGATCGGGAAATGGGAGAGACGCACTAAATCTGTTCAGGCATTTTTCATAGAGCCGGAGCGCGCTCGATCCGAAAAGTAAAACAACCTGCAGTTGTGCTGTGTACCTGCAGATAGTCGACTTCCGAATGCGCAAAGAGCTTTTCGATTGCTGGTTCGAATTTTCCGTCGGCCACATATTCCTGAGCGACGAGGCGGCGACCGCGCGCGTAGGCCTCAATGGTGCGAGGACTTCCGCGCAGCTCCTCGGGAAAACCGGCGTCCTCCGAATGACGCGAGCAAGCATCGGCGTGAACATAGATAGGACCTGGCTGCGGCAGCGATTCGACGCCGGCGAAACGATCATAGGTAAATAGAATTCTGCGGTGTTTGTTCGCGACGATGGCGCGAAGGCAGTGACGGCACGGGGCGTCGTCGGTGGCCAGCTCGGCGTGCGCGGGGAAACCATAAACGGGGGCGCGAAGGGTCGTGCGGACCTTCTCCGCCACTTCGGTGGGAATGGCAACGATGCGAATGGGTAGCATGGATTTTTCCTTACGCTATTTCTACAGATTCAGAAAGGCCTACTTCGCTCTCCACTATGACCATTGTGCTGCAGGGATGCGAGCAGGTTCTATCCGATTTCGGCGTTCAAAAACGGTGTTTGACGATTTCGCCTAAACGACCGGTATCATAGGAAAAGTGAATCGGGGGAGTGGGCAAGAGCTAGCCGCGCAAGACGTTCATAACGATGAGCACAACGATCATCAGGACGGCGACCCAAATCGCCACCTTACCAATTGGGCCGACGCGAGCAGCGCGCCAGTTCAGGGAGAAAGTCCTGCCGCCGGGGAAACTAGAGTGGCAGTACTTGCAAACCCGCGCCTGGAGTGGGCAGACGCCGCCACATTCAGGGCAGGACTTCGAATAAAGCCTCTCCGACATGAACGAGAAATAGCACGTGCGAGAAGAAACTTCCAATAGTACGAGCGAGGTAGACGTCGAAAGTGTAGCCGAAAGTGCGACTTCGACCGATGCCCATGGAGGGTGGTGAAAGGCCACCCTCCGCTGGACCGGTCAAACACACACTTCAGGCAGAACGGTTAAATGTTAATTGATCGTGCGAATCTGCGAATTACGGAGTAACGCGGACGCTGATCGCTATGTTCGTGCCTTTTTCCTGGCGGTACGTGACATCGGCGCTGGCGCCGACTTTCAGGCTGCCTTCAATAGTTGTATTCTTGTCAAGCTGAAAGACCATGGTCTTGGGGCTAGCCGAGTCCTGCAGTATGTTTTGTCCCGCAGTAGAGGTCTGCGACTGTCCCACGGTGAGAGTGAAAGAATTCTTCTCCACTGAAGCAATCTTTCCCGATACGGATTGCTCTGGTGCAGCGGCCTGGCTGTTTGACAAACTCAGGAGCGCAATGTCGTGGGTTGTAGGGGGTGAAAAGGCCCATACCGCTACCACGAGAGTTAGACCGGCCAGCATGGTAAAAATTACTCGTCCTGCATTCCTCATCTTTGAACCCTCCTCGGATTTTCGGCCGAGCCGTGATTGTTGTGCAGAGGGGTTGCCACGCCACCCAAGGAATGTGAATAATCCGATATCTTCAACCAAATACTGAGCTTACGGGGAGCGTTTGCGAGCTCATTCGCCTGGCGACTTGGGTACTAGAACGGGAAATCTCTTCATTATGGAGGACCAATCCAGCTAGTTTCTGCACGACCATCGGAAAGGCATGAACGGGATTGGTAGGGACTCATAAGGATTGAGTAGGGCGAGAGTTCAATACCGCTGAGACTGACGTGGAGTTTTATTTGGTCGCGGACTTCGATTCGGGGGCAGGCTGGGCCGCAGGATCAAGGAAAGAGGGATTGAGAGATGCCGTCAAGTCGTAGGATTTCCCGCGGTCGGTGAGACCGGTAACAAGAAGCTCATAGCGGAAACCCTCCGGATGGCTTTTGCTTCTCAGAAGCACGAGCAAGCCACACACTTCCGATTCGGAACGGATAATCACCTCTCCTCCCAAAACAAGCGGGGCGGCCAGCGTGCCGTGAAATTCGGCGCCGTCGTGATCCACGGCAGAATCGATGGAGTCCAGCATTCTTACTTCGAGGACCGTGCCTTTCGGAAGGGCGTCCAATGCGTCTGCGGCTGTTGGATTAAGACGGGTCTGCAGGTGAAACTTCAAAACGGCGCCTGCAGCGACTCGAACGGGAGCAACATCCGGACTCTTAGCAGGAGTGGCACCCGCAAGCAAACTGATGGAACACAGAACCGCGGCGAAGGAATGGCGCATGGGCTGGGCCTTTCTTCCTCAGAAAAACGCGAGCAACACAATAATTGTAATTTTGCGGGGAGAGACGGTCAACGCGAATCGCGACAACGCGTAGCGAATCCTTTACCGCGCCAGAGGACAGGACCAAATCTGTCCCGAAGACTTTGAGACAGATCTGCCGCCAATTGAGGTAACAAGACGTTTGTGCTCTTTTGACGCAAGGCTTGATCGAAGGTGACCAGGTGAAGGTCGGCGGTTTCAGCGAAAGCGTAGAGATATGAGTCGGCCCAATCCTTGGTCACAGGACGTTCGTCCTGGGTAAGCACGCGGAGGCGCGCTGCGTCTACTCAATCAGGCCGCCAACGCCGCCGTAAAGGTCAAAGGAAGTATCTTCGAGATTGTTTATCGGCGCTCGGTCCCGCGCTTGGGACACAACCAAGCCATCGGGGCCATTGCCCATCGACAGTGTCGGTTGATCTGGTCGATCCTGCACCAAGGAGTCCGTTACGAGGAGCACGGTCCAGCGGTTACCAAACAATCTCGGCAAGCACGCACCCCCAGAATGATCCGCCAACTTCGCAAACTCGGCCACCGAGTCGAACTACCAAATCCGCAATCCGCTAACTCGGCGGGAACGTGATTTTCGACCCTGCACGGCGTACATGAAAAGGGCCGCTGATTGCTCAGCGGCCCGGAGGCACTCACAAGATTATTTTGCTCTTTGACCCTGTGCTAAAAAACGCTCAGGAAAAACTCGACACGATCTGCCAGAATCTGCCCGAATCTACCGTGACTTCAGCCGAAGCCGAAGAAGGGTAGTGTGAGTAACTCGAAGCGTGCATCCCCGCGGCTCGTGAGGGCTTAGGGATGCAATGCGTGGCATGATCCGCACACCATAGCGGATTGAGCCACGACTACTTTAGAAAGGAGGTGATCCAGCCGCAGGTTCTCCTACGGCTACCTTGTTACGACTTCACCCCAATCATGGGTCATACCTTGGGCGCCTGCCTCCTTGCGGTTAGCGCGGCGACTTCTAGTACAACT
>WNFR01002017.1_pt1 | contig 21133 bp, 23 predicted proteins | sample 5400221 | NCBI WGS metagenome assembly WNFR01 (sample SAMN13153357, study PRJNA577476) | soil metagenome | isolation source: 40 cm soil under Madrone tree | place: USA:California | collected 2016-06-14 | reverse complement strand
AGCAAGCGCAAGGCAAGATTGCCTTATGGGTTGGAACCGAAACGATCGCGCACTTCGCCAATCTACGCGTATCACAGTGATTTCTGGAATCAGCGGTGCGATTGCCATCGTTAGTGGTTACAACAACGATAAGACTTAGTGCCCACCGGCGCCAGCATCCTCCTAGAAAAACCGTGCGACGCAACTCTAGGTGTAAGTTCCCCAGCAGGTCAATTCCGCGAGTTGTCGGCAAACAAGAAGTAATTGCTGACTTCCGGGTTGCCCGTATCCAAACGCAATCGCTGCGTAAACGGGAGGACGACACATCAGGTGACGCGAATCGCCGATTCGGTGCTGGTCGAGGGAAGAAAGGGCCAAAACATCCTAATCCAACATCTGGCAATAAAAGCTCGTATCATCAGGAGCTTCGTCAGCCTGTAGCGAACGTAAACGCTCTTTAGCGATTCTGGAAGTATCGGATTTTTCGTCTAGCAGCAGGCCAGCGCGGTATTCTGCAACGGCCTTGGTTCGGGCGTTTGCGTCTTCTGGTTCGTAGGTAGCCGAGTCGGTATAGGTATCGCCGTGCTGGCCAGCAGCCAATGCCATGATGTCTCGATAGGCATTACCCATTATAAAGTGAACTCTTGCTCGACGTCCGTGCTGCGACGCTGTCGAAGGTATTCCGTTCCGCGGCGAAGCACCTGGCGAAATAGTTCGTCGCCGTTCTCGCAGCCCGGAGAAGTATTGAATCCAACGTACTGCTTTCTTTTTCGGTGAGGGCTGGTTGGTATAGCAAGCAAATTCTGAAATAAGAGCACGCAGACACTTTGGCCTGACAGAATCCACTTTGTGAGCAAACGCCAGATTTATAAGTGTCCGAACCCTGACTGTTTTTGTGAGGTCACCGTCTTTATCGAGTCCGCGAATAGCAAGAAGCCTCGATGCTCTTGCGGTGCGGAAATGAAGAAACCTCATACGCCACCTGTCCTAACGGAGTTGGTTTCCCGGCGTGTGAAGCGCATTGCCGGAGTACGTTTGCTCCAAAGTTACCTACCTGTTCCATGATGCACCACGGGAGTGCGACGGCTTTCGTCTCAACGGAGACACTGGCGTGAATGCCAGCAATAACAAACAGATGGCGTCCGAAGAAACTATTAATCTGCTTATCGAAAACATTAAGTTGCTCAACATAAATATCGTAGCCATGTTGGATGAACTCAGACTTTGGAGCCAAGATAATCGTAGACGTGCAGTCGCGGAATGGGCTTCCCAAGAATTGCATAGTCCCCAATTCATTGCCAATACTCAGGCCACCGAGACCCTCAACGCCACCGAGAGGCGGTCCATACTCAAGGCTCTGGTCCAAACGAGTGGAAATACGCTCAAGGCTGCTCGCATACTTGGTATCGGAAGGACAACACTATACCGAAGGCTCCAAGAATACAGGGCAAATCATCCTTGAAAATGTCCGTGGCCGGGCCATACCCATAGTCTCTTTTGATCGGAAGGAGATTATTGAGGGCCGAGCATTGGCTCCGGCTCTGCATTCCAGCGGGATTATCGTTTGTTTTTTACCTCCTTTCTGCGCCTCTCTTTCCGGCGCTTCGGCGCCAATTTTCGGAGCATGTGACCACCACCGTAAACGTAGGTAAGCCGATGATTCGCGTTGCGCTCAGCGGTTACTCAAAGCGCATACTAGAAACGCACGACATCGATATGCTCGTCGCGGGGGAACAAGAACGCGACGTCAGTGCCTGAAACCGATTGCCGATCCCACAGCCCGACTTCGCTTCAACCCACAACCCAACCCACAGTTTGATATGTCTTGTATGACTTGCGCTGCGTTTGGCAGTCCCCGCGCGTCTTGTAAGCTGTTGTAAAACCTATTCACGCAGCGCTGTCACGCCAGCGGTCTAAGCAGCTGTGCGAATCAGTACCGGTAAACGAATTATAAAAGGGCGTCCCTCTAGAGTAGGTTTTGATCGTTCGCATCATCGCCTACAGAAAGGAGCACCCTCGTGAACGACGCTAAGTATATTGACCTCGATGTTCATCAGGCAACGATCTCCGCGACTGTTCTGGATTCCACCGGCAAGTTGGTGATGGAGTCCATCCTCGAAACGAAAGCAACAACGGTTCTGCAGTTTATCGACGGTCTGCGCGGCAGCTTGCATGTGACCTTCGAGGAAGGCACCTGCGCGGCCTGGTTGCACGACTTGCTCAAGCCCCACGTCACGCAAGTGGTGGTCTGCGATCCGCAAGAATGCACTGCTGAAAGTCGGCAACAAAAGCGATCGCATCGATTCGCGGAAACTCGCCGAACTGCTGCGCTCGAACCTTCTGCGGCCGGTCTATCACACGGGGTACGAACCGTAAAGGAGCTGGCGCGCAGCTATTTGACGATCACGAAAGATCTCACGCGGGTGATGACTCGCTTGCAGGCGATCTACCGAAGCTGGGCCATCCCCTGTGCCAGTCAAGTTTATGCACCGCGTTATCGAGCCGAATGGCTGGCGAAAATCAGCGAAGCCGGCGTGCGCCGCCGGGCGGAACTTTACTACCAACAACTCGACGCGCTGCGGACGTTGCACCAGGAAGCGCGGCGGGATCTATTGGCCGAGGGCAGGAAGCACGGCGCAACGAGGTTGCTACGTCAGATTCCATCGATCGGTCCTATTCGGGCGGTTCTCTTGCTCGCACTCATTCAGACGCCGCACCGATTCCGAACCAAGCGACAACTGTGGGCCTACGGCGGTCTGGCCTTGGAGGCACGCAACAGCGGGGAATACTGCATGGTGCGTGGCCAGTTCAAGCGCTCCACGAACGCGCTTGCAGTGATTGACGGACAGACTCCCGGATTCTCCACGAATGATGGGTAAAGTGGGTGAACACTAACAACCCTTTCGATGGTCGGCAGAAGGTCTTAACTGCTTGGTATAGCAAGCAAATAATTGAATAAGCCCACGTCGGGACTGTTGTTTGACAAAATTCCGCTAACCACCAAGGGACGAATTTTGCAGATCCTCGAATCGTGACTGATTCAGCGAGGGTACCCGGTTCAAGGAGCCTACGGGAAAATTCCAAGCTTGATGTGGTTGTGGTGTGAAATTGGATAAGCCTTAATACCGAATCGGCCCTAACGACGTTGGCGTTGGCTTCCGGGTGGAGCTTACTGTGGAATTGGGTCGGATCGCATCACGAAATGCGTGTAATTCAGTGATTTCGGTACCTGGCGATAGGCGTTCGCGCTCAAGTTTTGTCCTTGAACGAACGATTAATTCGCCCAACGTGCGAAACCCGACCAGATGAAACCCTCAGTAGGCCGCGTCTTAATCGTTGACGACGAACCAGCTGTCCGAAAAATGCTCGGAGTGATGCTTTCGCAAGCGGGAATTACAAACCAAACTGCGGCCAATGCTCAAGCGGCCCTCGACGTTTTGCTTAATGGATCGTTCAGTGCGGTGATTTCGGATTTGCGCATGCCAGGGATCTCGGGTCTGGAGCTTCTGGCTGAAGTACAGCGCAAATACCCCGAATTGGCCTTTCTGGTGGCCACAGGTGTGGATGATGTCCGCGTCGGAGTCGAGGCCATGAAAGAAGGCGCTGACGATTATCTTCTAAAACCCTTTCAGCTGGAGATGGTTTTGGCCAGCCTGGAACGTGCCTTCCGGAAGAAAGCTCTCCAGCGAGAATTGGAAAATTACCGGCGCCATTTAGAGGAGATGGTCGCCGAGCGCACGCACCAGCTTCAAATGGCCATGGCCCACTTGGAGCACAGTTATTCGGCGACTCTGGAAGCGCTGGGCAGCGCCATTGACCTACGGGACGGCCCAACAGCAGGCCACTCACGCAGGGTGTTTTGGTATTCCATCAAAATTGCGCACGCCATCGGAGGCCTGGAGAAGGACCTCCGGAACCTCAGCATGGGAGCGTGGCTGCACGACATCGGGAAACTAGCCACGCCTGACGCAATTCTTCTGAAGCCCGGTGCATTGACCGATCCAGAGCGCAAGGTGATGCAGCATCATGTGCAGATCGGCTATGACTTGGTCAAAGGCATTCCATTTCTCGCGGACGCCGCAGAAATCATTCTTGGACATCACGAGCGATGCGACGGTAGCGGGTATCCGCGAGGGTTGAAGGCCGAGGAAATTCCGCTAGGCGCCAGGATCTTTGCTGTCGCCGACAGTTTTGACGCCATGACCTCGGACCGGCCATACCGTTCCGCTATGCCCTTCGAGGTAGCGCGCGACGAAATTCAGGGCGCAGCGGGGAAATTGTTTGACTCGACCGCCGTGCGCGCGTTCCTCGCTATTTCGGCCAGCAAGTGGGTAGCCATTCGAGACGAGGCCGCAAGCGTGCAGATCAGTACTTTCGTGAACTCTGGCTGTTTGAGCTTCGCATCCACTGACGAGCGCAACGCGGCGCGAGAAGTAAGTACGCAACTCCAGCATTATGCCAATGATCCCGGTCGTGAAGACACAACGAAAAAGACGCTATGCCAACCCAAACCAGTATAAACATTGGCCGAATCGAACGGCGCGAATGGTTTCTGTGGTCGGCTGCCGTGATCGTTACGTTGCTGTTGACGGCCGGCTTGGCTTCCTTTTTGGTGCGCGAACCAGAGGACGTTTCTTCACTGCTTCCTCAGGCGGTGCGCGGCCTCGTCGCTCTCGTGCTTATCTTCGACATCTACACCTTATACCAGCAACTGCAAATTCACCGGATGCGCCGTAAACTAATCGAGGGAGAGGAGCTGTTCCGGCTGATCACAGAAAATGCCGCCGACATGATCGCCGTCGTCGACATGGAGGGGAACCGGGTTTTCAACAGCCTTTCTTACGAGAAGGTTCTTGGATATTCACTCGACGAGCTGAAAAGGTCGTCCTCCTTTGCTCAGGTCCATCCCGAGGACATCGATCGTGTAAGACAAGCTGGCGAGGAAGCGCAGCGCACCGGCATAGGTCTTCCCTTGGAATATCGCATTCGCCATAAGGATGGAAGATGGAGAGTACTGGAATCCACAGCAAGCGTAATCCGCAATGCCAAAGGCGAACCTGAAAAATTCGTAATCGTGAATCGTGATATTACGGAGCGGAAGCGAGCTGCGGAGGCGTTGGAGCGCTCGGAGTCCAGTTTCCGATCGGTGGTCGAAGACGCGCCCTACGGCATCTACCGGGCAAGCGTTGACGGCAATTTGATCTTGGCGAATCCCGCACTCCAGAAAATGCTCGGCTATGATTCGCGCGAGGACCTGCTTCAAGCCAATCTCGGAACTCACATTTATCGCCACTCCGCCGAGCATCAAAAATTGATTCAGACGGTTCGTCAGGATCAGTACTTCAAAGACGTTGAACTCGACTGGAAGCGCAAGGATGGTGCGCCGATTACCGTGCGATGCAGCGGCTGGCCGGTAAAGGATGAGGCTGGCGCGGTGACATTTCTAGAAGTCTTCGCCGAGGACGTCACCGAAAGACGCGTGCTGGAGCGGCAACTCCGTATGGCGCAGAAAATGGAAGCGGTCGGGCGGCTCTCCGGCGGCATTGCCCACGACTTTAATAACCTTCTAGGCGTGATTATCGGCTACAGCCAACTGCTGAAGCGAAGCCTTGGCGGTGCGAATCCGTTGTTTGAACATGCCGAGGAAATTGAGAAGGCCAGCCAGCGTGCGGTCTCATTGACCCGCCAGCTACTGGCCTTTAGCCGCCAACAGGTGCTTGAACCTGTCATCGTGAATCTTAATACCCTTGTATCGGACATGGAAAAGATGCTCCCGCGCCTCATCGGGGAAGACGTGGCGCTAGAGCTAAACCTCGACCCGGAACTATCACCAGTGAAGGCCGACCTTAGTCAAATCGAGCAGGTAATCATGAATTTAGCGGTCAACGCCCGCGACGCCATGCCCAATGGTGGCAAGTTGACGATTCAAACCGCTAATGTGGAGCTTGATCTTGCCTACACTCGTCAACATCCCGGCTCGCGCGTCGGCCTGTACGTAATGCTCGCCGTTAGGGACACGGGCACCGGCATTGACCCCGAAATTCAGTCACAAATTTTCGAGCCCTTCTTTACCACTAAAGAGCGCGACAAGGGAACGGGGCTTGGCTTGGCCACCGTCTATGGCGTCGTGAAACAGAGCGGAGGGTATATTGCGGTCGAATCCGAAAAAGGCAAGGGGGCGTGTTTTTCCGTTTACCTCCCCCGCGTTGGCCAAACCGTTTCGGCGGTGGAGGCGAAAACCGGTCAGCCGGCCAGCATCCGCGGCTCGGAAACCGTTTTGTTGGTCGAAGACGCTGAGGCGCTGCGAAAACTGGCCAACATGTTTCTGCGAGATAGCGGATATCGCGTCCTGACCGCCGCAGACGGAACGGAAGCACTTGAGGTCGCTCGCAGCCATTCCGGTCCCATTCACCTGTTGCTGACGGATGTCGTCATGCCTGGAATCAATGGAAGAGTTTTGGGCGAACGTCTTGCACCCCTGCAGCCCGGGATGAAAGTGCTGTATATGTCGGGCTACACGGATAGCTTCATCGCAGGCCATGGAGTGCTTGAAGCAGGGACGCACTTGCTGCACAAACCATTCACTCAGGAAACTTTGGCGCGCAAAGTCCGCGAAGTCCTGGATAGCACGGGGTCAGCATCAGTCTCGGCGTCAAAGCCGATCCTTGCTGGCGCTGGCACTGATTCCAAATAGGAGACTGTCACGCAATGCAGAAAATTTTGGTCGTCGATGACGAAGCGGCGGTGCGCCGGCTCATGCGGTTAAACCTTTCGGATACCTACGAGATCATCGACACCGGCGATCCTGAGCAGGCCCTTGCCTTGGCGATGCAGAATAAGCCTGCCGCCATTTTGCTGGATCTACGGATGCCCCGCTTTTCCGGCTTCGAGTTATGTCGCACGTTCGCCTCCATGACCTTTACGCAATTGATCCCGATTTTTGTGGTTAGCGGAGAGGCCGGAAGCACCACTAAGTTGCTTTGTAAGGATCTTGGCGCTACCGCTTACTTCGAAAAGCCGATCGATTTCGATGGCTTGAAGTCTAGTTTGGCAAAGGTTCTGGGCGCCAAACGTGAGGAGCGCCGCAGCGAAGTCCGTGTAGGACTTCGTGTCCCCATGAAACTCAGCGGCAGTGACGCAAACGGCAACCCATTTGAAGAAGAGACTGTCGCGGAAAACGTCGGCCTCTCATCGTTTCTATGCGGCTGCACGGCGGTGCTGCCCAAGGATTCGATTGTGCAAGTCTTTCTAAGGAGCGGAAGTGAACAACTTGTCGGCAAGGCTCGAATGGTGCGCTCCGAAGCCAGTGAAACGCCTTACCCGCGGTACGCATTCCGGCTCCTTGAAAAAACCGGCACCTGGGTCCTGCAATAGGAATGCCTGGCGCCTGAAATCTTTGGGAAGAACAACCAGAGCCGATGCGGAGTCAAGAGTGGTCTTAGACGGTTTATGAACAAACCCGAACGTGGGCGATCAGGAAGCCTCGATACTGGTATTTGAACCCGTGTCCTAATGATTCTTTTCCCCGGTCCACGGAGGGGAAATGTTTCAGCGCGCTGATGGAAAGCTGGGTGATCAGTCTTGAACGTACGACGTTCCTCGCTTTGCTATCCGCTTCGTTTTTTCAGAGAGTGCGATGAGCGTTTCGGCCAAAGCGATGGAAATGCAATCGTGCGGCGTATCGATCGGCCCGATCATGTTCGCGCTTCCACTTTAACGCTGCGTCAAAATCGCGTGAATGTAACTCAATTGCGAACCGCAGAAATTCGGCGGCCGCAAGATCGTCGTTCGCTCAATCGCCGCCTGCGAACCAAAATACGCAACGATCGAATCTGCTCAAACGGCGAATATGTCTTCTGCTTGCTATATCAAGCAACTCAAATTGAGACGTTTTTGTGCGACGCGGCGCACTGCCGGGTGGCCTCCTTGTGCTTGCTGCCGTCTGGGACGATTGTAAGTAGCTGATGAACAATGCCTTCCCCTAGGAACGCGCGTAAAAGATTGCCCAAGAATTGGCGTCGGCATTGCAGTCCTATCAAGTATGGCAGTGTGTCGAAATTGCGTGCATCAGCGAGAGCGGAAGGCCGGTATGTGGCGGTGGGTAATCATGGCTACCGCGGCGATGTTTTTTGCCCTGAACGCGACGGCTGGCCAAAACCAGCAACCTGAATGGCAGGTGCAGGTTCGCAAATTTGCGAAGGAGCAAGATTGGGCCTCGGCGTTGGGACTCGTCGAGCGAGAAATTGCGCGCACGCCACTGGATGTTGACGTGCTAGCATGGCGCGCACGAATTCTGATGTGGTCGGGGCATCTGGCGGACGCCGAGACGGAATACCTCAAGATTCTTCAAATTTCCCGAACAGATCCCGACAATTGGCTCGGATTGGCGAAGGTGTACTTGCGCGAGGGCAAGACGCAAGAAGCGCTGCACGCGGTGGACACAGCCGTGGAACTGGACCCCAAACGCGCAGACTTGCGGGCCGCTCGGGGCCATGTGTTGCACGCGATCGGCGAGAGCAAGGAAGCGCAGCTTGCGTTTCGGCAGGCCTTAGTGCTGGACCCCGGTAGTATCGAGGCGCGTCGTGGGCTGCGATCCTTCGATTCCGAGACCAACCATGAGCTGCGGTTGGGGGAGGAGAACGATTTGTTCAATTTCGCGGGCGCGAATCACGACGAATCGGTGAATTTGGTGTCCTGGTGGAGCCGGCAATGGGCCACAAATGTTGGCATGTACACATACCAGCGCGGCGGTGTGGAAGCAGGGAAATTTGTGGGAAGTGTAACCGCGCGGCTGCCGAATTGGGGCGCGATCACAGCGGGCGGCGCCGTCGGGCATGACAAGGCTGTCATTCCAAAGAGGGAGGCTTTTTTTGATTTGGACCGCGGTTTGAAACCCAGCCAGACAGGATGGGTGCGTGGAATCGAGTTTGCCTATGGGCAGCATTGGTATTGGTACCAAGCCGCACGGATCCTAACGCTGGGCGTAAGTACGATTGTCTATTTACCGCGGGACTGGACTTTTTCCGTAACGGCGACCGGCGCACGCAGCGCTTTCTCTGGAAGTGGTGCGGAATGGCGTTCTTCCGGTGCTAGCCGGATCGCTTTCCCGCTGGCGCAATGGTCAGACAAGCGGCTCAGCGGAAATTTGCTTTACGCCGCCGGCACCGAGGATTTTGCGCAAGTCGATCAAATCGGAAGCTTCGCCTCACAAACATATGGCGGCGGGCTGCGATTTCAGTTCGCAGCGCACCAAGACGTCACGGGTTACGCGTCTTACCAAAAGCGAACGCAGAACAGAACGGACACTAACTTTGGATTCGGCTATGGAATCCATTTTTAGCAGGTTGTGGCGGCTTGGGCCTGCGGCCGTTGTGACCAAAGCGATTCTCGCCGCATTGGTCGCGGACGGGCTGCTGCTGGCGTTCATTCTGCTCAGAAGGGCGTACCGAAGGCGCTATTTTGCCAAGTTGGATAGGCGAACGTTCGAGTTCCGGCAGAAGTGGGATGAGGTGGTTTCCGGGAGAATTCCGTACGCGAATTGGCGCAAAAAAAGCTTCGACCGACGGATCGTTGAAACGATTGCCTTGGACGCTCTGGAAGCGGCCGGTCCTGATGAGGCCGCCCAACTACTGCGATTCCTTCGCACAAGCGCCTTGATCCAGAAGCGCATTCTCGAAGCGCGCGAGTTCACTGGATGGAGGCGAATGCGCGCACTAGTCGCTTTGGGCCGAACACGGGCTCCAGAGGGGATACCGGCGCTTGCCGAAGGGTTGCGAGACCCAAGCATGGAAACCCGTCTCGCGGCTTTGCGCGGATTGGGGCGGACCTCGTCTCCTCAGGCAGCCCAGGAGATTTTGGTATGGCTGAGTGAGACGGGTCTGTTAGTACCAGCGCTGCCGGTACAAAACGCCTTGATCCAGTGTTGCGGGGAACAGCCGCAACTGCTGATGCCTTATGTGCGCAACGCCAAAGGAAGCGTGCGCGAAGTATTGGGCCGAGTTTTGGGCGAGATCGCAAGCGCGTCCCTCAGTCTGGACCTAGTCCAGTTCGCCGGGGATGAACTGGAAGAGTTGCGTGCGGCGGCCGCGAGGGCCATGTCGAATTCGCCCTCGCTATTGGGATTCGAGGTATTGAACGAACTCGCGCGAGACCCAGTCTGGTTTGTGCGGCTGCGCGCTGTGGTGAGCTTGGGTAAATTAGGGAGCCCTCGCGCAATTCCTGCTCTGCTCACCGGGCTTCGGGATGCAAATCGTTTAGTGAGATTAAGAGCGGCAGAAGGACTTGTAGGCATCGGCGGCGATCTGAGCTTGATTTTTGACCAAGTGGTGGAACTGAGGGACCGTTATGGTCTGCACGCTTTTCTAGCCGCCTTAGACAATGCCGATTTACGCGGCAAACTGGACGCGGAACTTCAAGACGCGGGAGACCTGGGCGAGGAACGACAAAACCACCTGTGCGAGGTGCTACGCACAGGTGTGCTGTCCCTCCCGCATTCGGCGGAGACGGTGGTGTTTCAGCGAAGCCGGTCGCGCCATGATCCGCTTTCTGGAGATTTCGAACCACGTCCTCTTCTGGTATTACCTTGCGAGCAATTTCGCGTACCTAGTGATGTTGATCGTTGCGCTGAAGACCACTGCGGCGCACCAGCAAATGCTGCAAAGCCATCCCATTCAGTGGATCAAACAGTCTCCGTTTGCGCCGCCGATTACCATTATTGCTCCCGCACATAATGAGGAAAGATCGATCCGCGTCGCGGTGCGCAACTTGTTAGAGATCGATTACCCAGATATCGAGCTCATCGTGGTGAATGACGGGTCCGGAGATCGCACGCTTGAAGAAATAAGGGATGAGTTTCAGCTTCGGTCGGTGCGGTCCGTTTACGTTCCAAAAACAAAAACCGCAGATGTGCAAGCTATTTACCGCAGCGAAGTGGACCCGCGGCTGGTTGTCATTGACAAGAAGGCAGGCGGGAGTAAAGCGGACGCGGTGAATGCGGGACTGAACGCCACGACCTCACCCTACGTGTGTGTCGTCGATTCGGATTCGGTGCTGGAACGGGATGCGCTGCTGAGAATCATGTTGCCCGTGCTTTCAGACCCGAAGCGCGTGGTGGCCGTCGGCGGCATTATTCGCGTGCTGAATGGGTCAGAAATCAGAGGTGGGCAACTGACACGTGTGCGGCTGCCGCGCAAATGGATTGAAGCGATTCAGGTCGTAGAATACCTGCGGGCCTTCTTAATCGGCAGAGAAGCCCTGGCGCAAGCAAACATGCTGACGATCATTTCAGGTGCGTTCGGCGTTTTCAGAACGGACTTGGTGCGCGCCGTGGGAGGATATCGGCCGGATGCAATCGGCGAAGATTTCGATTTGGTGGCGCGCTTGCATCGATACTTACTTCAAAAGGGGGCTGATTATCGCATCCAATTTGTTCCGGATCCGATGTGTTGGACCGAAGCACCATCGGATCTGAAATCATTGGGCCGGCAGCGCGCCCGCTGGCAAAAAGGATTGTTACAGGTTCTGTGGGACAACCGGGACATGCTGTTCCGGTTCCGCTATGGAAGGATTGGATTCTTTGCGTTTCCCTATTTGTGGTTGTTCGAGTTGATGGCACCTATTCTGGAGGTTGGGGGAATTTTCACGATTGCAGCGGCCGCGTGGTTGGGGGTTCTGAGCCGGGAATTGTTCCTGCAATTCCTGATGTTTGGATATGCGTTTGCGACGGTGATTTCGATTGGATCGGTTTTGCAGGAAGAAATTACGTACAAGCGGTATAACGATTGGCAAGACGTGGCACGTCTTGTTAGCTGCTGTTTCTTCGAACATTTTCCTTATCGACAGATGCACATGGTTTGGCGACTCCAGGGATTGTGGCAATATCTGAGAGGAGATATGACCTGGAAGTCGTTGAAGCGGCAGGGATTTCAGTCGGTGGAATCCTCGTAAGTACCTGACAAATTGTCCTCACTCGTACACAATCATGACAGCAGAGTATCAATCTAGCTACGCTGTTACCGCCGGGCAGTCGGCTGCCGGTCGAGTTGGATCTTGAGATTCTAGGAGTCTTCCAAGGGGTTCGTAAACTCGCGCCAATGGGTTAGGGAGATCACTTTGGAAACGGGCCGGCGGTTATCGCCCCGGACAGCGGTGCATGCCAGGGTTGGTTGCAGTGAGCGCATTGCACTGTTTCGGGACCGGCGGCACTATTCGCGTCGGAACGGGCATCTACCGCTACGAGATTCCCCTTATTGCAAAGCGGGCATGTCAGATCGACCAAAATGTGGAGCGGCTCGGTTTTGTCATCCGCCGAGCTCGCGGCCAGAGCGGCTTCTTTGCTCGCTCGCTTTCGTGCGTACAATGCTTGATCTGCTTTCTCGAGGAGTTCGTCGGGGCGGTCTCCCATTTGGTATTGCCGCCATCCTGCGGAGAACGTAACGGGAATCTGCTTACCCTGCCACTCCACTTCAATCGAACCGAGACGTCCCAAAACCGTTTGGACCTGCTCCAAGGTACATTCCGGGAGAAGGACTAGAAACTCATCCCCGCCCAGGCGCACGGCCAGGTCCGATCCTCGGATCACCTTGTTCAGACGTAAGGCAAATTTCTGGAGGACGTGATCCCCTGCGGCATGGCCATGAGTGTCATTGATTTGCTTGAAATTATTCAGGTCCAGCGTTATCAGGGTCAGTGAATGCCCTTTTCGTTCAGATCGAGAAACCTCGGCGGCAAGGCGTTGTTGAGCAAAACGTCGATTGTACAAGCCAGTTAATGGGTCAATTAAAGCCAGATTTCTTAGGATATCCGAGTGGCCCTGCTTCTCGGCCAGTTGGCGGCGCAGACGTTTAATGATCACTTGCTGATATACGATGTAGAGATTGAACAGCACGATGAAGGCAGTCAGGCCGAAAACGGCTTCAGCGAACTTCATCCTGAAGTACGTTTCTGCACCTTTCAACAGATCGGGCAGTGTGAATGAAATAATGCCAAGGGTGAGCAGTAGAATGACGAAAATCGTATATGCCCAGATCCACCAATCCCGCCTCTCGATGCGGCGCAGCTCCGTCGCGAGTTCTTGGTCTCTCTTTTCCAGGGAAGGCGCTACATTTTGCATGTCGCCAACGCTTATGAACGCAGACCCGCCCGATTCATTTTTGTTCGGTGAAGGTGTCATGCTCGTGTTCTTAGGCGCGCGGCTCAAATCGCAAAGCCGTTCTTCAGAACAATGATCTGATTACCGTCGACCTTGGCGAAAGCAACGCCCATCCGCCGATGCTTTTGCGTCACTGGTTCGGGCTTTCAACTTATCCAAATAAATTCAGATTAGTTGTATTCGCGATGATTCGATCTCGCGGCGCACTACAGCAGTCATCGATTCGGTTTACGGCCTTCGCTCCTTTTCAGATGCAAACAATGTTGGACTCCGGCCCTCTTTGGTGACCGCGGGTTTTTATGTGCTGTGCTTCTGATTAGATCAGGACCGAAGTGCGCGAACTCTAGCTTTTTAGTGCTGGGGAGTGGGGAAAAACTTGTGCCTGCTTGGTACAGCAATCAGGCACAGTGAGTCGCTTAGCGACCAGATACTCTATTCGGTTGAACTGCCTCTCCAACCGCTCCGAACAAAACCGCACTTCGATAACTGAACGCTCGAATGCCCCGGACTGTTTCTCATTTGCATTCAATACGAATTCATCCCGGGGCATCCTGCACCTGTTCCAAAGCCAGCGACAAAAGGGCGCCAAGGGTTCCTAAGGTATCAAGAAACGATTGTAGGTCCGGTGCGGATGCGCTCATTCGATTTTCCGAGAGGTAGGATCTTGGCTGCTAGCAGCCATGCTTCAGCACGGCTCGGTAGTGCGGGTCAATATCCTGAAATTCAACATCGCACGCCTGGCTGGGCAGAATTAACCATGCTCCCCGTGCCCAGGAAAATGGTAGTCCCGGCAGCAATGTGGATCTTTATTGTGGTTCCCTTGGGAAGTGGACTATTCATCCGAGTGTATTTCCTTCAAGACCTTCCTCCATTTCCACCCAATTCCTAAGAGAAAGGAATGAGCCAATGAATCCTGCAGAAAGGCAACTTGCCCCGCCAACGATTTTGGTAGTTTGGCTCGGTTCGACTTGCGAAAGTCCATCGCGCAACAACACGCACCCGATAATTACAAGCGATGCCACAAGTAATGGGATCAGAACGTCTCGCATTAGAGTAGTCAGAACACCGTGACAGCGAGCGTTCAGGCTCCGTCAGCTGTGTGACTAACAAGAACGTTAGAAGGCAACTCTTGTAATACGGGTTGTGAGTATGGCTTTTTCATTGTAGCACCACAGCAACATCGAAGAGTTGAGGAGCCTTCGATCGACGGTCGAGTCACTGTGATTTCGCAGTTGCAGTGACGGTTCTGGCATCTGTAAATCTGGCCTTTCGTCATCAACATTGTTCCTCCGAAGGCTTTGGTCCAAGATGAGGAGAAGCTTACGAAGCAAACAGAGGCGTGTGGATTTCTTTTCGTTTTTGCTCGCTAGAGCAAGCAGTTCGACGAAATGCTTCCGTCCGAACAACTGGAGACCGACCCAAGGTAGAATGCGAGACCAGCAACTACATAATGGGCAACCAAGAATTAGACCGCTCTTGGGCAATTTGCTGAGTTCCCCAATCGAGGCGATTTGATTGCACGTGAGGATTGCCGCTTGTAACATCAAGTTCCGCAAGAGGGAAGAACAGATGGAAGACCCTAAGTTCGAGGTTCATTGTGATGCCAGCCCCAATGGGCAGCTTCGCGTAAAGAACCATGCGTTGTCGGTTGCCGTCAGTCAGTCGATTAGCAGGAACAAAACGCAAGAAGTTTGGCAATCGGTCCTGATTATTTGTGAAGAAGACCAAAATGGGACGCTTACGACCAAGATCATCGTGTGTCACCCAGATTGGGACCAAAACTTGCAAGTCGCCTGCATTCGCTCACGAATAACCCGGCAGGACGAAACCGCTAGTGTCTTGGAAGTAGATTTAAAAGCGTCGCACGTCTGAATCTCCCGCTGCTTGCTATAACAATCGACCTCCTCCGACTGTAACCGATCGTCATACTTTCCCAGGGCGTTCCGTGCTTCCATTTGGCTCACGGGCTATACGGCCCGAATTTCGAGCCTTAAGGAGGCGCAATGAAAGTTCCAAGACCCTACGTTTTGTTTCCGGTCATTCTCACGTCGCTGGTGTTGGCAAATCCCGTTTGGGACAACGCACGAAACGACGACCCATGGGGAGTTCCTTCGTTGCTTGCGGACGGTGGTAGCCCCATGCCGCCGATACCACCTCGAACCGCTGTGAAGTTCGTTGCGGACGGTGGTAGCCCCATGCCCCCGATACCACCTCGAACCGCTGTGACGTTCATTGCGGACGGTGGTAGCCCCATGCCCCCGATACCACCTCGAACCGCTGTGAAGTTCGTTGCGGACGGTGGTAGCCCCATGCCCCCGGTCCCGCCTCGGTTCACGTCTGGCAGTTATGTGGTCTAGTTAGATAAGGGCCGACCTAAAAGGGGGAAGGTGTAGGAACCTTCCCCCCACTCTTTTTTCTGTGTGTTACTATCCAGCAAGTCGAAACGGGGATGTGATGTTATCGAGCTTAGTTTGGTGGTTTTCCATTGCGTTGGAGCTTGCCCTCCTCATACGTGGGTTCGCGGGCCTTGTCAGAAAATATCCACTTTTTTACGCGTATATCGGCTGCGTTTTGGCCAAGGATTTAGCGTGCCTGGTCTGCTACACATTCGCCCCGAACCTGTATGCAAACCTGTACTGGCCTACGGAACTGATCACCATCGTAGCCAGTTTTGCGGTCATAATGGAGATCTTCCGGGGATCGGTACGGCACAATCCGGGGATCGTACGTTTCACGCAAACTTTTTTGGTCATTGCCTTCGCTCTTACGACTTTCTACGTGTTAGTGGACGTCTTGCAGCGGGGATCTACATCTGTTTATCACGCCATCGCGGAATTAGGCCGTGATCTTCGATTACTTGAGGGTACGCTCCTTATTGTCCTGTTGTGGCTCTTTGTACGATACGGAATCGCGTTTGGGCGCAATCTGCTCGGCTTGACCATCGGGTATTCATTTTGGATCGGCATCAATCTGATGGATTTCGCTTTCCTGTACACGGGCAATGAATCGTCGGTCTTTTTGCGGAGTTTAGTCCCGGCGTGCTACATGATGACCCTTGCGATCTGGTGCTCGACTCTTTGGTCCGTTCAGACGCAACCAGCGCAGCCGCAAACACAAATGGAACACGATTATGAGTTCTTTGCAGCCAAAACGCGTGCGGTGATCGCCCGCGCTGCCCATCGGCTGGCAAGGGCGATAAGGCCGTGACCAGGATCCCCGTTCTGCTAGCTGGGATACTCGTATTAATCCTGTGTATTCGGCTTGTGATCCAGTTATGGGGCAGAGACAGAAGAGCAGTTTCAGTAGATGATTTTTTGAAGGCGCGCGAAGCGCTCGATTCCATCCTCATCCAAACGACTGCAATCAACCGAATTCTCTCGAACGACGATCTAGACTTCGTTAGTCGTTCAGGGCAAACCGATGTCCGGCGTTTATTTTTAAAAGAACGCAAAATGCTAGCGATGCACTGGTTTCGGAAGATAACAAAACAAGTTCGCTATCTCATGAACATTCATCTGCGGCTGGCCGCCTGTACGGCGTCGTCGTCGCTGCGTTTGGAAGTGACGCTTTGCCTGCGATATGTTCTCTTCACGGCTGTTTGCAACTCCGTTTTGCTTCTGTTTTGGTTACTAGGTCCCTTTAAAGCCAAGCGCACTCTGGCTTACGTCATCCCAGGCGTCGAGAGGTTTTTCACCATCTTCAGCACGCGTCTCAAAGGCATTGATACGGCTAATCTAAGTTCCACGCGCGAATCTTTGGTACACTGACCAGTTTCCTGCAGCTAGTTTGATACAGAAAAGAGACCGCTTCCGTCCTTGCCGCTTAATTACATTCCACGACTGATGAGCAAGACGCCCGACCCTGGGGAACGGCTGAAATATGTCCGTACACAACTGGGATTGACCACGCGAGAGGTGGCGCTGTTTAGCAAGCTCATTGCTGAGTCTGAAGGTAACAACGAGTTCTTGATTTCCGGCCCGTGGCTGACACAAATTGAGAATGAAAAGACGGCTCTACCCAGTATCTACAAGCTCTTCACGCTTGCCTGCATTTACGGGCTAAATTACTCGAGTCTCATAAGCTTATACGGCGTCGACTTGAAAAAAATCGGCATTCTTCACGCGCGTGTTCCAATTCCAAGAACTCACCTGACGCAAAATGAGGCCACGCACGACCAAAATCCAGAAGGGATGGAACTTCCTGTACGTTTCGATGCAGCTCTGAATTTAGGGCAAACGAATTTGCTCTCCCGCATGATAGAAATGTGGGGAAGAGTTCCCCTCGAATTCATTCAACATCTCGACTTGCGGCATCGATTATACGGTTTCGTAGGATTTAGGGACTATACACTCTATCCACTTTTAAGGCCGGGATCGTTCGTCGAGATTGATCCTGATGTGAAAAGCCACGACGCTGGCCCCTTCCGTTCCGAATTTGACCGTCCGATATATTTTGTTGGCTTACGAAATGAGTACGTTTGCGGCTGGTGCGAAATCCTCGGCGACAGATTACTGTTGATTGCTCATCCTCTGTCGCGGGTCAAGACTCGCTCATTCGCATTTCCTACCGAGGCCGAAATCATTGGCCAAGTAACGGGCGTGGCAATGCGGATTGGGATCTCTCTTGCCGACCAAAATGAGGAGACTTCAAGAACGCGATTGCAATCTTGACGTTCGATCGAAATAGTCGAGCGGTTGTTTCGTCGCACCCGGAAGGTATTGCAAGGTTGTATGCTCCCAGTGTTTCCCATGCTTCCAATGTCCTACAGTAATCCCTGTGCGTAGAGCTAATCAGCCGATCCAATTGAGCAACAAACCTATCCAGGGGACCGAGCGCGAGGCAGTAAAATAGTTCCTCATGGCAGGCTACCATTGCAGCGCTTGCCGCTGATTCTGAAAACGATTGAGCTAACCCTTGATGGTAATATTCGCCTGTACTGAAGTCTCTTAGCGAGGTCACGTAAATTAGCCGAGCGAAATCGTGGCTAAGCTTTGCCAAGCTTCGATTCTTAAGATCTTCCTTCGCCGCTTTTACATCCACTCGTTTGAGACGGGATTCCATGTACGCGAATATTACACGACTCGGAGTGCAACGCCTAGGCTATCGCAGTTGCGCGAGGCGAAAACTCGCTCTCGTATTCCAGGCCAAGCATAGGTACGGAGAAACCGCTTATCGGAAAAGTTGTTTTCAGACACGAAGCAGTTCGGGATCTATCTGCCAGCAAAGCTTAATCGGCGTGCTTTTTTGAAGCGGTCAAGCGCAAGCTGCGTATATTGCCCAACCTCGATCAAAACTTGGAGCCGTCACCTGAACTGCCTAGCGTTCAATTCGGACAATGATTTATTCCGAAAAATAAGACTCTCGGTGGCGGATAGGAACTCACCAATTTTGGTGAACCTCGCTTGCAAAGCAGGTGCTCTTCCGAGTTTGCTATCGTTGGGCAACCTTTCGGTTCATACGCCGGAGGGTGTGTCAGTGTCATATAGGTGTCATGTGAATTGTGCGAAAGCATGCAAGAAAGCGAACAGAAAAGGAAAAGAGAAGGAAAATCTGACTAACCCGATTTGATCAACTTGCTGCATCCCCTGCATTTAGCTTGGCTCCCGCAACCTCTTATGAAGTTAAAAGTCACGGCTGTTAATTGTAGACGAACCGTTGATTCTACACCTGTCATTCGGCGGAACTCCGCAAGGCCATAAATCTGGTCCGCGTAACAATGTTACGAGCCTCTCCCAGGTTATTCATTTCAAATGCGTTTTGAATTTTGGCGAGGGACAGCAGTACGCGAATGCTGAGACGACGAAACAGAGATCGGACCTATTAAAAATTGCTCGGGAAATTCTTAAGCAAGCGCAGGAGCAGGTGGCGGAATTTCAGGACGAAATTGACAGGATGAGAAAATCCTGAGTGTTGCTTCCACGCGGAAGACATTGAAAGGTGGAGGCAGTCTGAGATCAATGTTCTTGGAATGCGCGAAGTCCCACTTGTCGAACACAACTTTGAGGAAGCGGCCTTGGAACAGAACGGATTCAATTTTCTCCGCGAGAGATTCGACCCACGGCTTGTCGGACCCTGTGTGGCAGAGAAAGAGGTCCTTGGGCTCGGGAGAAGCTTTCAACAAATGCGATTGTCCGGAGTCTGACATCTCTTCCTCTTGAATCTCGTTAGCCCTTGCGTCGTTGGCAGCTCAGCAACAAAGGGTATGCCCACGGAAGTTGTCAAGAGGATAATCCGAGGCGACAGACAGCCACGTTCAAGGAGTCTTGCTTTTGGGTGAGTGCTGATTCTAAGTTCCTCTTTTGGAGGCATGCCTATGGATGCAAAGACCCTGAAGTTGCGATGGGAGATTTCTAAGATCTTGCGAACACAAGAAGCGACTGGACGGAATTCGGGTCGGCGTCCAACGCGCGAAGCGCGGCGAGATAGGCGGCGCGCGCTGTTCCTTGGGCAACCAGATTGTGTCCCGCGCCCCACGAGAATTCAGGTCTTCCGTATTTCACGGCGACGACATCCGCAATCATGCGCGCGTGGCGTCCATTTCCATTCGCGAAGGGATGAATTTTCGAAACAAGGTCGTAGTGAAAGCGAAGAATGCATTCATCGAGAGAATAGACCTTGTGATCGATCCAGTGTTGGGTGTTGGCGAGAAGTTGCGGAATTCGCTGCACGATCTCGCGCGGATCGCAGCCGATGTTCAACTCGTTCTTGCGGTACGTCCCCGCCCATTTCCAGACTCTGTCAAACATCTTGGCGTGGAGCGCTCGGACGTAAGCCTCATCCAAAGGATTGTTGGACTTCATCGTGCGACTGCTGAAAGCCCACTCTCTCGCCTGGACGATGTTCAGCGCTTCGTATTCGTTCAGCTCCGCCATGGTGCTGATTCGGGGAATCAGCTGTTCTGCTTCCTCGGGACGAATGGGGGTATTGCCGTCCGAAAACTTGGGATTGAGGATGAAGTTCATCATTTTTTTCTGCGGTTGAGCCGCCGCTGCGCTTCATCTTCAATCAATTGGTTCGCGTTTTCAGGTTTCTGGTCTTCGAGCATCATCGTATGCATTACGCGTTCGACGTCTTGTCTGGCGCGATCGCGTGTCGGCCGTTCCGCGAGTTCCGTAAAGGAACCGGCTTTCGGCACCAGCGCGTATTTCAATTCGCAACCCATGGCTTCGGCCACTCGGCGAAGAGCTGCCAGTGTGATGCGATCATCGGCCTCGGCTCTTTCGAACTGCTGAATGGCCTGTCGGCTCGCATGAATGCGTCGGCCGATTTCTTCCAGCGTCAGGCCGAGTGCCTCGCGAATCGAAGCAAGCCAGCCCGTCGTCGGCCGCGCAGGGAGGTCGCGGAGATTCGCGATAGTCCGGTCGAGTTGCGAAAGCCGTAGTTGTCGGAATTCCTGTTTCATAAAGCCGCCTCGTCATTATATAGCTTGACAGATTATGACAAAAAGTCAAGCCAGAAATGGACACATTGAAGTGCATGAGCAAGCTATAGATTAACGTATGACATCGTTATGTCAATGAATAAGTTGACGACCTGATGCACCCGCGAGAACTTATCTCACGGGTCCGGTGAGCACTCCAAGAATCTGCGAGGCGGCCGCCTGAACATAGGCGAGGCTCTGGGTCAGCGTTTCCACATCTCCGTTCCAGAGTTGGATGTAGTCGGCTGCCGACGAGCCGGTATCGAGTCCGATGGCGTGAGAAACTACAAATGCCGTGGCTTCGGCTTCGGTCTCGCGGATTTTGCGCGATGTATTCTGCCGCCTGTCGCCGCGATGCAGAAGTTCGTGTGCCAGTTCGTGCACAAGCGTTGAGAACTCTTCGGCTGGAGACAGGCGCGGAAGAAGCGCAATCCGTCCTCCGTAAGAGGTGCCGCGTGCCGGTGCGATTTGTTCCGAATACTCGATAAGAATGCTTTGCGTGTTGGCAAACCCGCGAAGCCGCTCCAGATGCTCACACGGATCACCCTGCACAGAGCCGATCTGGGGCAAGTCCTGTCCGTCCG
>WNFR01005484.1_pt1 | contig 21143 bp, 17 predicted proteins | sample 5400221 | NCBI WGS metagenome assembly WNFR01 (sample SAMN13153357, study PRJNA577476) | soil metagenome | isolation source: 40 cm soil under Madrone tree | place: USA:California | collected 2016-06-14 | reverse complement strand
CCTTGGGCACTCTTTTCAGGTCTCATGTTTTGCAAGCTTTCTCCACTTGAATTCACAAACCTTGCAAATTTTACCCCACCTCTTTTACCTTGTCGCTCAGTATTTACCTTTAAGATTTCACTTGATCAGGGACGACTAGGTAGATCTGAACAAGATATTGAAAACTTGGGTTGAGCCCGCGAAGCGCGGCGATGCATAAAGCTTGGGGCGGAGCGAAGCGAAACCCCAGGATTCTCGAAGTACAAAGGGAAGAGGCCCGCGAAGTGGGCGAGAGCCCTTTCATCGAGCAAATTGGAGGTTTTGGGCTGTCGCACGCTTCGCGCGCTCGGTTTCTTGCGGCTCGATAACCTCGAGTTTCGCTTCGCTGTTCATTATCATGACATAGTTTACAGACTGTAATCAGGACATTCTTTACACTTGAGATAGGCTGCGGCGCCAGGCATCCACTCTTTCGCGACCTGTCCAAAGGTGAATCGAAGATCAAAGCAACCTATAAATGGACCTGCCCAACCTGTCGCCACGAGAGCGCTTACGATTCTGACGGCAGTGAACGTTTTCAGCATGTAATCGCTAAGGGTCGAGCGAGCTGAACCCATACGCTCGAAAGATGTTACACCAGGGCTGACGATAGGGCTGTATCGCTGTACATCGGTGGCCAGTGGTGTTACCGTCGATCACGTACCGAGTCCATTTGTTCTTTCCAAACTCAACTCTCGACATCGGGTCAGGGTTCTTCCTGAAAGTCCCCTCCTTGTGCCGTCAGCTGTGTGTTTCAACGGCGACTGAGCAAGGAGGCAGCCACTGCCAAACAATCATGAATCGATCACTCTTGCGGGAAATGGTGTGCTCGGGGGACTGACCGCTGAGGAATACGCGCGGGTAGGGCCTTGTCTCGAACAAGTTCCCCTGGTCTTTAACTCTAGATCTTCAGAATGCCGGGTTGATCAAGTACAACCGCGGCACCATGAACATTTTGGATCGCCGGAACCTGGAAGCCGCCGCCTGCGATTGCTATCGAGTGATCAGGGCGCAGACAAATTCCACTTTCGACTATTGAATCATCCAGGGAGGCTTTGACGATCACCATGCTTATTCCTGTTGAAGTACAGACATCGTACCCGAACGTAATCATGTTTCGTTGTTTACAAAGGCCACCTCCATGATCCAAGACGCGCGGATGGCTAACCAGATTCTTGCAGCCCTCCCACAAGAGGAATTCGAGCCTCTTGCCGCGAAGCTTAGACTTGTTCCACTCGTACTCGGAGAAACTCTCTATCTGCCCGAGCAAAAGATCGAATACGTTTATTTTGTTAACAGCGGTGTGGTGTCGTTGCTCGCCGCCCTGGAAAACGGCGCTACCGTTGAAGCCGGGGTGATCGGCTGTGAAGGGATGGCGGGAATTTCAGTGATCCTGGGCGCCGATTCGACGCCCACTCAAGCTCTGGTCCAAAGCGCTGGGCAAGCATTACGAATCTCGAGCAGAGATATCCGGACTGAGTTTCGCAAAGGCGGCAAATTGCGAGATCTTCTTTTACGTTACACACACACTCTTTTTACTCAGGTGGCCCAGACGGCGGCTTGCAATCGCCTGCACAGCATTGAGCAGCGCCTGGCACGTTGGCTTTTGCTGACCCAGGATCGCGTCGGTCGCGATGACTTTGTGTTAACTCAGGATTTTCTTTCCCGCATGCTCGGGGTTCGTCGCGCCGGCGTGAGCGTCGCCGCCAGCACCCTGAGGCAGGCCGGCTTGATCGATTACCATCGTGGCACAATGACGGTTCTGGATCGCCCGGGTCTGGAAAACTACTCTTGCGAATGCTATCGGATTGTCCGGGATGAATACGATCGCTATATCAGCCACTGAATTCTCCCTGTAGTTTGATCGAATCATTCTCAACATTGCGAACCTCGTGGCCGGAGCACCCACCCTGACCGCACGGACTTTCATTTCAAGTCCCGGTGCATCACAACGTAAAGATTTCGTCATCTACTCCACCCAAAGTTTCGCTACCGTACAGACACAGCAATAAGCAAGCGTCATCCTTAACCAATTTTTCCAGGCAGCCCTTTTGGTTGGTTCAGGGAGTCTTTTTCGCCGGGTGGGGGTAAATTTTGGGCGACATGACAAATACCAAAACGATTCTGGTAGTTGAAGACGTTGACGAAATCAGTTCCCAGATGGGAGAAATATTACGCCAGAAGGGCCACCGCATATTGAATGCCGCCAATGCTGAGGACGCGATCCAAATCGCCGAGCAGGATCGTCCGAACATGATTCTCACCGATCTGGATCTGCCTACGTTCGATGCCCTGGTGCGACTGGTGCATGCACATAAAGATTTGGGTAATCTGCCCGTGGCAATCGTCGACATCGACGGCCCGAAGGTAAAGCCGTCGGACGGCGTGAAAATCTTATCCAACTTCGAACAACTCGATGAGTTACTTGAGTCTTCCGTTTAGGATGATCTTGCCTAAAAAGTCTCCCCCTCGGGGTATCTGAGTAGCTTTTTCTTCGCCGCGTAGCGGCGGTTTGAATTTAGCCCGACCTTTTAAGGCCAGGATCACCGCCAGCGCCACCAAACCCCGTCGCGTCAGCGACGGCTGAACCATTGACTCAATCGTCGCTGACGCGACGTGACACGAATTGGCTCCTTCGCTCCCGGCCTTAAAATTTTTCCGACCACCTGAGGAATTATTTTTCGCCATCAACCTTCGCGACCGCAGAGACCAACCTGATAAGTCGACCGTGCGTGGTTTTAGCTGCCGTCCTGCTTTTTTCGTGGATGCTTGTCGTAGAAGATAATACTGACGACCAGAACCACCCCGGCAATTGCGGCCATCAGAAAAAAGATCATGGGCAGGCCGGGATAACCAAAGATGCGAAAAGAAGTCTCAACTCGCATCAATAACGCAGCGCCGACAATCAGGGCGGCCAGCACCAGGCCCAGCGTAATTCGGTTGGCAACTTTCTGTAGTCCATCGAGCACGACTCGCTCATCGATAGCATCCACGCCAATCTTCAGCTCGTTGTTTCCAATGGCGTCGAGAATCTTGTTGACGCGCGCCGGCAGCCGCTCAATAAATTCTTTGACCTCGATGACGCGAGTTAAGACGTTACCCGGTTCGATGCTCTTGACGATCTGGCGCGTGAGAATGCCGGTGGCTTCATCCCGAATGATCTCGTTAGGATCAAAGTCCGGGAACAGCGTGTAAACAACGCGGTCCAGATTCATCAACGCTTTCGCTATCAGGGTGAATTCCGAAGGCAGACGGAACCAGCAGTCAGCCGAGATTCGGGTAATCTCAAGCACTACCTGACCCGCATTGATCTGATCAAGGGTGGCGTCAGAGTGTTGCGCCACCAGATTCGCTACTCTATGTTCGAAGTCAGCCTTGTCAAAGTTTGGCTTAGGTTCGCCCATCTGCATTGACACTTCGGCGGCTTCATCGCCGCGGCCTTCACTGATGGCCAGTAACAGCCGCAAAAGGTTTTCCTGAAACGAGCCGCTGATGTGTCCGACCATTCCCAGATCAATTATCGCTATGCGGTCGTCGCCGGTGATAAGAACATTCCCCGGATGAGGATCAGCATGAAAGAACCCATCGACCAGAATTTGTTTAAGATAGGCGCGAAAGAGTTCTTCCGATAGGGCCGGGCCGTCCAACTCCATCAGTCGCAACGGACTTAAGCTGGTTATCTTTTTGCCCGCAATGTAATCCATCGTAAGCACGCGCGAAGTGGTAAAGTCTTCAATCGGCTCGGGAATAACAATCCGCTCAAACTCGCGCAGACTGGTGCACAACCGGCGCAGATTGCCGGCCTCTTTGTTGAAATCAAGCTCGCGCAAGAGGCTCTGGCGCAGGTCACTGAGCATATTGCTGAATTCGTAACGCTTCCCCATTTCCGTATGCGCGTCGATGAATTCAGTAATCTCCTCCAGTGCCTCGAGGTCTTTGACGATAGTCTCGCGCACGCCGGGGCGCTGGACCTTGACCACCACCATCCGTCCATCCCGCATCCGCGCGCGATGCACCTGAGCTAAAGACGCCGCCGCCGCCGGTTCCCGATCGAATTCCGCAAACAACTTCGAAAGACGCCCGCCCAATTCCGACGAAACAATCTGCTCAACTTCGTCAAACGAGAACGGCTCGATCTGATCCTGCAAGCGCCCCAGCGCCTCAAGGTACGGTTCCGGCAGAAGGTCGCCCCGCGTCGACAGAAGCTGGCCCAGCTTAATAAAGGTAGGGCCCAGTTTCTCCAGATCTGCGGCAAGCTCTTCCGCCTTCGGTTCGGCCGTCGTGGCAAGGGCCTCGCTATGCCCACAGATCAAATCCAGATCATTCTGCTGGACCAGATCTGAGCGGCCATACTTAATGAGCAACGCCACAACATCTTTGTAGCGTTTGATGCGTTCTGGTTTGAGTGATAATGCCATTAGGTTCCGGCGCAAGCTCTTCGAATCCCGAATCAGCAAATCTAGTTTCCGGCGGGTGGCGTCCTTCGCAGGAGGATCGCTATGCCGGTTACGACCACGACGCCGGCGGCGATTAGTCCCAGCCAGAACCAGCCGGTCAATTGGGTCGCGATCAGGCCCGATTCATTGTGAGCACGCATTCGCTCGCGATTCATTAGCACGACGACGATCACGCCCCCGAAGGTGCTTAGTAGTCCCAGCAGCTGCGGCCTCGCCGGGCGCATGCGAAGCAATACAAATACCAGCAGGGCCGTCACTACCAACGGAATCAACCATAGCAACACGTCGTCTTGTCTGGCCAGGTCCAGCCCGCTCAACGTGTCCTTCGCTCCGGCGCAGCTTACCTGCACCCAGGGCAGAAAGAAGCAAACCAGCACGATGATCGCCGCACTCAGGTTGATTCGTCTTAACATAGGGCCGAGACTCTAATTGTGGGTCGACGCGGCCTTCGAAATCTCTTCGACTACCTCAGCCGTCTTCTTTGGCTCATCGACCCTCGTGGCCACATCCGCTTGTGAAATGATACCAACTAAGTGGCCGTCACCGTCCACGATCGGAATGCGCCGCACCTGGTGCTGCTGCATCAACTCGATCGCCTTGTCCGCGTCATCATCAAAACGACAGGTGGCGACAAGGGTAGTCATGACTTCTTTCACCCGCGTGGTTTTCGGATCGCGCGCCTCAGCTACTACCTTCAACACCAAATCGCGATCGGTGACGATCCCCTTAAGCACTTTTGTTTCGCGATCGCTAACGAATCGGAATCGGATCCACGTCTTCGCGCTTCATTAACTGCGCCGCCTGAAACGCCGTCTCGGTTGTCACGCAAAACGTCGGGTCACTGGTCATGACTTCGCTGCAGTTCATTCGATTGTTCTCCTTCATCCTAAATGTGGTCTGTGCGTTCCGGGTGACTGCCACGACGAGAGACGAATACGGTCTGCGCCACAGAAATCAGCCATTAGTCCCGAACTTTCGAGCTATCCAAGGCACGTGCTGTGCTCAGAATTAGACCACACTATCGAGCCAAAATGAGTAGGTCGATTGCGTGTCTTGCATACACAATCGCGATAGGGGTGTACGAAAGCGCCATATAGACAAGGGCTTTCAACGCACCAGCCTTCAGCCCGGTCTACCTTGCCTTGCGTAGTATAAGCGCACCCTTCACTCGCGCCGAATCAGTTTTTTCTGATAGCATCTGCGCGAAGTTTTCCAAAAACTGTTTCTCCAATGGAACTCAATGAGCGCTGTCACTCAACACACACCATCAACGATACCAACTGACGAGATCCGAAAGCAGTTTCCGGCCCTCGAGCGAGTCCACAACGGTTTTCCCGTAGCGTATTTTGATGGCGCCGGCGGTACGCAAACGCCGCGCGGCGTCGTCGACGCGGTCTCGGACTATCTGCTGAATCACAACGCCAATACTCACTGGGAGTATCCGACCAGTCACGAAACAGACGCGATAATCGAACAGGCGCGGTTTGCGTTCGCGGATTTCCTGAATGCATCAGCGAATGAAATCGTGTTTGGCCCAAACACCACGACGATGATCTATCACCTGTCGCGAGCGTTGGGACGTGCGTTGGGCCCGGGAGATGAAATCGTCATCACCGAGCTCGAGCATCACGCTAACGTTGCACCCTGGCAAGCGCTGTTGGTTGAGCGCGGCGTAACGTTGAATGTCGCCCAAATGGATCCCGAAACTGGACAGCTTGATTGGCACGACTTCGAACGACTGGTTGGAAAGAAGACCAAGATCGTATCGTTCGGGGCGGGATGCAACGCATTGGGTACGGTGAACGATTATCATCGCGCCGTTGAAGTGGCCCATTCAGTTGGCGCACTCGCTCTGGTCGACGCCGTGCATTACGCACCCTACTTCCTGTGCGACGTGAAGGACACGAATTGTGATTTTCTCACTTGCTCAGCATACAAGTTTTACGGACCGCACGTGAGCGTCTTCTATGGCAAGAACGACTTGCTGGAGTCTATCGCCTTTCCCAGGCTGGAGCCCGCGCCGAACATCGCCCCCGAACGAGCAGAAATGGGCACCCAGAACCACGAAGGCATCGCGGGCGCCGCTGCCTCCGTTGATTTCTATGCCTCGCTGGTAGCGAGTGCCCCGGGCGTCTCGCCCGTGCCTCTCGCGCCGGATGCGCGGGCCACGCGCCGTGAACGTCTCCATAAGGCTTTTGCAGGCTTGCGCGCCCACAGCTCTGCGCAGGTTAAGCATCTGTGGCTGGAGCTATCGAACATCAACGGCGTACGCTTGTATGGTCCAACACCTGAGGTTGCCCGCACACCCACCGTTTCATTCGTGGTGGATCGAGTGGCTTCGACGGAAGTCGCGCGGCGACTCGCCGAACGCGGATTGTTTGCGTCGCACGGCGATTTCTACGCGGCGACCGTGATTGAGCGTCTGGGTCTGGCGCCCGAAGGCCTGGTGCGCGTAGGTTGTGCCTGCTACACGAGTGATGACGAGATCGAAAGATTGATTGAAGCGGTGAAGGAGATTGCCAAAGGTTAAAGCGGGTTCGAAGCTCCGGAGCGAAATGTCCTCCTTCTAATGGGAACTATTTCGCTCCTTGTATCTACGGAGCTGTGAATTATCTTGGAAGTCAGGGTCTATAAACATAACGTCCCTAACCGGACTCTAATAGAATGAAGCAATATCACGATATCCTGCACTCAATTCTCGAACACGGCACTGAGCACAAAGACCGCACGGGTGTCGGGACGATTTCTCACTTTGGATTTCAGACGCGATTTGATCTGGGCGCAGGCTTTCCCATCGTCACGACTAAGAAGGTTCCGTTTCGCTGGATTGCCGAAGAGTTGTTCTGGTTCCTGTCTGGCGACACGAATGAAGGGAATTTGCGCGCGCGCGGCGTGGACATCTGGAAGGAATGGGCTGATGCAGAACACACGCGGCGCTTTGGTCGCGAGCCTGGCGACCTGGGCCCGGTCTATGGATACCTCTGGCGTTCATTCGGCGGGCATTATCCGAAGACTGACGGCGTCGATCAAATCGCCCGTTTGATTAAAGAGATCGAAAGGAATCCGAACTCGCGGCGTTTGATCGTCAGCGGCTGGGATCCGCACGAATGCGATAACGTTGACCTGCCTCCCTGTCACACTTTGTTTCAATTCAAGGTTGAACAACATGGAGTCCCGTTGCTGCTAACTCATCTGGTTGCGCATGTGTGTGGGTTGGAAGTGGGCGAGTTCGTATATACGCTCGGCGATTATCACATCTATCAGAACCATCTCGAACAGGTTCAAGAGTTGCTATCGCGTGAGCCTTTGCCCATGCCGCGACTGATTATCAGTGATGGCGGGCAACGATTGCGGGGATTGGAGGGTTTGCTCGACATGCGATACGAGCACGTAAACCTTATTGGTTACGAATCGCATGCAAAGATCGCCGCGCCAGTGGCAATCTAATGAACGTGGTTTCGGATCTTAACGAGCTCGGCAGTAACCCGACCATAAGGGAAGGCTTAGAAAGCGGCGAGTCGCCGCACGCCAAAAATGATTATCGGCATCGTCGCAGTAGATCAAAACCTGGCCATCGGCAAAGGCGGCCGCTTGCCATGGCATTACTCTGCAGACATGAAGTTTTTCAAAGAGACGACGATCGGGAATGCAGTTGTGATGGGTCGACGCACCTGGCTGACCCTGAAGGGACCTCTCAAAGACCGGCAGAACATCGTGCTCAGCCGCGAACAGAACCTTCCAACAGACGATTCCGTGATCGTCCTCAGGGAGGTCGACTCAGTGCTGGATTTCGTAAGAGATCAGGACGTCCATCTCTTCATCATCGGCGGCGCGCAGGTTTATGAATCATTCTTACCGCATATCGAAAGGTGGATTGTCACTGAGGTTCCGCTCGCGGTGGAAGACGCCGACACTTTCATGCCCGCAAAATTCCTGGACGGATTCGAGATGTATGAACTGCGACAGTTGGATGAAAACTTGCGGGTGAAGTTCTATGAACGCAAGAAACCGGATTCTACGTATTAGTTGCAAGTCCGTGAGAGGTTGCCAGGGAGTCAGTACCGGGAGCGGGTAGCGACCGGGTCTCAACCCGCGCGAAGGTCGAGATCGCCAAGGCGCGAACCCGGTCGCTACCGCTCCCGGTACTGACCTCATTACTCTTAGTTCCCGTCACTCCCCGTCGTATCCAAAACGTCATGCCGGGTAATGATGCCGGTAATCCGGCCGTACTCTTCAATCAAAACGGCGGGACTTGCGCGCAGCTTACGCGTCACCACATTGATGTCATCGTCCACGCCGACTGTGGGAAAGCCTTTATCCATCAGCTTGCTGACGGGAGCTTCCAACAGATCGCGATCGTTAAAGACCCTGGAAAGCAAATGATTCTCTCTGAGAGATCCTACTGACTCGCCGTCCTCGAGCACTGGAATCTGAGTCAGACCCAACTCGTTCATCTTGGCCAGGGCTTCGGCTACCCGATCATTTGGAGCTACCACCACCAGAGATTTGGGCGAGAGTGCGCCCTTGGTTTCGCAGATTAGTCCGGCCGTAATTTTTTGCGGTTCCAGCAGGCGCTTTTCTTTCATCCATTCGTCGGAATGAAACTTTGTCAGGTAGTGTTCGCCGGTGTCGCACACGATAAAGACGATGATGGCGTTCTCGTCGAGGTCTTTGGCCACGCGCAACGCCGCGGCGCAATTAGTTCCGGTCGAGCCGCCACAGAAGATTCCTTCCACTCGTCCCAGTTGCCGCGCCGTATCAAACGAATCCGCGTCGGTAACGTTCAGCACCTCGTCGACGTACTGCAGGTGGGCGTTTCCGGGCAAGACCTCCTGACCGATGCCCTCCACTAGATAAGGCGTGGTTTCCGGAACCTGGCCCGTCTCTTTGACGGTTTTGTAAATCGATCCAAAAGGATCGGCGCCGATCACCTTGATGCCAGGATTTTTTTCTTTCAGGTATTTTCCGGTGCCGGAGATCGTGCCGCCGGTGCCGATGCCGGACACAAAATGCGTAATCTTGCCTTCGGTTTGTTCCCAAAGCTCGGGACCGGTGGTGCGGTAGTGCGCTTCAGGATTAGCCGGATGAGAATACTGATCGGGATAGAATGAGTTCGGCGTCTCAGCGGCGATCCGGCGCGCAGTCGAAACGTAATGATCGGGCGTCCCTGGTTTCGCGGACACCGGAGTAATCACGACATCGGCGCCGAGAGCTTTTAGATAACGCGACTTCTCTACCGATGCTTTATCGGTCATGACAAAGATGCACTTATAACCTTTTACTGAAGCGGCGATTGCCAAACCGATGCCGGTATTGCCGGAGGTGGCTTCCACAATTGTGCCCCCAGGTTTCAGTTTGCCCTCGCTCTCGGCCGCGTGAATCATCGAGATGCCAATGCGATCTTTGACCGAGAAGCCCGGGTTCAGATTCTCCATTTTGGCCAGGATTAAGGGCTTTAATCCCCTGTTCAATCGATTCAGCTTTACTAAAGGCGTGTTGCCAATAAGCCCCAGAATATCTTCGTAATAGTTCATAAGCTTCTGACCGCGCAATAAGAATAGCGAACGCGAGATTACTACAAACCTGTGTGGGCAGGAACAGGTATTCTGTGCGAAGTCATATCTTTCTTCAAGATGAGGTTGAGGGAAGACTACTAGTTTGACTTTGATTTCATCCGCGCTTCGCGCACCTCTTGAAATAAAGCATTCACCGCTGAGACGCAGAGAACGCGGAGGATGCGCAGAGGAAACACGGACGAGGATGTCAACCAAGAAGCCTGCACTCGATACAGAACCGGGAGCGGTAGCGACCGGATCTAAGCTCAACTTTCAATTCGCGCATTTCGAAGAAGATGCCTCGAGGAAAATAGTTAATCCTTGGATCCGCGCGCTACCGCTCCCGGTTCTGTATCGGGGCTCTTTTGCGCGGGCCAAACAACCGATCCAATTGTTACCTCACGGCGATTCTAGTTGCTTGCTTGACTCAGCCGCGTGCCCACGTATAATTCTGACTTCCGTTGTGGGCCGATAGCTCAGTTGGTAGAGCAGCTGACTCTTAATCAGCGGGTCGCAGGTTCGAGCCCTGCTCGGCTCACCATTATTTTCAATGACTTGCGGCAGGTTCCCTTTGAATTCACCGGGCCTGCCGCTTTTCCTTTGAGAGTCTGTCGGAAAATAGATTTCTCTGTGTAAACTCTGTGGTGCTCTGTGTCTCTGGAGTGAGATTACTACGAAAGACATTCAGCACAGCATCCTCTCCTTGCTGCCTACCATCTTCTTATTTCACATATTCCCAGTGCCACGGTTCGTAGCAATAAGGACGGAAGCCGAAGCGCTCGGCGTTACGCACCAGCCATTGGTAAACGCGCGTCTGCACTTGCACGGCACGGTTTGAATCACGCGTATCAACCGGTTCGCCGCCAACATAGAGATCGAGGGCGCGACCAGTGAAGTGGGGACTATTGACGGCGAGACCGGCGCTGCCAGAGTTGGGCGCCTCTCGCCGGAGTTTTTCCTGATACTGCGGCGAGCGGAAGGCCGAAGTGATTTTTAAGTATTTTTCTCCGGACGCAAGCTCCCTGCCCTGATGGGCCAAGCCGAGCGAAGGGTCGGCAACTGCTGCGGCCACCATGCGCTTATAAGCCGCGTAGGTCCGGCGCTCGACCTGGCGGAGTTCTTCGGCGCGCGTGGGGTCATAAAAATCAGATAGTGGGGCGGTGAGTAGTTGGTCCGATGACGCCACCGTTCGATCTTTCAGGCGCGCGTCTTGCCATGTCTTAATCATCGCGTAGAGGGTCTCCTCATCAATCACGCCGCTCGACTTGAGCGCTGATTTCGCCTGCCAGCGCGCGACCGCCCGCGCAAACTGCACCGCGGCGCTGTCCTGCTTCGTGCCGATCAGTTGTTTGATTAGGGGCGCGTAGAGATACCAGCCCCGCTGCTGTCTGCTGCCAAACGTCCAGGTTAGTGAAGTGCTGAGCACGGCGTTGCGCTTTGCCGCGTCAGCAAAGAGATCGCTGGAGTCAGTCGATTGGCCGCGGCTGGCCGCCGGGTCGAGTACAAAGGCGAACGACATCCCGACGAAAAGCAGCACCACCAGGTAGAATGAAAAATGCTTCATGCTTAGATTTTATCTTCATCAAGCGCTCCAGAAAACCCCTCCCACTCTCCGCGCCCGGCAAAGCATGGCGCAAGCACTGGTGGAATTTCCAGAGGCAAACACAATTGACAGTAAGCGACAGCAGGCATAGAGTCGCGCGGTCGATGAGATTGCTAGTCTTAACGGTTCTGCCGCCATGGTGTTTTTGCGTGTTTGCGGGCCACGACAAATCTTTGTATAAAAACCTTTCCTTTATTCGAACCGTATTAGCTCATCACCGTCTCGCATTTGCCATCTGATTAAGGAGAAGACCATGCGTAAAGCTATCTTCGCAGTTGCCGTCCTGGCGCTCTCTGCTGTTTCCGCTACGGCGCAAACCGCCGACGATATTGTGACCAAATACATTAAGACCGTGGGCGGCATGGAAAAGATTCAGGCCGTCAAGGCGCTGCGTCGCACCGGAAAGATTATCGCCGGTGGAGGGTTCGAGATCCCTCTGGTCGAAGAGAACAAAAGACCAAACCTTGTGCGTCAGGATATTACGATTCAGGGTCTGATCGGCTCAAATGCCTACGACGGCAAGGCCGGCTGGAAGATTGCGCCGTGGCAAGGCAAGAAGGATCCGGAAACCATGGGCGAGGCGGAGCTGAAATCTATTGTCGACTCGTCCGATTTCGACGGGCCGCTGGTTAACTACAAACAGAAAGGCAACAAGGTCGAATACGTGGGCATGGACGAGGTCGAAGGTACCGATACTCTCAAGTTGAAAGTGACCATGGCCAATGGCGAGGTCCAGTACTTCTACATGGACACGGATTATTACGTCCCTATCAAGATTGCCACCAAGCGGATGATTCGCGGAGCCGAGGTCGAAATCGAAACCGTGCTTGGCGATTATAAAGAGGTGGGCGGCTGGTACATCCCCCACTCAGTGGAAATAGGCGCCAAGGGCAGTCAATTTAAGCAGAAGATCGCCTATGAAAAGATAGAAGCAAACATGACGATCGACGATCGACGCTTCTCGATGCCGAGCGCCGCAAAGAAGCCATGAGTGAAAACGCGGAAGGCGATTCTGGTTTTAGGCACCGTTAAGCGCGCAATGTTTATAGCACGCAACTGGCCAATAACTGTGGAGCTCCGTTGAGTTCAAACGTGGACTTCGGCTGCTATAAACATCTGGCTCCTAACCGAGCCTCAAGAGTCGCCAAAAGATAAACACCAATTCTGGAAGCGAGGAATAATTCATGACCCGAAGACTAATCCCCTTCTTATCCGCCGCCCTTGGTTCAGTCCTGTTCGTCACCGCAGGCGCTCAAACTCCTTCCGTAAAAGTAGATTCGGACACCATCTCCGGCCTGGGAGCGCGGAACATTGGTTCGGCGGCGATGAGTGGACGCATAAGTTCAGTCGCCGCTGTGAAGGAAGGCCAGCGACTAACGGTCTATGTAGGCTCGGCAAGCGGTGGCGTGTGGAAGTCAGTCAATGGCGGCACAACTTTCAAACCGATATTTGATAAGGAGTCAGTGCAATCGATTGGCGCGATCACGATCGATCCAAAGAACGCCAAAACGATCTGGGTGGGCACGGGCGAGACCTGGACGCGTAATAGCACTTCAGTAGGAGACGGGGTCTATAAGTCGACCGACGGCGGCGACAATTGGACCAACCTGGGGCTGAAGGACTCTGAACGCATCTCGAAGATCCTGGTCGATCCGGCCAACACAAGCACCGTTTACGTTTGTGCTACCGGAAAGCTTTGGAGCGATGGCGATCAACGCGGCGTTTATCGGACGACCGATGGCGGCAAGACCTGGACAAAAGTTTTGAAAGGCGCAAATGCATCGACCGGTTGTTCGATGATGTCTATGGACAGCAAGAATCCGCAGACCCTGTATGCGGGCATGTGGGACTTTCGGCGCCAGGGTTGGACGTTTCGCTCCGGCGGGGACGGCGCAAACGCCTTCAGCGGCAGCGGCTTTTTCAAGAGCACGGACGGCGGAACAACCTGGACTGAGCTTGATGAAAAGAGCGCCAAAGGACTCCCGCCAAAACCCTGGGGTCGCATAGCGATGACTGTCGCTCCTTCAAAACCAAACGTCGTTTACGCATTCATCGAAGCTGTCATGCCAAAGGATGGTCTCTATCGCTCTGACGATGGCGGGAAAACATGGGTGGCGCTCGATCGCAGTCAAAACATGATCTGGCGTCCCTTTTACTACGCCAATTTGATCGTAGATCCAAAGGACGAGAACAAGATCTACAAACCCGACGGATCACTAATCGCCAGCAATGATGGAGGTAAGAGCTTCAGCAACATTTCGGGCGGCGCGCATGGGGACTTTCATGATGTTTGGATCGATCCCGACAATACGGATCACCTGATCACCGGTGACGACGGCGGTCTCTGGTATTCGTACGACGGCGGCAATCGTTGGTGGAAGGCCGAGAACCTTCCGGTCTCGCAGTTCTATCATGTCAGCGTGGACATGGACGTGCCTTATCACGTTTACGGCGGATTGCAGGACAACAGCTCCTGGGTGGGGGACTCGCAATATCCCGGGGGCATCACCAACAGCCGTTGGGAGAATATGTACGGAGGCGACGGGTTTTGGATGTTCGTCGATCCCTCAAACCCGGATTACATCTATGCTGAGTCGCAGGGCGGTTACATCGGCCGCATCAATCGAAAGACGCACGAAGCCCGCAGCATCCAGCCCCTGCCGCAATACAAGGAAGGCAAGCTTCGCTTCAACTGGAATGCCCCGATTCATATTAGTCCGACACAAAACGGAACTATCTATTTGGGCGCGCAATTTCTGTTTCGCTCGCGCGATCATGGACAGACGTGGGAGCGCATCTCGCCTGACCTCACCACCAATGATCCTGAAAAGCAGAAGCAGGAGCAATCGGGCGGGGTCACCGTGGATAATTCATCCGCGGAAATGCACACGACGATCTATTCGATCGCCGAATCGCCAAAGAACTCAAACCTGATCTGGGTCGGAACTGACGACGGCAATTTGCAGATTACCCGCAATGGAGGCAGGACCTGGACAAACGTCGTGGGCAACATTGGCGGACTGCCCCGCAAGGCGTGGGTCTCTTCGATCGACGCCGGGCATTTTGATGAGGGCACCGCGTATGCGACCTTCGATGTTCATATGTTCGGAGATATGCGGCCCTACGTTTATAAGACGACCGACTTTGGCAAGACGTGGACGTCGGTTGTGCCGCCAAACAGCCGCGTGCGTGGTTATGCTCATGTGGTAAAGGAAGACCTTGTTAATCGTGATCTGATCTTTGTCGGGACTGAATTTGGATTGTGGGTCACGCTTGATGGCGGCAAACAGTGGGCCCAGTACAAAGGTGGCGATCTTCCCAGCGTGGCTGTACGTGACCTGGCGATTCATCCGCGCGATCACGATTTAGTGATCGCGACGCACGGGCGCGGCATTTGGATTATCGATGACATCTCGCCGTTGCGCACGTTGACACCGGAGACGCTGGCGAAAGAAGCCGAGTTCGTCCAGAGCAGACCCATCGTCCAACGCATCCCGGCTTCCGGCGGTTGGGCAAATGGCGACGCTGAGTTTGCAGGGCCAAATCCCCCCGATCAAGCAGTAATTATCTTCTACCAAAAGAAGCGGCATATCTTTGGCGATATGAAAATCGAAGTCTTCGATTCGGAAGGCAAGTTGGTAAGCACGATTCCCAGCAGCAAGCGCCGCGGTTTGAATCGCGTGGTTTGGTCAATGCGCTCGAAGGCCCCGAAGGTCCCATCTTCGGCCTCGGCAGCCTTCAGCGCGGCCGTGGGCCCCCGGGTATTGCCCGGGACGTACACCGTAAGACTAACCAAAGACAAGGCCGTCTATACCAAGTCACTCCAGATAGTGTCCGACCCGCGCTCAGTTCACACACTGAAAGATCGCAAGGCCCAGTTTGATCTGGCAATGAAGCTTTACAACCTGCTCGGTGATATGTCATTTGCGGTGGAGCGAATCAACGCCGTGCGCCTGGCACTGGATGCGCGGGCAGCGAAGTTGCCCGCTAATGATCCTTTAACTGCGCGACTGCGCGCTGCATCGGCGCAAGTCGACGAGCTGCGCCGAAAAATCGTCGCTACTAAAGAAGGAGGCGCGATCACCGGTGAAGAACGCCTGCGCGAAAATCTTGCCGAGCTTTATGGGAACGTGAATGGGTACGAAGGCCGCCCCGCGCAAACGCAGGTCGATCGCGCTGATGCGATTGCCCGCGAATTATCCGACGTGGTGAAAGACTTCGATGCGTGGCTGGCGAAAGAATTGTCGAGCATAAACTCAGCTCTGTCAGGAAAAGGCCTGGACGCGATTACTCCACTGACGCGCGAAGAGTGGGAGAAAAAAGAGTAACAAGCTCGCTCGCTTTAAAACTGGCCACAGGTTCGAGTCCTCCTCGGCTCACCAAATATTCCGTGTAACTATATGAATCACGGTGGTGAGACTTATCAAAACTCCTGGGCCACACTTCGGTGAGGACGTTCGGGCATCTATTTACAGAGTATGCGGGTTGCGACTATTCCTGAAGGGCATCAACCGCTGTCAGCACTGTCACTGAAATGAAAACCACTTCATACTTGATGAGACTCTTCTGATCCGATTCTTTTTGTTCCCTGCATACAGCGCGTTCGATAATCGGCACATAAGCCACCGCCAGGAATACCACTACCCCGAAATTACTACTTTATCGCGTCGTTGTTCGGATTTCCGCCTTTAGGCGGCTGAGCTTGTAGGGGGGGAGTATTCCGCCTAAAGGCGGAACTCCGAACTTAACTCTCACCAACTTGTGATACGCTTTCGGGGCATGGAGATGAAGACTTCAGGGCAGCCTCAAGCGTCCCTCGGCTCCGGATTGTGGTGGCTTATCTGCGGCCGCGCGGCGGCGGCAGTCGTGCTCTTGTTGGTTGGGTTGGTTTGGAAGTCGAGCGCACTCGGGCGCGGCGTGATTACTTCGCTTGGCGCCGTGACTCCTATTCTGATAACCGTCGCCGGCCTGACGATTGTCTATTGCGCCGCGCGGTTGCTCTGGAAGAACTATCTGGCGCAGGCCCGTCTCCAGTTTTTCGCCGACGTTCTACTGGTCACATGGCTGGTCTGGACGACGGGTAGTATCAGCTCGCCATATGCTGCTCTCTATGTAGTCATCATCGCGGTTGCCAGTCTGTTTCTGGGACCACGCGGCGCGATGATTACCTCGATCGGGAGCGTAGCAGCTTTCAATGCCTGTGTGCTGGTCGCGATCAATGGGCTGGGGCCGCTTACCGCACGAGCCGCCGGCGCGTCGCTGGCAAACGCCATTCAAGCGGTCGGTCTTTCAGACGTGTCGTTTCTGGTTGTCGGACTGCTGGCGGCCAAGCTTGCCGACCGGCAAACTCGGTCCGACGTCCAATTGGCCGCCGCCACCAGATCGCTGGCAGATTTGCGGGTTCTGCATGAGCGGATTGTCGAGTCAATTCGATCAGGAGTGATTACTACCGACCTTCAAGGCCGCATTTACACTTTCAATGCAGCGGCCGAAGAGATTACGGGTTACAAAGCATCGGATGTTCACGGCCATGATGCTTCAATCTTTTTTGGCGACATGACGCGACAGATTACTGATTCGATGAATGCCGCCGCCACCGGTAAAGTCAGCCCGCGCTTCCAGGCCGATTGTCTGACTCCTAACGGACTAGCGCTGCGGCTCGGTTTCAGCATCGCACCGCTTTCAGGCGAGTCCGGGGAAACCAGCGGCATGGTAATCACATTCCAGGACCTGACCGATATTCGGGCCCTCGAAGAAACGTCGCGCCGTCAGGATCGGATGGCCGCCGTCGGCCGTCTGGCGGCTTCGATCGCACACGAGATAAGAAATCCTCTGGCGGCGATGCGCGGCTCAATTCAAATGCTGCGCTCAGAAATGGATGGTGATACCGAACAGGCGCAATTGATGGAAATCATCCTGCGCGAATCTGATCGGCTAAACAAGATTGTCGCCGATTATCTTAACTACGCCCGCCCCCGACCCGCCGAACTAACGAACGTCGATATTAGCGCGCTGGTCGCCGACACTTTCAAGTTGCTGAGGAACAGCGCTGAACTGAATGACGGCCATGATCTAAAAGAGGATTTGCCCAGCCGGCCTGCCATCGTCTCGGGCGATCCGGAACAATTGAAGCAGGTCTTCTGGAACATCGCCCGAAACGCAATGAAATCGATGCCGGATGGTGGAACCTTGGGCGTTTCCCTGGCTGAGGTCGACGGCAATCGTTTGCGGTTGTCGTTCACTGACACCGGCTGCGGCATGGCGCCTGAGCAGGTTGAACGCCTGTTCGAGCCGTTCACCTCAACCACCGGTGGCACCGGCCTGGGACTTTCAATCGTCTATCAAATTATTCGCGATCATAGTGGTACAATCAACGTGCGCAGCCGGCTGGGACAAGGAACGACTATTACAATTGAGTTGCCTGTGACTCAGTAGCCGCAGAGAGCATTTTCCATTGGTCATTTTTCATTTTCTATTTGCCATTTCTTGCTGCGTCCATGGAGTCAATGAAGGAGAGAGATCCTGCAAGAGGCGGCGGCGAGAGCGAAAGAACCTCAGTTTCAAGCTGGCGAACTTGAAAATCGGCTGATGCAGAATCTTTACCGCGTCGCTAAGAACGGTGCGACCGAAAAATGGTAAATGTCGAATGATAAATGGAAAATGATCTTATAAACCAATGTCTAGTATCCTGATAGTTGATGACGAACTCAGCATGCGTCAATTCCTGACGCATCTGTTCCAGCGCGACGGGCATACAATCCGTACGGCTGAGAACGGCCGCCAGGCGATGGAGTTGCTGCGGCAACAACCTGCCGACGTTGTGTTATCTGACGTGAAGATGCCGGACATGGGTGGTATCGAACTTTTGCGCGCGACGCGCGAACTGCAACCGAATATTGAAATCATCATGATGACCGCCTTCGCCAACGAAGGCATTGCGCACGAAGCGTTCATGTTGGGCGCGTTCGATTTCGTTAATAAGCCATTTGACAACGACCTGCTGAGAGAGAAAGTTTCTCGCGCCCTGAAACAAATCTCGCTCAAGCACGAAAACGAGGTCCTGATTAAGGGTCAGCGAGCGCGCGGAAAATTAAGCAACATCATCGGCCAATCCGATCAGATGCAGGCGGTATATCAAATGGTTGAGACGGTGGCCCAGGTGCAATCGACCGTGCTTATCACCGGTGAATCAGGCACCGGCAAGGAACTAGTGGCCCGGGCAATTCACGATCTCAGTCCGCGGGCCCAGAAGCCCTTTGTCTCAGTCAACTGCGGCGCGTTTACGGAAACGCTGTTGGAATCAGAGCTGTTCGGATACACCAAAGGATCGTTCACCGGGGCTACGGCCAACCGCAAGGGACTGTTCGAAGCGGCCGAGCACGGCACGATTTTTCTTGACGAGATCGGCGAAACATCACCCGCAATGCAGGTCAAGCTCCTGCGCGTTTTGCAGGAACGCAAGGTGCGTCCGGTTGGCGCTCACGAAGAAACCGAAGTCAACACGCGTGTGATCGCGGCTACCAATCGCGACCTCTCCGCCCTGGTTAAAGAGGGGACATTTCGCGAAGATCTTTTCTACCGCGTCGCAGTCATTCCGATGGTGCTGCCACCTTTGCGCGACCGCGGCGCCGACATCGCCGAACTTACCGAGCACTTCGTGCAAAAGTATTGCCAGCAGACTGGGCGTCAGGTGTTACTTAGTCCGCAGGCACTGCGGCTGCTTGAGAATTATTACTGGCCGGGTAACGTGCGCGAGCTGGAGCATGCTATCGAACGCGCCGTGGCACTGGAAAAGACCGATACGATTCAACCTGAGCGCCTGCCCGAGCAAGTCACAAACTACAACGCCGCTCGTGTCGCTTCCGAGTTGGAACTTCCTGCTGAGGGAATCAACCTCACCGCGCATTTAGATCAACTGGAAAAGACTTACGTGCTCGAGGCCCTGCGCCGCACTGATGGTAATCAAACGACTGCGGCGGATCTCTTAAAAATGTCGGTCCGTTCCCTGCGTCACCTGCTGGATAAGCATGGCGTTCGTAAGCATACCGCGCAGATGCGCGATGAACGTCGCGGCTCGGACACGATTCCGCGCCGTCGGGCCAACGATCCTTATCCTCGCCTCCGAGATGAAGACTCGGAAGAAGAGCCCAGGGATTCCGGCCAGGCTGCGCGCGCAGGCGAAAGCTGAGTTGTGCCCGAACGCGCCGTCCGCACAGTTGTTAGACACCTCGCGCCCGCCGCTCCGCGGCCCCCTTCAACGGCGGTCATCTGACCTGCTCATTTGACGAAAACCGTCACTACGGCTCTGACATAAATTGTCAGAAGCCATTCCTCGTCCCGCTCACTTTCCGGGCGCACCCCGCTCTATCTAGGAAAACGCTTAGAGTTTCCGCGCACTTGCCGAGTCTCTCTCTAAATGATCGTCGTGGCACGGCCCTTGATAAGAGAGTCGTGACCAAATCGCGCGCTGCGGTTAGATCAATGAGATAAAGCCGGTGGCGCGAACCAAAAAAACCAGCTTATCTCTTTCAAGGAGCAAATAAAGAAAATGATGAACAAACGTCAGCAGGGCTTCTCGCTTATCGAGCTGCTCATTGTCGTAGCGATTATCGGCATTATCGCCGCCATCGCTATCCCTAACCTTCTCGCTTCGCGCCGCGCCGCGAATGAATCCTCTGCGATCGCTACCATGCGCACGATCTTCAGTTCGGAAGCCACCTACCAGGCAACCACAGGCGCCGGTCAGTACGGCAGCCTGGCCAACACCGTTCTTTGATGCTACCGCGGTACCCTCCACCTTCGCCGGAATCGGCGCCACCGGCACTCGCAGCTTTTTCACCAACGAGGCCGGCGTCATGTACTTCAATTCAACTGCCGCTGCGCCAACTTGCGATCCCGCTACCCGCGTAGTTGCCGCTGGCAACCCGCTCAACTAATCGCCAGAAAATGGCTTCGACTTTGCGGGGCGCTCGTGGCCCCGCTAAGTCGTCCAGAAGCCTTTACGCTATCAGGCAAGCCAACCACTTTCTGATTTCAAGAAGGAGCAAATAAGAATGAACACGAATAAACGTCAGCAGGGCTTCTCACTCATCGAGTTGCTCATCGTCGTAGCGATTATCGGCATTATCGCCGCTATCGCTATCCCTAATCTTCTCGCTTCCCGCCGTGCCGCGAATGAATCCTCTGCGATCGCTACCATGCGCACGCTTTTCAGTTCGGAAGCTACTTATCAGTCAACTACTGGCGCCGGTCAGTACGGTGACTTGGCCGCGCTGGGAACAGCCGGGCTGGTCGACTCAGTGGTTGTGGCCAGCACGGTCACGCCAAAGAGCGGTTATGGATTTACGGCCGTCAAAGTCGGAGCAGGTACCCCGTTCTTTGATGCTACCGCGGTACCCTCCACCTTCGCCGGAATCGGCGCCACCGGCACTCGCAGCTTTTTCACCAACGAGGCCGGCGTCATGTACTTCAATTCAACTGCCGCTGCGCCAACTTGCGATCCCGCTACCC
>WNFR01002015.1_pt1 | contig 21143 bp, 20 predicted proteins | sample 5400221 | NCBI WGS metagenome assembly WNFR01 (sample SAMN13153357, study PRJNA577476) | soil metagenome | isolation source: 40 cm soil under Madrone tree | place: USA:California | collected 2016-06-14 | reverse complement strand
CTCCGCCGCGGTAACAGCTTGAACGAATTTGCCGAGAATGATGAATGGGATGTGTTGCAGGAAGAACTCGAAGCAACCCAAAACGAAGTGAAGACGTCCATGCAAACGCACAGCGACCAGGACCTGGTCATTCTCGTCAGTGTCGGCGGTTGGGTTCGCGGTACACAGGTAGTGAGCGCCGCGATCATGCAAAATTACGATGAGCGCAGTGCAAAAGTCTTGCGTCAGCCGGCGCTCGTCAGCTTCATCCATTCGAAGATCAACGACATCTCGCCTGAACTGCGGGCCGAGCCGCTGGTTAAAGATGTAAACGAACAGTTGATGGACATCGAGAAGCTCGTCTCCTTCCCGCCGGGCAAGTCGCCCAATGCGGATGAGGTGCGAAAAGTCAACGCAGCGGTTGGAAAGGTCATGGAAGCAATCCAGCACAAAACGGAAGCAAAATGAGATGGCGTTCGCTCACGTTATTGTCGATCTTTCTGTTCGCGGCCAGTCCGTGGGCGCGCGCCGAGACCGACGGTGAAGTGGAGGCGCGCAAAACCGCGCTCGACCTGGCCGGCGCATTTACCAATGACGGATTCAAAATGCGCGACGGTCATTGGTGCGGGACGATCAAGCCGCACGAGCTTGCTCTTATCGCGGTAAATTTGTATGCGGGTAATCAATATTGGTTTTCCGTCGGCGCGATTGATCCGGCGAAAAAGATCGCAGTCAATCTTTACGACGAGGCCGGAAAGCAGGTCGTGACCGAAAATTACAACTCGGGCGAAAAAGCCGCAGCCGGATTTTCACCAACCAACAGCGGCCAGTATTTCGTTTCCATCGATCTGATTGAAGGCGGGGAGAGCAGTTTTTGTCTGGTTTACTCTTACAAGTAAAACGCGGACGAACGATTTAGTTTCACCCGGCCTTTTTTAATCCGCTCATTTACATCGCCAACTGGACTTTCGCGCTGCCGCACGTTTGCTAGGATCAGGCTGATCCAGCAATGATTTCACTTCAGATATTTTACGAAGGGAGTGTCCAGGGTATCGGCTTCCGGTGGTCGGTGCGGCACATAGCCACAGGTTTCGATCTGACTGGCTGGGTGCGCAACCTGACTGATGGCCGGGTCGAGATGCAGGTGAATGGCGAGGAAAACGAAATCCGCGCACTTTTGGATGCGATCATGCAAAGCGAATTGGGCGCGCACATTCGCAAACAAACCGAAACGAAGTTGGAAAAACCGGTGGCCGGGCACGGCTTTGAGATTCGTCATGAATGACGCGGCGGTCACGGTCAGCGGCCTGACAAAGGTTTTTCCGGTTCCGTTCCATCGAGAGCCGGTCGTCGCGGTGCGTCATCTCGATCTTCGCATCGAACCGGGCGAAGTTTATGGATTACTTGGGCCAAACGGTTCCGGAAAAAGCACAACGCTCAAAATCATTCTCGGCCTGGTTTCGCCGACGCGCGGGCGAACAGAAATTTTTGGACGCGACAGCAGTTTGGTCGAAAGCCGTGAAGCCGTCGGCTTTCTGCCGGAAAACCCATACTTCTACAAATATCTCACCGGGAAAGAGACGCTGCGCTTTTTCGGAAAACTCTGCGGGCTCAGTGGCTCGCGATTGAGAGAGCGGGCCGAGCAATTGCTCGAGCTGGTCGGCCTAATGAATGCGCGCGATCGGCGCCTGAGCACGTATTCCAAAGGCATGTTGCAGCGCATCGGCCTCGCCCAGGCGTTGATTCACGAACCGAAGCTGCTCGTGCTGGACGAGCCAACCGCCGGTGTCGATCCCGCCGGCTCGCGCGACATTCGTAATTTGATTGTCGATCTTAAGCGGCACGGAATCACGGTGCTGCTTTCGTCGCATCTTCTCACGCAAGCCCAGGAAATCTGCGATCGTGTCGGCATTCTGGCCAACGGCATGCTCGTGCGCGAAGGACGGCTCGAGGAATTGATCGCGATCGAAAATCAAACCGAACTCATCCTGGAAAACGCTTCCGACGCGCTCGTCGATCGGATCAACACGCTGGCGACAAGTTCAAACGCAAAATTGATCGCGCGTCGAAGGTCGACAACCACACTGGAGCGCTTATTTCTCGATGCGACGCGTGATCAAGGTGATAAAAAATGAGATTTATCTGGAGATTATTCGCATATCATTCTAGCGGCGCTCGCCGCGGCGAGCGCCATTCCAACTGCACGAGCAAATGAGCAACGAAGTAGCCGCCGTCACCAGACATCGTGCATTTTCCATGGCGCGCATTTTCGCGATTACGGCAAACACGCTGACCGAGCTGACGCGCCTGAAAGTTTTTTACGTCCTGCTCATTTTCGCGCTGCTTTTGATCGGCAGTTCCATCTTCATGGCGCGCCTCACTTTTCAACAGGAATTCCAGATTCTAAAAGATGTATCGCTCGGGGCGATGTCGATCTTTACTTCGTTGCTCGCGATTATCGCGACCGCGCGTCTCATTCCGCAAGACATCGAAGACCGCACCGTTTACACAATTCTGGCCAAGCCGGTGCCGCGCTTTGAATACATCGCGGGCAAGCTTATCGGCGTGCTGTTGCTCCTCGCTATCAGTACGCTGGTCATGAGCGCGATGTTTCTCGCCGTGCTCTACCTGCGCGAACAAACCGTATTGTACGAAACGCTGCGCCAAATGTCGGCCTCGCCACGCGAGCAGATTGATGACGCATTGCGCGCCATCCGCGCTTCCGCTCTCAACATCGACATCTTCCCCGGCATCATCATCATTTATCTGAAAGCATGTTTGCTCGCGGCCCTGACGCTTTTTGTTTCCACATTTGCGACGACGAACATCTTCACAGTCGTCGTGATGGTTGTCATTTACTTCATTGGGCACTTGCAAGCGACCGCGCGGGAATATTGGCTACAGGAGCACGGCACCGGCTGGATAACGCGCGTATTCCTCGCGATCGTCGCGCTGATCTTTCCAGATTTGCAAACATTCAATCTGGTCGATGATATCGTCGCCGGTGCAGCCATTCCGCTGGGACTGTTCGTAAAAACTGTCGTGCTCGGCATTTTTTATACGACGATCTACACATTGCTGGCCGCGTTCGTTTTTTACGGGAAGGAATTATGATGCGCTTCGCCTGCCGGGCCGCAACCCTGCGGAGGCCGGTCCTCGTGCTCGTGATGGTCCTAGCCTTTGGGGTGATGAAACTTCCAACTGAACGGGCGCTCTTCGTGCAACATCGACAATTACATTTTCGCGACGTCGAATTTAATCTCGAGCTGCGAGAGAAGATTGGGCAGCTCGGTTTCATCGCCGCGCTCAGTGGATTTCGCGCGATCGTTGCCGACGTTCTTTTCATTCAAACACACGTGGCGTGGGAGCGGACGGAATGGGGCCGCGTGCTCTTGTTGTTCCGCCAGATGACAACGTTGCAGCCGCGCGCGATTTTGTTTTGGGACATGGCCGCATGGCACATGGCCTGGAACGCGAGCGTGGCAGCAATGAACGATCAGACCCAGCCGCGCCTGGCCCTGCGCGTCAAGGCGCAGCGGGAATATTTCGCCCTCGGTAAGGATTTTCTCGAGCGCGGGATAAAAAATAATCCCGAGAAACCGCAGCTTTATGACGCGCTCGGGCGGCTTTACAAGGAAAAATACAAAGATCACGCGAGCGCTTCCGAATTTTTTGCGAAGGCAGCGGCATTGCCCGGCGCGTGGGGTTATGAAAAACGGTTCGCGGCCTACGAGCTTTCGTATTGCGAGGGACGCGAGCGCGAAGCATACGAACGTCTCCGTCGGCTTTATGACGCGGGCAAAGACGAGCGGCTGCCGACTTTAATCACCCGACTAAAGTTTCTCGAACAGAAATTGAACATTCCGAACGAGCAACGGATTCCTGAAAATGCGCGCTGAAGCCTGGAGAGGCCGCTGTCCTCAGCGGCAGTTCCAATTAGAAAGTTTCTGCCACCAGTGACGGCGGCAGCTATAAGAAATGCGTTTCGCGATTTTCAGTGACATTCATGCCAATCTCGAGGCGCTCGAGGCCGTCCTGGAGGAAGCACACGAGCACAACTGCACGCACTTTGTTTGCCTGGGCGACGTCGTCGGTTACAACGCCAACCCACACGAGTGCGTCAAACGCGTCCGCGACTTGGATTGCCCCATCGTCAAAGGCAACCATGACGAACAGGCCTCATTGATCGAATCCTCGCGCGGCTTCAATGAATTGGCCGAGCGCGCTATCCAATGGACGCGCGATCACCTCACGGCAGAGGACAAAATATGGTTGCGCGACCTGCGCTTGCAGCGGCAAGTGCGCGATTTCACCATCGTGCACGCGACGCTCGATACACCGGCACAATGGGGTTACGTCTTCAATAATCTCGACGCAGCCGCGAGTTTCACCTATCAGCACACGACCGTTTGTTTCTTCGGCCATACTCATATACCCATGGCCTTTATCCGCGACGACGGCGTCAGACGTGTCAGCACCGAACTGCTCCGCATCGAGACGGGCAAAAAGTATTTCATTAATACCGGCAGCGTCGGTCAACCGCGCGACGCCAATTGGCGCGCCGCCTACTGCATTTATGACGTTGAAAACAACGTCGTCGAGCAACGGCGGGTAAAATATAAGCTCGCCACCACGCAAAAGAAAATCATCAAGGCCGGCCTGCCACCGCCACTCGCGGAACGACTTGCGACTGGCCGATAAGATCGACAATCTGACCTCTGAAAAAGATATTGATCATCAAACCGAGCTCGCTCGGCGACATCGTGCATGCTTTGCCCGCGGTCGCGTTGGTCCGCGATGCGCACCCCGATGCGGAAATCACCTGGGTGATCAATCCGGAATTCACTCCGTTGCTCCGCGGAAATTCCGATGTTGAGCATATCCATGTTTTTCCGCGCGGCGAATTTCGTGGCCTCGGCGCGCCGCGCAGCTTGCGGCCGTGGTTGAAGATAACGAGGCAACTTCAACCCGATCTTGCTCTTGATTTTCAAGGACTACTGCGCAGCGCGTTGATCGGGAAAATTAGCCGCGCGAAGGAAATCTATGGAATGAGCGATGCGCGCGAAGGCGCGCGCTGGTTTTATGATCGCGTTGCGAAGGTCAATCGCCACGACCACGCGGTCGAGCGTTATCTCAAACTGGCGGAATGCGCCGGCGCCACCGTCGGTGCGGCGCTTCGCTGCCCATTTCCTACTGGCGATATGCTCCCGCGCTTCGAGGAATACCCGCCCTTTATTTTGTTGCATCCATTCGCCCGCGGCAACGGCAAATCACTCTCGAACGGGGTAATCGAGGAATTTTGTCGCGCCTTCGCGCCTACGCGCGTTGTGGTCGTCGGCCAGTCCGACCGCAAGATCGACACGCCGGGAAATTGCATCGATCTGACGAATCAAACCTCGCTCCTGCAATTGATTCGACTAATTCGTGTCGCGCGTTTCATCATCAGTGTAGACAGCGGCCCGATGCACATCGCCGCCGCAGTGACCGATCGCCTGTTGTCGATCCACATCTGGACCGATCCGCGCCGCGTCGGCCCTTATAATCCCAACGCCTGGGTATGGAAAAATGGCCAGCTTCTTCGCGTGAGCGAATTGGAAATTGTCTCCCGTCTGCGCCGGGCCCGAAAATTCAAATGTAAAGATGTCCCCGGCGTCGTCGAGCTCGTTCGTCCGCTCGTGCCGATCGATCCAATGCTTGCTTGATCTCTATTACAACCGCGCAGTCGCGTGCGTGGGCCGAACGTGATACGTCGGCAGCGTCCCATAACCTTTCGCCATCGGCGTCTGCCCGACATAATCGCAGGTGAAACTTTCTGCGCCCTGTGCGGCGGCGAGCGCGGCGAAGGCTTCGCTTGCATAAACCTGCCCCGCTGGAGTGATCGGTTCGATCCGCGCCGCACGGCTCACGTGCGTACCGCTGAAAGTCCGATTTCCGGTAATGGGATCATCAAATTCGTAAACCGGACCGGCGTGCAGTCCAATTCGCAAACTCAATCCTGCGCGCAATCCTCTCTCCTCCCATTTTGTTGTCGCGACCAAATTTGCAAGCTCGAGAGCAAACTTGCCGGCAAGATCGACATCAGAAAAAACGAAATAAAGTCCATCGCCCCAGGTGTTCTTTGCAATGATCGCCTCCCCAAACTTCCCGCTCAATTCGGCGATCGCTCCAAGAAAATGCTGCACAAATCGCGGTACCTCTGGTTCTGTGAGTTTGCTGAACCCCACTGCGTCCGCGAAAAGCATGGCCACGACGCGCGCTTGAAATTGATTCGATTCCGTGGAGGGCGCCGCGGTGTCGGCGCCAGTTTTGGGACACGACGGCGCGTGTCCCGCCAGTCTCCCAAGGTCGACAATCTGCGGCTCGTAATCGGAACTACGCCAAATTCGAACCACGCTGGCCGCGCCGCCAGGACCGTCGCCGGCCAGACCGTCCCAAACCGCGAGAGGAATGAGCGCGGCGCCAAGCTGGTGAGCGTGGATCGCGGCCAGACCGAGCAACAGTTCATTGCAAAACTCATAGGAAACACCGCCGATCTCCAGTCTTTGTGTTGAAGCTGTGATGACGCGCGCCGCCCGCTCGAGCACACGGTCGAAACGATCACGCCAATTGGAACCGGGAATGAAATCGACGCTATCGCGAACGAATTCTTCCCTGCCGTACGGCAACACCACGGAGATCTCGACGCCGGCGTCGAGCATCGCTTCGAGAAAAATAATGTCTGAGCCGCAGGCGGCCGAAGCGAAACCAAATCCCGGTTCCAACTTCTCGATCCGCGCGCGGATCTCTTTCCCCACCGCCGGTTCTAATTCGCTTGGGAATCTCGCAGTCGCGCGATCTGGCCGGTCGATCATGTGACCGGCAAACACGATCACTGCGGGAACGTGAAGGTACTTGTCGATCTTCGATGAGCCCTCATTCCAATGTTGCAGGATCAAACGCGCGTTACGCCTGCTTGAATGAATGTCGCCGAAGCGGTGCGCTGCTTCTTTCGCCGCGCGCGCATACCACTCTTCCGCCTCGTCCCACTCGCGACAGATCAAAGCTGCTTCACCGAGGGCGGCCAATTCCCAATACTGATCGCCGCCCGGGTCCTGAACTTCCTTCAAACATTGCGCGCGAACCATCTTCGCGATCTCACAGGCGCGCTCCGTTTCGCCAATGAGCAAATTCATGGTTGCGGCGTTGATTCCCGTCCAGTAACCGCCGCTTGATTGAAAAGCTTGCGTGTACGTCTCCGCGGCGCGCCGCAGAAACTTTTTGCGCTCAAGTTTTGTTGCCACACGAGCGGCGAGATCCTTGTAAGTCCGGCCGAGCATGCCGAGCGTTTCTTCGTCGGTTTGTCCGTCACGCCGTAAACTTTCGAGAACCGCGTTCGCCCGTTCGGTCGCGCCGCTGCGCGCCAGCGCGAGACCCTGCAATTGCCGCAAGCAAACATCGTCTGGCAAGATCGACAATCCCTCGGTGACAACGTCGAAAGCGAGCAGTGGCTCGCCTTGCTGCAACATCTTCTTCGCGATCAACCGATACCGGTCCGGCGATTGCGACCATTGCTTCGTCTCACGCGCCCGCCAGATCGACATGAGCTCGATAAGTGAAGCCGAACTAATCGAGCGAATGATGTTGTCGATCTTCGCAGCGTTACTTTTGCCTTTCGCTTTCAATTCTGCCGTCCGGTTGGCTGGTTCGTCGTGCCATACGTGAATCACGTATAGCATGGCAGGCACATGGATTTTTCTATTTATGCGAACATGGGGTGAGCCTAGCCACGCAGTCCTCTCCCCTGCAGGACCATTTCCGCTAGTTTCAAGTCGCGCGGGTAAGTGATTTTGAAATTAAAATCGTCGTTTGGCACGAGCATGACTTTGGCGCCGATCAGCTCGAGCGCGGAAACTTCGTCTGTAACCGGAAGTTTTTTCTCGGCCACGGCGCGATAAGCTTGCTCGAGAAGCTCCCGTTTAAAAATTTGCGGCGTCTGCATGGCGTAAAGTCGATCCCGATCCACCGCACCGGAGACGCCAAGCTCGAGATTGGCGCGCTTGAGCGTGTCTGTGATTGGATCGGCCAGAGCGGCCGCCCCGTGGGTGCGGGATTGTTGGTAGACGCGCTCGATCAGTTCCGACGTAACGAGCGGTCTGGCCGCGTCATGCACCGCCACATACTGTACGTTTTCGCCAAGACGACTCAGACCAGCACGGACTGAATCCTGCCGGTGTTCGCCGCCGCTCTCGATGGCCCGAACCTTTCTCCAGTTTTGATCGCGGACTAATTTCCTGATTTCACCAAGTCGATCTTCGCGGGCGATGACAACGATGTCCGAAACAGATTTTGAGTTTTCAAAAGCGCCGACGGCATGGGCGATCACCGGCTTGCCCGCGATTATTTCAAATAACTTATCGAAACCAACGCGACGGCTGCTGCCCGCGGCAACGATGATCGCTGTCAGCATGGTTGAATTTTAAAACGTTGAAGAGTTGCAGCCTTTTACTGTCAACGCGCAATCCTCAACTGCCCAACTGCTTTTGCACTTCCTGGCTTAACGTCTTGCCATCGGCGCGGCCCGCAACTTTCTCCTGCAACGCCTTCATCACCGCGCTCATTTGCGCTTTGGAAGTCGCGCCAATTTCGGCAATCGTATCGCGCACAACTTTAGCGAGTTCATCGGCGCTCATTCCTTGCGGCAAATACGCCTGTAAGATCGACAATTCTTCTTTTTCCTTAGCCGCGAGTTCCGCGCGTCCGCCTTTTTCGAAACTTTCTATCGAATCCTGCCGCTGTTTCGCTTGCTTGCGGACGACTTGCGCGGCTTCCGCGTCGTTCAGCTCGGCCTCCGCACCCGACTTTTCAATCGCCGCATATTTCAACGCGGATTTAAGCATGCGGAGGACACCGAGCTTCGTGGCGTCCTTGGCGCGCATCGCGTCCTTTAGGTCTGCATCTACACGCTCTTCCAGTGCCATTCGCTCAGGCTACGGTGTCAAAATGCGATTGTCGAGGTAGGGACAGCGCGGCGTCCCCTACTCCCCAATGCGCCCAGCGCATTTGCGCACCGATTCCGCGTCGCTCACCGAAATTACATCGGCAGCTTTGCACGTCCGTCTGAGTAAACCGGCGAGGACGCCACCCGGTCCGAGCTCAATAAAAAAATCGCAACCGCGCTCGGCCAGGCGTTCCATGCAATCAGCCCAACGCACCGTTCCGGTAACTTGATCCTGCAATGTCTGGCGAATTTTCGCGGGCGTGTTCACTTCCTCTCCGGCTACGTTGCTGATCACGGCGAACCTTGGCGTCTCCATCGCTACATCGACAAGCGCATCTCGCAGCTTCCGGTAGGCGCTTTCCATCAAGCGCGAATGATATGCACCAGCCACATTCAGCAACGTCGCGCGACGAATCCCATACTCTTTCGCCATCCCAACGGCGATTTCCACTTTGGCTTTCTCTCCTGAAATCACGATCTGTCCGGGCGCGTTGATGTTAGCAACATCGACATCTGCATCTGCGGCCAGCGCGCGCACCGCGTTTTCATCGGCGCCGATCATTGCCGCCATCGCGCCGGTGGTTGCAGCACACGCTTCGTCCATAAATTCGCCGCGTTTCTGCACAAGCTTCAGTCCGGCCGCAAAATCGAACGTGCCGGCCGCGGCGTGCGCCGTCATTTCCCCTAACGACAGACCAGCCGCCCCCTTAATCGAAAAATCGCCGGCGAGTTCGCGCAACACCGCCAGACACGCGAGCCCGTGAACATACAACGCCGGCTGACAATTCGATGTTTTGGTCAATTCTTCGATCGGGCCGTTCCACGCAATTTCGCTCAGCTTTCGACCGAGAATCTCATCAGCTTGCCGAAACAAATCCGCCGCGGCGGGAATTCTTTGCGCAAGATCGCGCCCCATCCCAACGGCTTGTGCACCTTGCCCGGCAAAAAGCAGCGCGATTTTTTTCATGGCCGTTGTAGTTAACTCGCTTCGTCGCGCGCCGCGAGGGGATTATGGGTAGCACACGCGTCTCGCGTGCTGGCGACGGCGTGGCTGGCCGCTGCCTCGCGAACTTCGAGAAGTAGCGAACGGTTTACGAAACCGTCGTTTTGGCGAGACGCGTGCGCTACCCAGTTTGCACTTGCACAGTGTGATTGACTCGCGAGCGTAATTCTTCTCGATCTTATGCCTTTCACCACGCGCGAGATTGAATCGCCTGACCCGGTGACGCGAGTTGTTGCGGCGGATGCAAAGTTGCGCCACTCCGAGGACGATATCGGCGAGAAGATGGTGCTGAACATGGGCCCGTCGCATCCGGCGACGCATGGCGTTTTGCGACTCGTCCTCGAGCTCGACGGCGAGATCATTACCAAAGCAACGCCGGACATCGGTTTTCTGCATCGCGGTGATGAAAAAATCGCCGAGAATATGCAGTACAACCAATTCGTGCCTTACACCGACCGCCTCGATTATCTCGCGCCGCTCTCGAACAACGTCGCTTACGCGCTCGCGGTGGAGAAATTGATGGGCTGGGAAATTCCGCCGCGCGGCCAGGCGATTCGCACCATTTGCTGCGAGACATCACGCATCTCGTCGCATTTGCTCGGACTCGGCGCGATGGCGCTCGATCTTGGCGCGATGACCGCCTTTCTCTACACGTTCACCGAGCGCGAGAAGCTTTACGACCTATTTGAACTGCTGACTGGCGCGCGCTTCACTACTTCCTACACGCGGGTCGGCGGGCAGATCCGTGATTTGCCCAAAAATTTCATTCCGCAGCTCGAGAAATTTCTCGACGGCTTCATTCCGCAACTTGATGAGATCGACAAGCTGCTTACGCGCAATCGGATTTTTGTCGATCGGACACGCGACATCGGCGTCATTCCGAAAGATCGCGCGATTGCTTACGCGTTATCTGGCCCAAATCTGCGCGGGAGCGGTATCGAGCATGATTTGCGGCGCAAACATCCTTACCTCGACTACGACAATTACGATTTCGAGGTCGTCATCGGCAGCGCCGGCGATTGCTATGATCGTTACCTCGTCCGCATCGAAGAGATGCGACAGAGCGTGCGCATTTTGCGCCAAGCGATCGACAAATTGCCGAGCGGCCCGATCAATGTCGTCGATTGGAAAAACATGACGCCGCCGAAATCGCGCGTCATGACGAAAATGGAAGAACTGATTCATCATTTCATCGTGGTGACAGAAGGACTCGACGCACCGCCGGGCGAAGTTTATTTCGCGGCGGAAAATCCAAAGGGCGAGCTTGGTTTTTACATCAACAGCAAAGGAGGAGGCGTACCGCACCGGCTGAAAATCCGCGCGCCGTCGTTTGTCAATCTTAGCATTCTGCCAGAGCTTTTGCCGGGTTGCATGGTGAGCGACGTGCCGGCTGTGCTCGGAAGTCTGGACTTTGTCATGGGCGAATGCGACAGATGAACATGTCGTCGAACCTTGTGAAACAAGGCAGCTCCTTCAATCGGGACGAAACAATGCGGGAAAATTACAAACAGAAGGAGCTGGACGATCCAGCTGATTGTTTCAATCGGCTGCCTTCGGCGCGAAGCGGGTCGATCTTGCAATCAATGACCCGGCTCGCGAGAAAGCTCGGGCTCGTGCTTGTGCTCGTAATCGCCATTTCTTGCGCCGGCAAACGCATCACAAAAGCGAATGTTGATGAAGTCGCGGAAGGAATGTCGAAGAAGCAGGTGGAATCGATTCTTGGCCCGCCTACGGACATCGATAACAAAGATTTCGTCATCATGAAAAAGACGACTTACGTTTACCATCAGGGCAAGGACACGGTGACGATCGTGTTTAAAGACGATAAGGTCACGGACAAGCAGAGCACATTGTCCGACTGATTTCCTTTTCCGTGGACTCGACGAGCACACGCGTTCCCGCCGAGTTGGAGCGGAAAATGGATGAGGCGATTGGGCGGTACCCGCTGGAGCACAAACGCAGCGCTGCGCTGCCCCTGCTGCACTTTTGGCAGGAGCATTTTGGATTCATCAGCGATGAAGGCGTGAAGTGGATCGCGGCCAAGCTCGACTTACAGCCGATCAATATTCTCGAACTGGTCACCTTTTATCCGATGTTTCGCCAGCAGAGCGCCGGCAAAACGCACATCCGCGTTTGTCGCACGCTCAGTTGCGCGATGGCAGGGAGTTATCGCGTGATGGAAAATTTGCGTGAAACAATCGGGCTCGAGCCAAAGATCGACAATCACAGAATGCACAACCTGCTTTCCGTCAATGCTGACGGCAATTACAGCATCGAGTTTGTCGAATGCCTGGCCAGCTGCGGCACAGCGCCGGTTTGCATGATCGGCGAAACGTTGCACGAAAATGTCGATCCAAATTCGGTTGTCGATCTTATCTCAAATCCGCAATCCGCAATCCGCAATCCGCAATCTCCCCATCCACTTGAGCATCGCTTGATTTTCAAAAACATCGGCTGCGCCGATTGGAAGACCGACATCGATACCTACATCGATAATGGCGGTTACGAACAACTAAAAAAAGCCGTGACCATGTCGCGTGTCGACATTGTGAACGAACTAAAAACATCCGGCTTGCGCGGTCGCGGCGGCGCCGGATTTCCGTGCGGCGTGAAGTGGAGCTTCATCAAGCCAGATGAGAAAAAGCCCATCTACTTGATCTGCAACGCCGACGAATCGGAGCCGGGGACGTTCAAAGACCGTTACATCATTCACGAAGATCCACATCAACTGCTCGAGGGAATCCTGATTTCCTGCTTCGCCCTCAACGCGCGGACGGCCTACATATATATAAGAGGCGAGTTCCCGGAAGGGGCGAAGATCCTGGAGCGCGCAATCGAGGAAGCGCGCAAGCACAATTTCCTGGGCAAAAACGTCCTCGACTCAGGGTTCGATGTCGAAGTTTACATTCATCGCGGGGCCGGCGCCTACATCTGCGGCGAGGAAACCGGCTTAATCGAATCGCTCGAAGGCAAACGTGCTTATCCGCGGATCAAGCCTCCCTATTTCCCGGCGGTGCTCGGGCTTTACATGTGCCCGACGATCGTGAACAACGTCGAGACACTGTGCCACGTGAAGCACATCATTGCGATGGGCGGCGCGAAATACGCGCAGCTCGGCCGTCCGAACAATACTGGCACCCGCATCGTTTGCGTGAGCGGCGACGTGCAGGGTCCCGGTTATTTCGAAATTGAAGTCGGTGCGGTGACGATGGGGCAATTGATTTACGAGATGGCGGGCGGATTGAAGCCGGGGCGCATGCTCAAAGCGGTGATTCCAGGCGGGAGCTCGGCGAAAGTGTTGCGCGCAGACGAGCGATTCAAGATAAAAGAGCGACAATCTGACGGATCGACAATCGAACGCGAGATGTCGATCGACGAAATTCCGATGGATTTCGATTCGCTCACCGCCGCCGGTTCGATGGCCGGATCGGGCGGGGTGATCGTTCTGGACGATTCGCGCGACATGGTTTGGACGCTCAACAATATCAACGAGTTTTATGCGCACGAGAGTTGTGGCCAATGCACGCCGTGCCGGGAAGGCGCACTATGGATGAAAAAAATCACGGAGCGGATGTTGAACGGCGGCGGCGTAGTAGAAGATCCGCGCACGTTGAAAACGATCGGCGACAATATCGCCGGTCGAACCATCTGCGCTTTTGGGGAAGCGTGCGCCTGGCCAACGCAAAGTTTTGTTGAGAAATTTCCAGATGAATTTGCGTCACGCGCCGCGAAGCCAGTGCCACCACCGCTCCCACCAGAATACATTTCGGACGAATTGACCGAGCGGGAAACAATTCCAACCACTGCACTCGCTCATGACCCGGGCTGGGAAAAAGCCGGTTCGGCCGGAACGATTTAACGCAAGATCGACATGTCAAACCAAACAGCCAACGCGCCGCAAACGTTCAACGTTCAAATCGATGGCGCGTGGCATCAGTTTCCCAAAGGCACGCGCGTGATCGAGGCGTGCGAGCGGGCCGGCAGTTATGTGCCGCGATATTGCTATCACAAAAAGCTCAGCTCGCCCGGCAATTGCAGGATGTGTTTGATCGAGATGGGCCTGCCAAAGCTTGGGCCTGATCGCAAACCGGAACTCGGCGCCGACGGCAAACCGGTCATCAATTGGATGCCGCGACCGCAAATTTCCTGCGCGCAAGACGTAGCCGAAGGAATGGGCGTGCGTACGAACTCACCCCTCGTCAAAGAATGTCAGCGCGGCGTGATGGAATTCCTGCTCATCAACCATCCGCTCGATTGTCCCATTTGCGATCAAGCCGGCGAATGCCGATTGCAGGAATTCAGCGTCGAGTACGGCACGAGCGAGTCACGTTTTCTCGAAAACAAGGTGAAGAAACCGAAAAACGTCGAGCTCGGACCGCGCGTTACGCTCGACGACGAGCGCTGCATTCTCTGCTCGCGCTGCATTCGGTTCTGCCAAGAAATTGCAAAGGATGATGTGCTTGGCTTTGTCGATCGCGGCAGTCACACCGTGCTTACCGCACATCCGGGCAAGCGGCTCGAAAACAATTACTCGCTCAACACGGTGGACATTTGTCCAGTCGGTGCGCTGACTTCATCCGATTTCCGATTCAAGATGCGCGTCTGGTTTTTGAAGGAAACGAAAAGCATTTGCACCAGTTGCGCGACCGGTTGCAACACCATCATCGGTACGCGCGAAGACATTATCTACCGGCAGACGCCGCGCGAAAACGATGCGGTCAACGCCTGCTGGATGTGCGACTATGGCCGGCTCAACTTCGATTTTTTGCAATCCGAAAAACGATTGCTCGAACCCCGTATTTTTCTCGGCGACAGGTTTACCGCAGTGGAATGGCCGACCGCGATCGCGCATGCCGTGTTGCAGTTGAAACAGTTTTCCGGTTCGGAAATCGCCGTCGTCGCCTCGGGGCGAATGACGAACGAAGAGTTGTGGCTGACGGCGCAACTTGCCCGTACTCTCGATGTCCGGTTGATCGACATCGTGGCGCGCACCGGCCCTAGCGACGACATCCTGTTGAGCGCAGATCGCAATCCAAACGCAAACGGCGCGCGCTTGCTCGGGATAACTTCGGAACCCGGCGCCAAGTTGGCAGCCATCGCTGAGGCAGTGAAATCGGGCCGCGTCAAAGCACTTATCGCGCTCGGAGAAAATCCAATCGACACCGGAATTTCTGTCGAACAGCTCTCAGATCTTCCCGCGTTCATCGCGATGGATATTTTGTCGAACGCCGCTACAGAGCATGCAACGGTCGTGCTGCCATCGCTTGGCTTCGCCGAAAAACGCGGCTCGATGATCAATGGCAAAGGCCGTTTGCAGCGGCTTAACCGCGCGGTGCGCGGGCCGGGAAACGCGCGCGACGACTGGGAAATTCTGCGCGACCTGCTCCAAGCGCTCACCGGCAGCAATGGAATTTATTCGATTGAGGATGTTTTCCGGCAAATGAGCGAAGCCGTTCCGCAATTCGCCGGATTAAGTTTTAGCAAAATCGGCGACCTTGGCGTGCAAGTTATGCAAGCGCGCGAGTCCCCTCCTCCGCCCGTTGACCCCGCGGCCAGCGACATCGAGAAGGCGGAAGCGAAAAAACCTTCGAGCCGTTCGCCCTAAAAGATCGACATGGATTATTTTCTTATTACTACTTCGCTGCTCAAAATCGTCGGGATGCTTTTTATCGTGATCCTGCCGATGGTTTCCTACAGCGTTTACGCCGAGCGGCGAGTGAGCGCGTTCATGCAGGACCGGCTTGGACCGAATCGGGTAGGCCCAGCAGGTCTCTTTCAACCGATCGCCGATATTTTCAAACTGCTGCTGAAAGAAGATTTCAGTCCGCGTCACGTAAACACTTTTTACTACTGGCTCGCACCGTGCCTGGCGCTCGTGCCGGCGATCATCACCATCGCGGTCGTTCCCTTCGGGAGCACATTGCTCGGCGTGCCGATGGTGATTGCGGACATCAATGTCGGGATCCTCTACGTGTTCGCTATCGCCTCGTTAGGCGTGTACGGCATCGTTCTGGCCGGCTGGGCCTCAAATTCCAAATATCCATTTCTTGGCGGCGTGCGCTCCAGTTCGCAGATGATTTCCTACGAGCTCTCGCTCGGACTCGCGGTTATCCCGGTTTTTCTGCTCGTCGGAAATTTGCGCCTAACGAGTGTTATTCGCTATCAAATCGAAAACGGCTGGATGATCGCGCCCTTCATCGGCGATTGGATGAACCTCGGGAAATGGCTGCTGGCGATCCCGATGACCGTCTCGTTTGTCGTTTTTACGATTGCGGTCTTCGCCGAGACTAACCGACTGCCATTCGATTTGCCCGAGGCTGAGCAGGAACTGGCCGGCGGTTATCACACTGAATATTCGTCGATGAAATTTGCGCTCTTTTTCCTTGGCGAATACGCGGCAATGATCAGTGGCTCGGCAGTCATCGTAACATTGTTTCTTGGCGGCTGGCATTTTCCTGGAATTCCTGACGGCTCGCACGGATGGATCTTCGGCTTGATCAACATCGCGGTCTTTTTTGTGAAAGTCGCCGCGCTAATTTTCGTCTTCATGTGGGTACGCTGGACGCTGCCGCGTTTCCGATACGATCAACTCATGCGGCTTGGTTGGCTGTTCTTTTTTGAAATTGCGCTCGTCAATATCTTCCTCGTCGCCATCATCGTCGCGTACTTCCGTTTTTAAATGGTCATCACCGTAGCACGTCCAAAGCTCAACTGGCGTGAGCGAATGTATCTGCCAGCTATCGCCGCCGGCATGGCGATTACGATCAAGCATTTTAAGAACATGGTTCTCGGCCGGACGAAAGTAACGATGCAGTATCCCGAGGAAAAATGGGACAGTAGGATGCCGGAACATTATCGCGGCGCGCCCGCGCTTGTGCGCGATACCGATGGGCGGGTGCGCTGTGTCGCCTGTCAGCTCTGTGAATTCATTTGTCCGCCCCGCGCGATCAAAATCGTGGCCGGTGAAATTCCATCGACCGATCGCTTCACCAAAGTCGAGAAATATCCCGAGGAATTCGACATCGACATGGTCCGCTGCATTTTCTGCGGCATGTGCGAGGAGGTTTGTCCCGAGCAGGCAATTTTTCTGCGCAAAGATTACGCAATCACTGGGTTCACGCGCGACCAGATGGTGCATCACAAAGAGAAGCTGCTCGAGATCGGCGGTGTCATGCACGGCGTCGTCCTAAAATGGAACGAGAAGAAATAAAGCAAGAGCTCAAAGGCCAGAAGTCAGAGATCAGATTGTCGATCTTGCCTCAAGCGTCACGACTCACAGCAATCCACAATCCGCAATCCGTAATCCGTAATCGGTAATGCCTTCCTTCCTCTTCTGGATTTTCGCGTTGCTCATGCTCGTTTTCGGCGCAGCGGTCGTGATCAGTCGCAACCCCATTGCCAGCGCGCTCAATCTCGTCGTTTCATTTCTCGGTCTGGCGGCGCTCTTCATGTCGCTCGACGCCTTCTTCGTCGGCATCATCCAAGTACTGATCTACGCCGGCGCGATCATGGTGCTTTTCCTTTTCATCATCATGCTGCTCGATCTGCGCGCGGAGAAACTGCGCAAGATCAACTGGGTGGCCTCAGCGGGCGGAATCGCCGTCGCGCTCGCACTGCTCACGCAGATTTTTTACGTCATTGGCAACCTCCAAGCCGCCCACCAAACTTTTCCGCCGCTGGCAAGATCGACAATCGACGACGTTCGCAATGTCGGCTTGGTGCTATTCGGAAATTACAATCTACCGTTTCAAATCATTGGCATTCTTATCCTCGTGGCGACGATCGGCGTCGTTCTTCTGAGCAGACGCGAGCTTCGATAACATGGTGACGCTCGGCGATTATCTCATCGTAAGCGGCATTCTCTTCGCGATCGGTTTTGCCGGAGTGATGTTGCGGCGTAATCTCATCATCATTTTCATGTCGCTCGAGTTGATGTTGAACGCCGCGAACTTGTCGCTGGTCGCTTTCTCGCGATTTCACGTGCAAACGAATGGTCTGCCCAATTACAACGCGCAGGTCTTTGTCTTTTTTATCATCACGGTCGCCGCCGCCGAAGTCGCGGTTGGGCTTGCCATCATCGTAGCCCTGTTCCGCGCCCGCCAGACAACGAACGTCGAAGACATCACCAGCTTGAAATTTTAGATCGACATGGAGAGGACGATGCTGCCCTGGTATGTGCTGCTCGCTCCGCTCGTCGCAGCGGCGCTCATCACCGTTTTCACGCGACGCTCGAAAAATTTGAGCAGCTTTTTGTCCTGCGCAGCGGTGCTCGTGAGCTTCACCGGCGCTTGCGTGATTTTCGCGCGCAAAGATCCGTCGCCAGTCGCACTGAATTGGATCGACTTTCCCGGAATCTTTACCGTGCCGTTCGGCTTCGTCCTAGACCACCTGAGTCGAATGATGCTCGTCTTGGTTTCCGGAATCGGCGCGTTGATTCACATCTACTCGTTAGGCTACATGCGGGGTGATGAAGGCAAGTCCCGCTATTTCGCCGCGCTCTCGCTTTTTATGTTCGCCATGTTTGGAATTGTCCTCGCCAACAACTTCGTGATGCTGTTCATCTTCTGGGAGCTGGTTGCCTTTACCTCCTACGTGCTGATCGGCCATTGGTTCGAACGCGACGCCGCGGCGGACGCGGGGAAGAAAGCATTCATTACCAATCGCATCGGCGATTTCGGTTTTATGCTCGGTATCCTCATGGTCTGGATGTCGACGGGATCTATCGTTTTCGCCGACATCGCCCCTCGATTGTCGATCTTAGCGAGTCATCCGACGTTTCTTACCATCTCCGCGCTTTTGATTTTTTGTGGTGCGGTTGGGAAATCGGCGCAGTTCCCTCTCCACGTTTGGCTGCCGGACGCGATGGAAGGACCAACGCCGATCTCGGCGTTGATTCATGCCGCGACGATGGTCGCCGCCGGTGTTTACATGTTGGTCCGCGTCGGATTCATCATTCAAGCGTCGCCCACCGCGCTCCTGGTCATTGCCTGGATCGGCACGATCACCGCGCTCATGGCCGCATTGATCGCGACCCAGCAAAACGACATCAAACGCATCCTCGCTTATTCCACGCTTTCGCAACTGGGCTACATGGTCATGGCGATCGGACTGTCATCGAATAACGCGGCGATCTATCACCTTTTCACACATGCGTTTTTCAAAGCGCTCCTCTTTCTCGCGGCCGGCTCCGTCATCGTCGCACTTCATCACGAACAGGATATTTGGGAAATGGGCGGTCTGAGCCGCAATCTTACCATCACATTTATTGCGTTTCTGATCGGCGCCCTCGCGCTCATGGGTTGTCCGCCGTTCAGCGGGTTTTTTAGCAAGGACGCGATTCTGGCGCTCGCCTACGAACACAACATGTCGATCTTTGTTGTGGCTCTGGCCACCGCGTTACTGACCGCGTTCTATATTACGCGCCTGCTGGTGGTTGTTTTTGTTGGCCATCCGCGCAGTCATACCGCCCGCATAAGCAGAGAATCGCCTTTTGTGATGGTCGGGCCATTAATCGTGCTGGCGCTATTCGTAATCGTTGGCGGATCTGCTTCTTTCACCCGGCGGTTCGTTGTGATTCCCCGGGGAATGGGTTTTTTCGAGAGCGTTCCTCTGCTGGCAATGAGTGCGTTGGTTCTCGGGGCCGGTCTCGCCATTGCGTTTTACAAGGGTCACGCGAGCGAAACGTTCGACGTCGATCTTTTGCGGCGTCGTTTTTACTTCGACGAGTTTTATCGCTGGTTGATCGATTGGACACAGGAACTTCTCGCGCGCATCTTGGCTTTCTTCGATCGATGGATCATTGATGCCGGAGCAGTGCGCGGGGCGAGTGGCGGAACATGGGGAATCGGCTCGCTGCTGCGCTTGCTTCAGGTGGGAAATCTGCAGGCTTATTCATTCCTCTTTGGTCTGGGTATCGTCGCCCTCATCTATTTCGCCGTTTTCCGCTGATGCTTCTGTTCATCATTTTCTGCCCGATCATTGCCGCCATTGCCATCCTGGCTGGCGCGCCCGCGCGCAAAACGGCGTTGTTCGCTTCCGTGTTTACTTTCGTGGTGACGCTGCTCGCTTTCGCTCTGTTCGACAAATCACAGGGCGGTTTTCAACATGTTCATTCCGTTACGATTTCCGCGGACTGGGGACTCAATTTCGCGGTCGGTCTCGATGGTTTGAGCCTAGTCATGATTTTGCTAGCTGCGATTGTCACGCCGGCGGCCATTTGGTTCGCCGGCAAGATCGACAAGTACGAAAACGCGTTTTACGCCTGTCTTCTGCTCATCTCCGGCAGCGCGATCGGCGCATTTGCTTCGCTCGATTTATTTTTCTTTTACGCGTTTCATGAGCTCGCGCTTATCCCGACTTTTCTATTGATCGGAATCTGGGGCAGCGGGAACCGAGGCGCGGCCGCATGGAAGATCACGATCTATCTCGCGCTCGGAAGTTTCATTTTGCTCATCGGTTTGATCTTGCTTTACCAGAGCGTTCCAGTCGCATCGCGCAGCTTTGACATACGCGCGTTGCAGTCAGCGGCGGCGACAGGACAAATCGGCGCCGAGGCGCAACGCCATGTTTATTTGCTACTGCTCATCGGTTTCGGAATTCTTGTCTCGCTCTTCCCGTTTCATAGCTGGGCGCCAGAGGCGTATGCGTCCGCGCCTGCGCCGGCAGCGATGCTCCATGCGGGAGTGTTAAAAAAATTTGGACTTTATGGCCTGCTGCGTTTGGCCGTGCCGCTGCTTCCGGAGGGTGCACGTCATTGGACGAGTCTGCTCGTGGTGTTGTTACTCGGAAACATCATTTACATCGGGCTGGTCACAATCGCGCAGAAGCGGCTCGATTGGATGCTTGGCTACTCAAGCGTCATGCACATGGGCTACATTTTTCTGGGGATTGCCAGCGCAAATCTTCTCGGGACGAGCGGCGCAGCCATCTTGATGTTCGCTCACGGTCTTTCGATCGCGCTGCTTTTTGCCGTTGCCGGGGAAGTGCGCAAGCGCACCAATACCTTGTTCTTCGACGATCTCGGCGGCCTCGGCAAAGTAATGCCCTTCGCCGGACTCGCCTTCGGCTTAGGCGCTTTTGCCGCAATCGGTCTTCCCGGTCTCGCTAATTTTGCCGGCGAAGTGATGATTTTCTTTGGCGCGTTTCAAAACGGCTGGGAGATCGAACGTTTCCACATTTTTCAGG
>WNFR01002014.1_pt1 | contig 21146 bp, 18 predicted proteins | sample 5400221 | NCBI WGS metagenome assembly WNFR01 (sample SAMN13153357, study PRJNA577476) | soil metagenome | isolation source: 40 cm soil under Madrone tree | place: USA:California | collected 2016-06-14 | reverse complement strand
AGGCTCGCTTGACTATGTTGTATCGCTCGACGGACCGCCTCTGTCGTCGTGGCGCTGCCGTGAAGAATTTGCCCCATAGTGCCTCCTTCCATCCCAAGGATAGGATTGCACCATCAAATGCCGGGACTAAACACCTAGGCTGAAAGATTTTTTGGATTCGAAGAAGTCTCTAGCTCAGTCACGACCGGGCTCGGCCGGTTAACCAGATAAAGCCCGGCGATCACCAATACCGCCGCGGCGCCGAAGGCCGGCGTCAGGGTGTCATGCATGATGAGATAGCCCGCCACGACGCCAAACAAAGGGGTGATAAAGCTAAAAGCCGACAATTTACTGGCGGAATAGGTCTTGATCAGGGTCACCCAGATCAAAAACGTCAATCCGACCACCCAAACCGCCTGATAGGCCACCAAAGACAGCGCCAAGGGCCCGGGAACCCGGGTCAGGGTTTCGCCGGAAATCCACGACGCGAAGCCCAGAATCGGGATCGACAGCGCCACCTGGTAGGCCAACGTCTTTTCGGGCGCGACTTTCCTCAGCGCGGTACCCTTCGCGATCAGCGTGGTGGCCGCCCATAGCGCGCCGCCGCCGACGATCAGGAGGTCGCCGAGCAGCACGTTGGCGTCGACATTGGCCTGCGGCACCCCGATCGCGAGCGCCACGCCGGCAAAGCTCAAACCCAGCCCGCCCCATTGCGCGACCCGCAGCCGCTCGCCGAGAAACCGATAGGAGCCCAGCGCCACGAAAAACGGCGCGGTATAGAGAAACACCACCGCGCGCGAGGCCGAGGTCAGCAACAGGCCGCGAAAGATCAGCACGAATTCGACGCCGAACAACACCCCCGCGAACAGGCCGGCGCCAAGCGTTCCGTCGCGCTCAAAAAAACTCACCCCGCGCAACCAGCCGATGGTCAACATCACCGGCAATGCGCCGGCGGAGCGGATCATGGCCTGCAGCATCGGCGGAATATCGGGCAGCGCCAGCTTGACCGCGATCTGGTTGAAGGCCCAGCTCAAACAAAGCATCAGCATCAGCGCGATGGCGCCTGGGTTGAGCGGACGCCCGGCTGACGGTATCTCCTGATTTGACGACATATCTCCCCGCGCGGCGATCCGGCCGCCGTGTTGTTATTGTTCTTTGACTATTCTCTGGACGCAGCCTGGCAGTGCGCGCAGACGCCGGTGATTTCGACGACCGACAGTTTCGGCGCAAAGCCGGTGGCGCGCGCAGCGGCGTTGAGGCTTTGCGCCATCGACACGCCTGGAATTTCGCCGACCGAACCGCAGGCGTCGCAGATCAGAAACGCCACCATCGCCGCCGTATCGTGGTCGTGGGCGCAGGCGAGATAGGCGTTGCGGCTTTCAATCCGATGAACGAGCCCGTTCTCCATCAAAAAATCGAGCGCGCGATACACCGTGATCGGCGCCGGTCGCGGCATCGATTTCGCAAGCTCCTCGATGACCTCGTAAGCGCCGAGCGGTCGGTGGCTGGACAAAAGCGCCTGCAACACCTGGCGGCGGATCGGCGTGAATTTCTGCGCCCGTTTTTCACACACTTGCTCGGCATGAGACAGCGCGTCCGCGGCACAGCGGTCGTGATCGTGATCGGGCGCCGGAAATGTCGGTTTTGTCGCTGCCATTCGGTCATTGTGTAGCATTTTGGCGCGTAATCCCAAATCCCGTTCCCGCCGCTTCGTCTGTCTCCCGCGAGCCATGTGCTGCCCGCGGATCAGCTTTCCATTGCCGTATCATGCGGATATCATAAGCTTGCTTATTATATCGGAAGCTTATGGAGCGACCCGATGTCCCGCGGTTCCGTGGATATGAATTTCCTGTTTACGCTTGGCGAAGTACAGCGGCTGGTGCGCGCCTATGCCGACAAACAGGCGGCGCGCTACGGCATTACCCGCGCGCAATGGGCGGTGCTGGCCAAGGTGGAACGCACCGAGGGCCTCAAGCAATCGGAACTCGCGGAACAGATGGAAATGCAGCCGATTACCCTGACGCGGCTGATCGACCGGCTCTGCGACAATGGCTGGATCGAACGGCGTGGCGACGAAACCGACCGCCGCGTCAACCGCCTTTATCTGCGCAAGGCCGCGCGCCCGTTGCTCGCCAAGCTGAGCGGGCTTCGTTCCGAGCTGACGGCGACCGCGCTTGAGGGCATCGGCCCCACCGACGCCCACCGTCTGCTCGCTCAATTGGAAGCGATCAAGGAAAACGTGCGCAACGCGCTCCAAAATCCGGATGGCGGATTCCGAAGAAATGAGCAGCGCTATGGCTGATCCGGTACTGAAATTTCCGCCCGAGCAAAAGGCCAATCCATCCGCGAGCCCGCGGGCCAAACTTGCCGCGGAGCCGCGCCGCCGATTGATGGCCGCCATGCGGCGTTACCGTCGCACGCTTTTGCTGGTCGTGTTGCCGCTGGGAGCCCTGATTACCGGGCTGATCTTCTACCTGAATGGCGGGCGTTACGTCACCACCGACGACGCCTATGTCGGCGCGCAGAAGGTCCTGATTACCCCCGACATCTCCGGCAAGATCGAAAAGGTCGTGGTGAGGGAAGGCCAACAGGTCAACGAAGGCGACGTGCTGTTCGAGATCGATCCGGTGCCGTTTAACCTTGCCGTGCAGCAGGCCAAGGCCAATCTCGATCAAGCCCGCACGACCTACAATAACCTGGTGGCCAACATCAAGATTTACGGCCAGATGGCCGAGCTTGCGCAGCAAAGCATCGAGCTCAAGCAGCGCGACGTCGAACGCAAGGCGACGCTTACCAAAAGCAACTTTGCTTCCCAACTCGACCTCGACAATGCCTCGAACGCGTTTGTCACCGCGAGAGCGCAATACGAATATCTCAATCAGCAGCTTTCGAGCGCGAAAGCCCAGCTGCTCGGCAATCCCGATTTGCCGATCGAGCAATTTCCGCCCTACGCCCAGGCCAAGGCGGCGCTCGACCAGGCGGCCCGCAATTTCGACCACGCGGTGATGCGCGCCCCGATTGCCGGCGTCGCGACCCAGGTCGACCAGATTCAACTCGGTCGCTACGTCGCCGCCGGCACGCCGGTGTTCAGCATCATCGACACCTCAAAACCGTGGGTCGACGCCAACCCGAAGGAATCCGACTTCACCTATGTCACGGTCGGACAACCCGTCATCGTCGATGTGGACGCCTTCCCGGACCATGTTTTCAAGGGAACCGTCGGTTCGCTCAGCCCGGGCACGGGGGCGCAATTCGCGATCCTGCCGCCGCAAAACGCCACCGGCAATTTCGTCAAGGTGGTGCAGCGCGTGCCGGTGCGCATCTATCTCGACGGTCATGACCCGTATGTCCAGAAACTGAAGGCGGGCATGAGCGCCTACACCGCGATCGACACCGGGCATCGTCGCTCGCTTGCGGGCCTGCTCGGCTTCTCGCCGGCCGTGGCGGCGAAGCAGGAATAGCCGATCATGCCGACGCCGGCTGCCTCTCCCGTCGCGGTTCCCGGTCTGCGCCGGAACATGGTGACGATCTGCGCCATGACCGCGACCATCATGCAGGCGCTGGACACCACGATCGCCAATGTCGCCCTGCCCTACATGCAAGGCACGCTTTCGGCGTCACAAGACCAGATCAACTGGGTGCTGACCTCCTACATCGTCGCCGCCGCGATCATGACCGCGCCGGTCGGATGGATCGCCAACCGCTTCGGCCGCAAGCGCATCTTCATCCTGTGCTCGGGCGGCTTCACGGTCGCCTCCGTGCTGTGCGGGCTCGCCCGGGACATCGACCAGATGGTGCTGTTTCGCCTTCTGCAGGGCTGCTTCGGCGCCGCCTTGGTGCCGCTGTCGCAGGCGGTGATGCTCGACTCCTATGCGTTGCATGAGCGCGCCAAGGCGATGGCAATCTGGGGCATGGGCGTGATGATGGGTCCGATCATGGGACCCTCGCTCGGCGCCTGGCTCACCGAAACCTATTCCTGGCATTGGGTGTTCTTCGTCAACCTGCCGTTCGGCATCTTCACCGTGCTCGGTCTGCTCGTCTTCATGGACGAGACCCGGAAAAACCACGATCTGCGCTTCGACTGGTTCGGATTCCTCGCACTCGCGGTGGGCATCGGCGCCTTGCAGATTGCGCTCGACCGCGGGGAGCAGCTCGGCTGGCTGGAATCCAACGAAGTCGTCGCCGAAATTATCGTCTCGATCGGAGGCTTCTACTATTTCTTCGCGCATTCGTTCACGACCGCGACGCCCTTTATTCAGTTTGCGATCTTCAAGGACAAGAATTTCGTCGGCGGCTGCGTGTTCATGGCGGTCATGGGGCTGGTGCTGTTCTCGACCATGGCGCTGGCGTCGCCTTACCTGCAGAACGTGATCGGCTATCCGATCATCACCGCCGGCCTGTTGTTGGCGACCCGCGGCTGCGGCACCTTCGTCGCCATGATGTTGGTCGGACGAATGATGCGTTTCATCGAGGCCCGCACGCTGATCATTGCGGGTCTCAGCCTGACCTGCCTTTCGCTGTACGTCATGACCGGTTGGACCGATCAGACCAGCGTACCCACGATCATCGCGATCAGCATCGTCCAGGGCTTCGGCTTTGGTCTCGTCTTCGTTCCGCTGAGCACCGTGGCGTTCCTGACGCTGCCCAATCATCTGCGCACCGACGGCACCGCGATGCTCACCTTGCTGCGCAACGTCGGCTCGTCGGTCGGCATTTCGGTCGTTATCGCCCAACTGACCGAGGGATCGCGCCGGGTTTATGCGGTGCTTTCCGAGCACATCAATCCGTTCAACCATGCGATGCAGATGCCCGACGTGCGCGGCATCATCGACATGACGACCGACGCCGGACGCGCGCTGGCGGATGTAATGGTGTCCTTGCAATCGCAAATCATCGCTTTCTCGCTCGATTTTCAGATGGTGATGATCTTCACGCTGTGTACGATCCCGCTGGCAATCATGATCGGCTCCACCAAGGCCGCGCTCCGCAAACAGTCGGCCGCGCCGGACCATGCGGTGATCGAGTAGACTCACAACGAGTTCTCGACGAGCGTTAAATGTAGTCAAAAACAACAAGAGCGCTGCGTCGGGTGACGCAGCGCTCTAGCAGTATTCTTTCCGAAATGCGCGCGATCAGAAGTGGAAGTTGACGCCGACCTGCCCGCTGTTCACGGCCAACGTGCCGGTCGAGACGCCGGCGATGGTCGTGCTATCGAAGCGGCGATAGAGGTATTCAGCCTTGAGCGACCAGCGCGGAACGAACATCCATTCCACGCCCGCGCCCGCGGTCCAGCCGGTTTGAGTCTTGCTGTCGCTGAGCGTCAGTCCCCCCGTGGTGGCGCTGACCTTGGTGTCCGCCAAGGCAAGGCCGGCGGTGCCGTAGAACAGAACCTGATCGACCGCCACGCCGGCGCGGCCGCGGAAGGTGCTGAAGCTATCGACCTTAGCCGTCGCGGTGACGCCACCAATGGTCGCGGACGATTTCACATCGCCAAACGTGCCATCGCCTTCGAGACCGAGGACGAACGTGCCGAATTGCCAGTTGTAGCCGACCGTACCGCCGCCGAAGCCGCCCTTGATCCCGAGCGGATCACTGGTGGCCTCAGAAGCATAGCCGCCCACGGCGCCGATATAGAAGCCGCTCCAGTTGATCGCCGGGCTGACGCCTGGCGCCTTTGTGTAGGCCGCCGAGCGTGGGGCCGATAGATCGGCCGCGGATGCCGCGCTTGCGATCGAAGCCAACAGAAGTCCCAAAGCAAGTTTTTTCATTCTTGATTCCTTAAAGGTAAGTAAGTCGATGGGGAGCTCGTAATTGAGAACGACGATTGAAACAACTCCGCGCTCAACTTTTGCCGCGAAAGTTGGCAGGTGTGACCCGGGAAACACATACGTTGACCGCGCGATAAATTTACCGTGATAGTTGGGAAGCGCTTGCTGCCAACCGTGCCTTAAATATCGAAAAACGCCGTCTCGTTATCGCCCTGCAAGTGGATGTCGAAACGATAGACGGCGTTACCCGCACCCGCACCTGATTCGCGCTTCGCGATCAACGTGCCGCGGCGCTCGACGGGCACCAATGCCAGCACGGGATCGCTCGCGTTCGTCGCCTCGCCGTCGAAATAAATCCGCGTGTAGTTGTGCAAAAGCATGCCGCGCGCGAAAATCGCGAGCAGAATATGCGGCGCCTGCGGCTTGCCGTCGGGATCGGGCACCGGACCTGGCTTGACGGTATCGAACGCATAACCGCCGCTGGCGTCGCTGCCGCAACGGCCGAACCCTCTGAAAGCCGAATTGGGTAACGCGCGCTTGTCCTTCGGATCGGCAAACCGGCCTTGCGCATCGGCCTGCCAAATCTCGAGCATGCAATCCGGAACCGGCTGCCCGTCGCCGTCAAATACATGGCCCTCCACCCGGATGCGTTCGCCCGATGCATCTGGCGTGATGAGATTGTTGGTGAAGGCATCGTTCCAGTCGTATTTGCCGTTCGACGTCAGCCCATAGGCGAAAAACGGACCGACGGTCTGCGAGGGCGTAATTCCCTTTTTGTCAGGTCCTTGCACTACTTTGTCTCCATCGGCGTGGCATTGCATCCGCGCAGCACAATGTTGAAACGGTAGCACAGCGCCCATTCCGGCTGGGTGTTTTCCAGATCGAATGACGACACCATCCGCGTTCGCGCCTTCTCATCGGGCACCGAATTGAAGATCGGATCGAATTCGAACAGGGGGTCACCCGGAAAATACATCTGCGTCACCAGCCGCGAGACGAAGGAATGGCCGAACACCGAGAAATGGATGTGGGCCGGACGCCAGGCGTTGTGATGGTTGCCCCACGGATAGGCGCCGGGCTTGATGGTGACGAATTTGTAATAGCCTTCCGCGTCGGATTGCGCCCGTCCGGCGCCGGTAAAGTTCGGATCGAGCGGCGCGGGGTGCTGATCGCGAACGTGAATGTAACGGCCGCAGGCATTGGCTTGCCAGATTTCGACCAGCGTGTTCGGTACGCCGCGGCCGTCTTCATCCAGCACATGCCCGTGCACGATGATGCGTTCGCCGAGCGGCTCGCCCGAATGCTGGATGGTGAGATCGTTGTCGTGCTCGCGCACCACCTCGTGGCCATAGACCGGCCCGGTCAATTCCGACAGCGTATGCCGCATGATGATCAGCGGCTTTTGCGGCGACCGCTTCACGGTACTTTTGTAGGCCGGCGACAAACGCGGCGGATGCGCCGCGTTGCTTTCGGTCGGATAAATGAGGGGCATAGTCGATTCCTCCTGCTTGCTCCCTCATGGTGAGGAGGCGCGTCTTTAGCGCCGTCTCGAACCATGAGTTCTCTCCGCCATCCTTCGAGACGCGGCCAAATGGCCGCTCCTCAGGATGAGGACGAGCCAAATCAGTTCAGTTTCTCGATCGCCATGGCGACCCCTTGACCGACGCCGACGCACATCGTCGCCAGCGCCCGCTTGCCGCCGCGCTTCTCCATGCCATGGACCGCGGTCATTGCCAGCCGCGCACCGCTCATGCCTAAGGGATGGCCGAGCGCGATGGCGCCGCCATGCGGATTGACGAAATCGGCGTCTTCCTTGACGCCAAGCTGGCGCAGGCAGGCGATGCCTTGGCTGGCGAAAGCCTCATTGAGCTCGATCAAATCGAAATCGCTGATCTTCAAACCAAGCCGCTCCATCAGTTTGCGCGTCGCCGGCACCGGGCCGATGCCCATGATGCGCGGCGGCACCGCGGCCGAGGCAAGGCCGAGAATTCGCGCGCGGGGCGTGAGACCATGCCGTTTCACCGCGGCTTCGGAAGCGAGAATCATCGCCGCCGCGCCGTCGTTCACGCCCGACGCATTGCCAGCCGTCACCGTGCCAGGATTGCGCACGATCGGCTTTAACTTGGCGAGGCCCTCGAGCGTGGTTTCGGGGCGCGGATGCTCGTCCTTGTCGATCGTAATCGGTCCGGCCTTGCCACCAGGCACCGATACGGGCGTGATTTCCTCGGCGAAATAACCCGCCGCGATCGCTTGTCCCGCGCGTTGCTGAGAGCGGATCGCGAACGCATCCTGGTCGGCGCGCGAGACTTGAAACTCCTCGGCGACATTCTCCCCGGTTTCGGGCATCGCATCGACGCCGTATTGCGCCTTCATCAGCGGATTGATGAAGCGCCAGCCGATGGTGGTGTCGAAAATTTCCGCCGAACGCGAAAACGCTTCCGCCGCCTTGCCCATCACGAATGGCGCCCGCGTCATCGATTCGACCCCGCCGGCAATTGCAAAATCGATCTCACCTGAGCGGATCGCGCGTCCGGCGGACCCGACCGCGTCCAGCCCCGAGGCGCATAGACGATTGAGCGTTTGACCTGGAACCGTCTCGGGCAGGCCCGCCAGCAACAGCGCCATGCGCGCAACGTTGCGGTTGTCCTCGCCGGCCTGGTTGGCGCAGCCGAAATAGACTTCGTCCACTTGCGACCAGTCGAGCCCTGGATGGCGCGCCATCAACGCCTTGACCGGAGCGGCCGCCAGGTCGTCGGCGCGTACCTTGGCGAGCGAGCCGCCAAAACGGCCGATCGGGGTCCGCACCGCGTCGCAAACAAATACATCGCGCATTGAACCTCTCCTTGGAAAGCCGCGTTTCGCCGTTTGCCGGCTGGAATTGACGGCGAGTTTTAGGAGTGACGCCGCGGCAGGTCAATTGACGCTTTCACGCCAGCGGTGCTTTGGCGTGAGGTCCGTTATGCCCAAAGCTTCGAGATGACGTCTGAATACCCCTCGGCGGACGTGGAAAACGCGGATGACGCCGGCAAAGCGATAGGATCGGGCGGCAAAATTTTGTACTTTCCGCGCCCAATGACGATCCAGCCATCTTTTCCCCCAGCATCGGACGCCGCACAGCCTGCCGAGGCGGCCGCGCGCGTCACGCCGATGATGGAGCAATACCTCGAGATCAAGGCCGCCAATCCCGGGCTCTTGCTGTTCTACCGGATGGGCGATTTCTACGAGCTGTTTTTCGAGGACGCCGAAATCGCCTCGCGCGCGCTCGGCATCATGCTCACCAAACGCGGCAAGCATCAGGGGCTGGATATCCCGATGTGCGGCGTGCCGGTGGAACGCTCCGACGACTATTTGCATCGCCTGATCGCGCAAGGCCATCGCGTCGCGGTGTGTGAGCAGATGGAAGACCCCGCGGCGGCGCGCGCGCGCGGTAACAAAAGCGTCGTTCGCCGCGACGTGGTGCGGCTGGTCACGCCAGGCACGCTCACCGAAGACACGCTGCTGGATGCCAGGACCAACAATTACCTGCTCGCGGTTGCGCGGGCGCGCGGCTCCACGGGCGGGGATCGCATTGGGCTCGCCTGGATCGACATTTCCACGTCCGAATTCATCGTCACCGAATGCGCAAGCGGCGAATTGGCAACGACGCTGGCGCGGATCAACCCCAACGAGGTCCTCGTCACCGACGCGCTGTATGGCGACACGGATGTGGGGCCTTTGCTGCGTGAATTGTCGGCGGTGACGCCGCTGACCCGCGACTTCTTCGACAGCTCCACGGCCGAGCGGCGGCTGTGCGACTATTTCGCGGTCGCCACCATGGACGGCCTCAGTGCGATGTCGCGGCTGGAGGCAACCGCCGCCGCGGCCGCCGTCACCTATATCGACCGCACCCAAGTAGGAAGGCGTCCGCCACTGTCGCCGCCGGCCCGCGAAGCCGCCGGCACCACCATGGCGATCGATCCGGCGACGCGCGCCAATCTAGAACTGACGCGAACGCTTTCAGGCGAGCGGCGCGGATCGCTGTTGGATGCCATCGACTGCACCGTGACGTCAGCCGGATCGCGCTTGCTCGCACAACGGCTCGCGGCACCGCTCACCGACAGCGGGGCAATCGCGCGGCGGCTCGATGCCGTCGCGGCGTTCGTCGCCGACGCCGCCGTTCGTGACGACATTCGTACCACGCTGCGCGCCGCCCCCGACATGTCGCGCGCGCTGGCACGGTTGTCGGTCGGGCGCGGCGGCCCGCGCGACCTTGCCGGTTTGCGCGACGGCGTTCTCGCGGCCGATGCCGCACTGACGCAGCTTCTAAGACTCGACGATCCGTCGCCGGAAATCGCCACAGTGATGGAGGCGTTGCGCCGCCCCACGCGCGAGTTGGCGCGTGAATTCGAGCGCGCGCTTGCCGAGCAACTGCCGCTGATCAAGCGCGACGGCGGCTTCGTCCGCGAAGGTTACGAGGCGGCGCTCGACGAGACCCGCAATTTGCGCGACGCCTCGCGCCTTGTGGTCGCCGCGATGCAGGCGCGTTACGCCGAGGAGACCGGCGTCAAGGGTTTGAAAATCCGCCACAACAACGTGCTCGGCTATTTCGTCGAAGTCACCGCCCAGCACGGCGACAAATTGATGACGCCGCCCTTGAATGCGACCTTCATCCACCGCCAGACTTTGGCAGGCCAGGTCCGCTTCACCACGGCCGAACTTGGCGAGATCGAAGCCAGGATCGCCAACGCCGGCGACCGCGCCCTCGGCTTGGAACTTGAGATCTTCGAAAAACTTTGCGCGCTGGCAATGGCCGCGAACGAAGACTTGCGCGCCGCCGCGCATGCTTTCGCGCTGCTTGATGTGACGACCGCGCTCGCCAAACTCGCCATCGACGACAATTACGTGCGGCCCGAGGTCGATACCTCGCTCGGCTTCGCGATCGAGGCCGGCCGGCATCCGGTGGTCGAACAGGCGCTCAAGCGCGCCGGCCAACCCTTCATTGCCAATGCCTGCGACCTCTCGCCGGGGCCCGGACAAAGCTCCGGCCAGATCTGGCTGATCACCGGCCCGAACATGGCCGGCAAATCGACCTTCCTGCGCCAGAACGCGTTGATCGCGCTCTTGGCGCAGATCGGTAGCTTCGTGCCGGCGACGCGGGCGCGGATCGGCATCATCGACCGGCTGTTCTCGCGTGTCGGTGCCGCCGACGATCTGGCGCGCGGCCGCTCCACCTTCATGGTGGAGATGGTGGAGACCTCGGTCATTCTCAATCAGGCCAGCGAACGCTCGCTGGTGATCTTGGACGAAATCGGCCGCGGCACCGCGACCTTCGACGGGCTTTCGATCGCCTGGGCGGCGATCGAGCACCTGCATGAATCGAACCGTTGCCGCGCGCTGTTCGCCACTCATTACCACGAACTCACCGCGCTCTCGGTCAAGCTGCCGCGAATGTTCAACGCCACCGTGCGCGTCAAGGAATGGCAGGGCGACGTCGTCTTCCTGCACGAAGTGCTGCCGGGCTCGGCCGACCGCTCCTACGGTATTCAGGTCGCGAAGCTCGCGGGATTGCCACCGTCGGTGATTGCACGCGCCAAATCGGTACTGGCCAAACTCGAGGCGCAAGACCGCGGCCAGACCGCGCGCGCCTTGGCCGACGATTTGCCGCTGTTCGCGGTGCCCTCCCGCGCCGCCCCCGAGCCGGCGCCACTGAGCGAAACAGAAAAATTGATCGAGGCGCTCAAGGCGCTGCATCCCGACGAAATGTCGCCGCGCGAGGCGCTGGAAGCGCTCTATGCGTTGAAGGCGAAATTGCCGAAGGCATAATCAGCGCGCGAGCCGCCTTCGCCCGATCCACCACAGCCCGAGATTCCAGCCCACACAGGTCAACAGCGCGAGACTCAGCGCGACCGCCGATCCGAACCGAAGCACGGTGACCTGCAGCACGCCAACCGCGACGCCGAAACCGAGCAGCCCCCAGCCGCTATTCGCGATCAAGGCGGCGGTGGCGGGTCCGCCGATGCGCGGATGTAGAATCAGGATCATGCTGGTCAACACCACCGGAAACAGCGCGATGGTGCCGCTGACGCTCGGGCCCACCCAACGCGACAGCGTGACGACGGTCGCGACAAGCGTCGCCACCAGCGACGCGCGCAGCGGGATGTCGTACCAGCGGCGCGTAATTAACGGCATCTTGACGTGACGAAACCGCCGCAGCAGCGGCAGGCAGATGGCAAACGCAACGGCGTTGGCGAAAAGCCCGCCGGCGAGCGACCACTGCACGGTCCGCTCCAACGCCGCCAGCGCCATCCACACCGGCACCGCCCCGGCGCAACTGACGAGCGTGCTATGGCGTTGCGCTAGCACGACATAGGTCAGCGCGAAAAAGATCGTCGGCGCGTTGATCGGCAGGCTCGCAAGCGCGCTTTCGGCGATGAACGCCGCGTCGTGATCGAGCGCGAGAAACACATAGGAAGGGCCGGCCGAAATCGGCAGCGTCGCCACCAACGCGCCGATCACCGCACCTGTGCGCTCGGTGATCATGGAAGCCGACACCACGAAGGCCGCGGTGACGGCCATGCGCAGCGCGAGCGTCAGGAGGAAGGTGAGTTCGGGGGACATCGTGCTAACCGTCGCCCCTGCGAACGCAGGGGCCCATAACCACAGCCGCTAATGTGGCGCGAAAGTCGTCGAACAGCGTTTTCAAAACGAAAGGACGCGGAGTATGGGTCCCAGCGTTCGCCGGGACGCCGGTTAGCTTGTGCCTTCACACCCGCTGCATCGTCACCGAAACTTTGGGGCCGTTCTTGATGGTCTGATAAACCACGCAATAGCGCTCGGTGAGCTTCAACAACAGATCGAGCTTGTCCTGCGGCGCTCGCGTATCGACGTCGAAGCGAAGTCGAATTTCCGCAAACCCCACCGGCGCTTCCTTGTCCACGCCGAGCGTGCCGCGAAAATCGAGATCGCCCTCGGCGGTCACCGCGCCCGTCTTCAGCGGCACTTCGATCGCGGTCGCGACCGATTTCAACGTCACGCCGGCGCAGGCAACCAGCGCTTCGAGCAACATGTCGCCCGAGCATAGTTCTAGTCCGGAGCCGCCGGTCGCGGGATGAAGCCCGGCCACCGCGAGCGCCCGGCCGGTCTCGACTTTGCAGGCGATGCCGTCATTGTCGATCGAACCTTTGGCCTTCAGCGTGATGAAGGCGGCCTTCGGATCGGACTTGTAGCGCTCCTTGATCGGGGCCTGCGTGGCGCGAAGTTCGGCGGCGTCCATTTGTTTTCTCCCGAAGATTTAGAGCATGATCCGGAAAAAGCCTGCCCCGCACTTGATGCGGGGTGGGCACCGGTTTTCCGAAAAGATCATGCTCAAACAAAGAGATGAGATCATGATGCGATTCCACTTAATCGCATCATGATCTGGTGCGTGTCGGATTTACCGGGTCAAAGCGTGGATGTCACCACCACATTGCCTCGCCGGAAGTGGTTTTCGGCTCAGCATCCGGCACGCTGCGGTCGAGCGAACGGTCGAGCGCGGTCAGCACGCGGCGCTTGAAATTATCGAACAAGGGCGAATTCCGGTCACGCGGCCGCGCCAGATTGACCTTGATCTCCTCGAACAAGCGGCCCGGCCGCGGCCGCATCACGAAGACACGGTCGGCCAGCACCACCGCTTCATCGACATCGTGGGTGACGAGCACCAGGGTCGGCCGCGTATCGGCCCAAAGATCGAGCAGATGATCCTGCAAATCCCGCCGCGTGAATGCATCCAGCGCGGAGAACGGCTCGTCGAGCAACAGCACTTCGGGCTGCGGCACCAGCGCCCGCGCGATCGCCACCCGCTGCGCCTGTCCGCCGGACAATTCGCGCGGCCAGGCATTGGCTTTATCAGTGAGACCTACCCGCGCCAAGGCGTTTGCGACTTTCTCGCGGCGAATCTCGGCGGGCAGCTCGGACAATCCGAAGCCGATATTGTCGGCGACGGTCAGCCACGGCAACAGCCGCGGCTCCTGAAAGATGATGCCGATTTTCGCATGCGGCGCCGCGATCGTGGTCGCGTCGAGCGTCACCGTGCCGGTGGTGGCGCGATCGAGGCCGGCGACGGCGCGCAACAACGTCGATTTTCCGCAACCGGAGCCGCCGATGATGGCGACGATCTCGCCCAGTTTGATTTCGGCGGAGAAGCGCTCCAGCGCGTTGACGCCGTTCGGATAGACCTTTCCGATTGAGTTGAGGACGAGCATCAGGCCGCTCCACCCTGGCGGCCGAAAGCATCCTGCCAGCGCAGGAATGGCGCGGTGCCGATCTCGATCAACCAATCGGTGGTTTTGCCGAGAATGGCGAAGATCACGATCGCCGCCAGGATTTGTGCGGGCTTGCCGAGCTGCTGGCCATCGAGCAGGAGATAGCCGAGCCCCTCGGATGCGCCGATAAGTTCGGCGGCGACCACGAACATCCAACCCAGTCCGAGGCCGACCCGAAGCGCAACCACATAGGCCGGCAACACCGCCGGCAACAGGATGCGCCGGATCATCGCCGGTCCGGAAAGGCGGAAGGTGCGGCCGACTTCGACGATCTTGCGATCGACCGACAGAATTGCACCCATCACGCCAAGATAGACCGGAAAAAACACGCCGGCGCCGATCAACACGATTTTCGAAGTTTCGAAAATGCCGAGCCACAAAATGAACAGCGGCACCCAGGCCAAAGACGGTATCGCGCGCAACGCCTGCACGGTCGGATCGAGCAGCCGGCGCGCCAGGTCCCAATAACCGGAGACGGCGCCGAGCACCGTGCCGGATATCACGCCAAGGCCGAAGCCCGCGAACACCCGCGTCAGCGTCGCCCTGACGTGAAGCCAAAGCTCGCCGCTGCGCGCCAACTCGACGATGGTCGCGAACAATTTGCTCGGAGGCGGCACCAGCCGGCCATTGGACAGGCCGAGTTGAACGGTGATCTCCCACCCTAACGCCAGGCCGACCGGCAGCAGAAGCCCCAACGCCGGCCGCGCCCAACGGCGCAGGCGAGCCGATGGCGCCGGGCTCGCCATGGCGTCGGCGGGCTGAAGAAGGGGGGCTTCCAGGGTCATGAGGTTAGCAAAAGCGCTTCTTGTCGAGGATTGCAAGGCGGCGGATATGCCTCGGCTCCTACCACGAGTCGTCCCCGCGCACGCGGGGAGACCCATAGCCACCGATGTTCATTTATTACACCAGATGCCGCTCCAGCTTCTCCAACTTAGGCATTGGTGGTTATGGATCCCGGCTCGCGCTTCGCTTGGCCGGGACGACAGTGAATATGGGGAACGATTACTGAGTCCCTCAATTCACCGGCAGCGGAACCTGATCGTCGATCAGCGCGTCGAGCGTGGCCTTCACATTGACCTTGGCGTCGATCACGCCGGCCTGCTGCAGCGCTAACCCTGCGGCGAGCATAGACTCGCGTTGCGGCGCGCCGATCCGGCTGTGGGTCAATTCGGTGCGGTCCTTGAGTTGCTTGTCGACCACCGCTTCCGGCAACTTGGTCACGCCGATGAAGGTCTTCTTCAGCTCGTCGTAATTCGCCACCGAATATTTGCGCGCCTCCTCATAGGCCGCGAGCACGCGGCGCACGACGTCGGGGTAATCTTTCAGAAATTGCTCGCGCACATTGAGAATGCCCCAGGTGTTGGCGTCCGGCTTCCTGAAGAACAGTTTCGCGCCGTCTTCGATTTCCGCCTGCGCCATCATCGGATCGAGACCCGCCCACGCATCGACGTCGCCGCGAACCAAAGCGGTCTTGCCGTCGGCGTGTTGCAGCAGCACCGGCGTGATGTCCTTCTCGCTCAACCCCGCATCGAGCAGCGCGCGCACCAGGAAGATGTGTGGATCGGTGCCTCGCGTCACCGCGACGCGCTTGCCCTTGAGGTCGGCGACGGCAGATATCTTGGAGTCCTTGGTCGTGACCAGGGCGGTCCATTCGGGGCGCGAAAAGACGTAGATCGACTTGATCGGGTTGCCGTTGACCTTGGCGACTAACGCTGCCGAACCCGCGGTGGAACCGAAATCGATCGACCCCGCGTTGAGGAACTCGAGCGCCTTGTTCGAGCCAGCCGACTGCACCCAGACGATGCCGATACCGTCCTTGGCGAACTCCTTCTCCAACAGCCCCCTTTGCTTGAGGATCATCGACACCGGATTGTAGGTCGCCCAATCGAGGTGAATCTCCTTGAGCGCGTCGGCGGCGTGGGCGCCGCCGGGAATCAGTGCCGCGACGGCGATAATCCCAACCAAAGCGCGGCGTGAAATTCCAGACATCGTCTATTCTCCTTAAAAGCGTCGACAAGGATCAAAGGCAGATTACAGGCTACGTCAATGGCTCTGCGCTTTTGAGCGGGCGGCCCCTTGCCGTTTTGAAAGGCCATTTTATTTCAATTAGTTGAAGGGCGCGTCAACGAAAAACTGGGCTACCCCCGATCGGGCGGCATCAGCGGCTTTGCTTTAAGCCGTCAGGACGCGCGGGGAAGCCAGGGTGGGTCACAGAATGTCCCGTGACAGCGTCGGCGCGGTCCGATATCCGGATAGACGATGGACAACCTAGTAACAGCAACTCGCCCTGAAGCCGGTGAAGGTTTCGACAGCGCGAGAATTACCGCTGCGATCGACGCGCTCGCCACGCAATATGCCGGACGCGAAGACGTCTTTCGCTCCGCGCTGGCGCGGCTGCTCAAGGCCGAATTGATCGCGGCGCGGGCGACGGCGCAGGCGGTGCTGCTGCGGGACCGGCACGGACGGCGCTGCGCCGAAACGTTGTGTTTCGTCCAGGACGAGATCATCCGCATCCTGTTCGAAGCTGCCACGCGCCATCTCTATCGCTCGCCGATCCCCTCGGGCGCCGAACGCATGGCGGTCGCCGCCACCGGCGGCTATGGGCGTGGCCTGATGGCGCCGGAATCCGACATCGATCTGTTGTTCATCCTGCCCTACAAGCAGACGGCCTGGGGCGAGCAGGTCGCCGAGGCCATTCTCTATTGCCTATGGGACATGGGGTTGAAGGTCGGGCACGCGACGCGCTCGGTCGATGAATCGATCCGGCAGGCCCGCGGCGACATGACGATCCGCACCGCGATCCTGGAGACGCGGTTCTTGACCGGAGACCGACCGCTCTATGACGAGCTGGTGACGCGGTTCGACAAGGAGGTCGTGCAGGGCACCGCGGCCGAATTCGTCACCGCCAAGCTTGCCGAACGCGAAGAACGCCATCGCCGCGCCGGACAATCGCGCTATCTGGTCGAACCCAACGTCAAGGACGGCAAAGGTGGCTTGCGCGATTTGCACACGCTGTTCTGGATCGCGAAATATGTTTATCGGGTTCGCGAGACCGACGAGTTGCTCGAACGCGGCGTGTTCGACGCCCAGGAATACCGCACCTTCCGCCGCTGCGCCGATTTCCTGTGGTCGGTTCGATGCAATATCCATTTCTTCAGCGGGCGCGCCGAAGAACGACTGTCATTCGACATGCAGCGCGAGATCGCGATCCGGCTCGGATATACCTCGCATCCCGGCATGCAGGATGTCGAACGCTTCATGAAGCATTACTTTCTGGTCGCCAAGGATGTCGGCGACCTCACCGCGATCCTGTGCGCCAAGCTGGAAGACCAACAGGCCAAACCGGCGCCGGTGCTAAGCCGCATGATGGCACGGCTCCGCCCGAGCACGAAACGGCGACGGGTGCCCGACAGCGACGATTTCATCATCGACAACAACCGCATCAACCTCGCGGCACCCGATATCGTCAAGCACGATCCCGTCAACCTGATCCGAATCTTCCGGCTGGCGCAGAAAAACAATCTCGCCTTTCACCCCGACGCCATGCGCACGGTGACGCGCTCGCTAAAGCTGATCAACACGTCGCTCCGCGAGAATCCCGAAGCCAACCGGCTGTTCATGGAGATCCTGACGTCGAACGACGCGGAAGTCGTGCTGCGGCGCATGAATGAGACCGGCGTGCTCGGCCATTTCATTCGCGCCTTCGGCAAGATCGTGTCGATGATGCAGTTCAACATGTACCACCATTACACGGTCGACGAGCACCTGTTGCGTTGCGTCGGCTACCTGCAGGAGATCGAACGCGGCGGCAACGAGGAATTCACCCTCGCCAGCGACCTGATGCGTAAAATTCGTCCCGAGCACCGCGCGGTTCTCTACATCACGACGCTGTTGCACGACATCGCCAAGGGCCGGCCGGAGGATCACTCGATCGCAGGCGCGAGGGTGGCGCGGCGGCTATGCCCGCGGCTCGGCTTTAGCGCCGCCGACACCGAAACGGTTGCCTGGCTGATCGAACAGCATCTGACGATGTCCACCGTGGCGCAGTCGCGCGACCTCTCGGACCGCAAGACCATCGAAAATTTCGCGTCCGTGGTGCAATCGGTCGAGCAGATGAAGCTGCTGACGATCCTCACCACCGCCGACATCCGGGGCGTCGGTCCCGGCGTCTGGAACGGCTGGAAGGCGCAACTGTTGCGCACGCTATATTACGAGACCGAGCCGGTGCTGACCGGCGGCTTCTCGGAGGTCAACCGCGCGCGGCGGCTGGCGATGTCGCAGGCGGAATTTCGCGCGGCGTTCACCGAATGGCCGGAGCCGGAACTCGAAGCCTATGTCGCACGGCATTATCCGGCGTATTGGCTCAAGGTCGAATTGCCGCGCAAGATTCGCCACGCCCGCTTCCTGCGCGCCAGCGAACAGGCCGGCCATCGGCTAGCGATCAATGTCGGCTTCGACGAAGCGCGCAGCGTCACCGAATTGACCATTCTCGCGACCGACCACCCCTGGTTGCTGTCGATCATCGCCGGCACCTGCGCGTCGGCGGGGGCCAACATCGTCGATGCGCAGATTTACACCACCACCGACGGGCGCGCGCTCGACACCATCGCGATATCGAGGGAATACGACCGCGACGAAGACGAGGGGCGGCGCGCCACGCGGATCGGCGAAATGATCGAGGAGGTGCTGGAAGGCAAATTGCGCCTGCCGGAAGTTGTGGCGCGGCGCGCGGCGCGCGGCAGGACGCGGCCGTTCGTGGTCGAGCCGGAAGTCATCATCAACAATCAATGGTCCGACCGCTATACCGTGATCGAAGTATCCGGTCTCGACCGGCCGGGCCTGTTGTATCAACTGACCACCGCGATTTCGAAGCTCAACCTCAACATCGCCTCCGCCCATGTCGCGACTTTTGGCGAGCGCGCCCGCGACGTGTTTTACGTCACCGATTTGCTCGGCGCCCAGATCAATGCGCCGACGCGACAAGCCGCCATCAAAAGCGCGCTTCTGCACTTGCTCGTCAACGACGAGAGTGCGACGCAACCGGCGGCGTGAGCGAGATTTTCGGATTGCTTCGCTTCGCCCGCAATGACAGTCTTTGACGTCCTTAGATCATGATGCGATTAGGTGGAATCGCATCATGATCTCATCTTTTTGTTTGAGCATGATCTGCGCGCAAACGCGTTTCGCGTTTGTCGCGTGGAAAACCGGTTTCCACTTTTCCGGATCATGCTCTAGGCTGGTCCGGGGATCTGGGGGAATGCAAATGATCTGGATCGCCAATCTCTTCGTGGCGCTGGTCGCCGCGCTGCACGTCTATTTCATGATTCTGGAGATGTTTCTCTGGACCAGGCCGCTCGGCCTCAAGACCTTTCGCAACTCGCCGGAAAAAGCGGCCGAGTCTGCGGTGCTTGCCGCCAATCAAGGGCTCTATAACGGCTTTCTCGCTGCCGGGCTGATCTGGGGGCTGGTCCACGTCGATCCGATCTTTGCAATACAAATCAAAACGTTCTTCCTCGTTTGCGTGATCGTCGCCGGAGTCTATGGCGCCGCTACCGTCAGCCGCCGGATTCTGTTGGTCCAGGCGGCACCCGCGGCCATCGCATTGATCCTGCTCTGGTCGGCGTGAACTTGTTCGCCCGACGTTGTCTTGCCATGGCGCACGGGCTCCTTCACTATCTCAAGCCAAGCGACGGCATCCAGCACGTCTGGAAAAGACCATCGGCAAAATGAAATATATGAGGGAGGCTGCATATGAAGAACGGCGTTTTTCATCTGGTCGCCGGGACGGCAATTGTCATCGCGCTCTCGGCATCCCCCGCCATTGCGCAGAAGAAATACGACACCGGCGCGAGCGACACCGAGATCAAGATCGGCCAGACGGTACCGTTCAGCGGCCCGGCCTCGGCCTACGCGACCATCGGCAAGGCCCAGGCGGCCTACATCAAGATGATCAACGAGCAGGGCGGCGTGAACGGCCGCAAGATCAATTTCATTCAATATGACGACGCCTACAGCCCACCGAAAGCCGTCGAGCAGGTTCGCAAGCTGGTCGAGAGCGACGAGGTTCTATTGACCTTTCAATTGATCGGCACGCCGTCCAACGCCGCCGTTCAGAAATACCTCAACCAGAAGAAGGTGCCGCAATTGTTCGCCGCCACCGGCGCGTCCAAATTCACCGATCCGAAGAACTTCCCGTGGACGATCGGCTTCAACCCCAATTACCAGACCGAAGGGCGCATCTACGCACGCTACATTCTGACGAATTATCCGAACGCCAAGATCGGCATCCTCTATCAGAACGACGACCTCGGCCGAGATTATGTCACCGGCCTGAAGGCGGGTCTCGGCGACAAGGCGGCGAGCATGATCGTCGCCGAAACCTCTTATGAGGTGACCGACCCGACCATCGACTCGCAAATCGTTCAGCTCAAGACGGTCGGTGCCGATCTGGTGTTCGACGCCTCGACGCCGAAATTCGCCGCGCAGGCAATCAAGAAGATTGCCGATCTCGGCTGGAAACCGGTGCATATCCTCGACATCAACGCGACCTCGGTGGGCGCCGTGATGAGGCCCGCGGGTCTGGAAAATTCCAAAGGCGTCATCAGCGTCAATTACGGCAAGGACCCGCTCGATCCGACGTGGAAGGACGACCCCGGCATGAAGCGGTATTTCGCCTTCATGGCGAAGTATTATCCGGACGGCGACAGGGACTCGAGCTTCAATACCTACGGCTATTCCACCACACAGCTTCTGATCGAGGTGCTCAAGCGCTGCGGCGACGAATTGACCCGCGAGAACGTCATGAAGCAAGCCACCAGCTTGAACGGTGTGCAGCTCGATCTTGCTTTGCCCGGAATCGTCGGCAGCACCTCGCCGACCGATTATCGCGTCAACAAGCAATTGCAGATGATGAAGTTCAACGGCGAACGTTGGGAAATGTTCGGGCCGATCATCGACGACGATGCCAAGAGCTGAGTGATTACCTCATCCTGAGAGTCTGACTCAAAAAGCGATCAATGTTTTGTGGTTGCGGCGAGACGTCTGGTCAGCAGTCGTAGATGGGCGACGAGGAGCCAGGCGGCTTCGGTGGCTGCAGATCCTTCGAAGTCCTTGGTGAGGC
>WNFR01004263.1_pt1 | contig 21151 bp, 17 predicted proteins | sample 5400221 | NCBI WGS metagenome assembly WNFR01 (sample SAMN13153357, study PRJNA577476) | soil metagenome | isolation source: 40 cm soil under Madrone tree | place: USA:California | collected 2016-06-14 | reverse complement strand
AAAAGTTTGGAGTGCCCGGAGGCGGCGTGCCAGTTTGGATTCGAGCGTTGCTCGGCAAAATAGTAAATTCGTTTGGGGGAGCGTTGAAGGAAACGGACTGGATCGATGGCGCCCCGGCGTACATCTGCGCTTTGTTGAGCGCCCACACACGAGCGCCCTGGAACGAACCGCCTGCGGGGAAGGCAAACATGTTAGCCGACATGTAAATCCCGTCAGGCCAAATACCGAATTTAGGATAGTCATTCAAAGCATCGGTGATGTGAAGCGAATAGTAGTTCCATCCACCTGCAACAGGATCACCGGATCGCGAGACCGCGAAGCACTGGTAAGCTCCTGGCGGATTAATGACGTTGCCAGAGCCATCGAGCTTGAACGCGAAGTCGGTGACGACCCAGCGATCCTCGAACGTGTCATAAAGAATGACAGGGTCACCAAAGTTGTTAGTATCGCAAAGATTGCCAAAGTTTCCCTGGCTCATGAAAGTGTTAAAGCCGAACGCGGCTACCCGAACTCCGGTAGCTTTATCGAAAATTCCTAATGACGTATTGATCGACTGAATATAATAGGTGGGACCGACATCCCCATTGGTGTCTGGCGGATGTCCATTGCCAAAATTAGCGAAGTCCAGTCCATCGAAGTTGCTGCTGGGAGCCGGCGCGGGCGCACTCGCCGCAGCAATCGACGACGGTGCGGTAGAGAGAGCCCTGGAGCTTCTCGCTGAAGTTCCTCCTGCGGGTACATATTCGCGGGGCGCAATCTCGGGCTCTTCGCGCTCGGGGCGTTCAACTTTGACCGGTTTCGTCTGCGGAAGTTGGCGAAGGTCGCCCTTGAAGGTGCGTGCTTTTTCAAGGCGCCCTTCTTTGGGATGCACGTCGCGCGCCATCCGATCAGCTTCCAGGCCGCGGACAACTCCATCTTCTTTTTGCTGCCGATAGCGTAGCGAACGATGCCTGGATTTAGCTGTGGAAGCTCCGGTGGGTGACGACCTTCTGGGAGTCTGTACCGAAGTTGCGCGGACAGGCCCACTATCAGTACTCACGAGGCGCTTCTCACGTTGCGCCAGCGAGAGTGTTGAAAGGGCAAATGCAGCAGCCGCCATTGCAAAAACAATTAGCGCTGTCATACGAGCAGCTCGATTTGTTATCAGCCATTTCTGAATAAGAGCACGAGTAAAGTTTGATTTGGTTTGAGACTTCGTCTTCATTTGGGGGAACTTTCTTTCTCCAGCGAATTCCGGCATCAAGTATTGTTTACAGTCAAGGGCCAGCCCCTTGGGGACTTACTATGGTATTGCATATAAAAAGAGGAAAAATTAGGTACTACTGGATAGCGACCTGCCAATTTATAGTCGTCATCCTTACCGGTTGTTGACGTTCGAGCACAGTAAAGCAACTCCTGGAACGGCAAATCTGCGTGAAGGAGCCAGTCGAACGATTAGTCCATTGGAACCGGTATTGAGGTTGTCGAGAGCCCTAACGAGCAATCAAGTGTCAGAAAGATATTCCGAAAATGACCGCTAGTCAATTACATAATCACATGGCGGTGATGGATGTTGTTTCAAGACCGCTGAAGTCGGGGATTGCAACGACTCGTTGGGCTATTCGGGTATCATAAAGAGCGTTTGCTCGATCAAACTTATTGTTACTTTTCTCACGAAAATCAGGTCGGGCCAAGGCGACGCGCAGAACGATGATATAGTAAAGATAGAGAACCTAGAGGGCGATAGCCGTTGTCAGGAGCACCTATGAGTAGAATAGCTCTGATTTTTCCTTTGTTTGGCGTTGGTATTCTGTTTACGATTTTTGGGGGAGTTGGTTCTTGTCGTGATATGCACGGAGCCGTGAACAGAACATCAGTACAGAAATCTGACCGGTTGGCGAACGGAGTGTGGGGTGGCGTACATATCCGCATGGAAGTAACCGACAGTGGCGCCGACATAGAATACGACTGCGCGCACAGCACGATTGACGAGCCGATTGTCCTGGATGGCGAGGGCAATTTTGATGTGAAAGGCAAATACTTGCCGCAGCACGGCGGCCCGATTCGTAAAGACGAAGAGAGTAACGGCTCGATAGTCCGTTACACTGGTCATGCAAAAGGCAGGGAGTTAAGTCTCACGATCACGAATCCGGAAAAGAAAGAGACAATTGGCACGTTCACTCTAACTCAGGGAAGCGATGGCCGGGTTATGAAATGCCGCTAAGTCACATCATGCGAGATTGTACAAAAAGAGAAATTAGCCGCGGATTCACGCTGAGAAAGGCAGATGTTAGAGGTCAGAGGTTAGAGGCTAGTTGAAGGCTGCGCACTGAGGAAAGCAGAGGTTAGATGTCAGAGGTTAGAGGTTAGTGAAGGCTGCGCGCTGGCGCGCGAATACTTTTAGTTACAGTAGGCAGGTATTTCATTGTTGGGATCACGAGCAATAAAACGCGGATCAAAACCAATAGAGGCGATATTGTCCTGAAGGCCAGGAAATCATATTCGAACGGTAAGTTCGACTTCGTGTACCAATCTTGTCTGTTTTGATCTAGCATGAAGACCAGATCAACTTTCAGTCAACTCATTCTCACGGCGATCCTGTTCCTGCTGCCAGTAGTTGCGCATGCAGGTAGTTGGGTCAACGGCTCGGTCAGCAACTCGGCCGGCCCTCGGAACTATAAGCTGTGGATTCCATCGAGTTATACAGGAAAAAGGGCGTTGCCATTGGTGATGATGTTGTATGGTTGCACACAGACGCCAGATGATTTCGCAAATGGCACCCGGATGAATGCGATCGCAGATAAAGAGAATTTCTTTGTGGTTTATCCCGAACAGACGGTGGCTGCGAATGCGCTGAAATGTTGGAACTGGTTCGATGCGGCCAATCAATCACGCGGTCAGGGTGAACCGTTATTGTTGGCCGAGATGATAAGCAGGATTAGCGGAAGCTATAGAGTTGATTCGCGGCGGGTGTTTGTCGCCGGAGTATCCGCTGGGGGTGCTATGGCCGTCATCATGGGGGTGACCTACCCGGAGCTATTCGCGGCGATTGGCGTTCACTCCGGCCTGGCGTATAAGGCTGCGACGAACTTGAGTGAGGCTCGTCCGGCAATGGCCAAGGGCGGAGCAGACCCGTCTCACCTGGGCCAGCTGGCATTTCAAACAATGGGCAAACGTCAACACGTTATGCGGGTGATTGTGTTTCAAGGCGCAAAAGATGGCTCCGTTGCCGCACTAAACGCCGATCAGGTCATTGCTCAGTGGGCCAGGACAAACGACTACCTCGACGACGGTAAAGAGAACAACAGCGTCGATAGTATAGGCAACAGGAGACTTGAAGGCACAATCTCCGGTTACGCTTTCATGAGGTACCTCTACAACGATCGTGCCGGCAAACCGCTAATGGAGAAATGGATTGTCCAGGATTTGAAGTATGTCTGGTCCGGTGGCGCGGCCGGAGCTTCCTACGTTGATCCAAAGGGGCCCGATGCAAGTCGGGAGATGTGGCGGTTCTTCAAGCAGTCGCGCCCCCTTGCCACAAAGTCCAAAAAACGGCACTTAGAAGGACCGCCACTTCTTTGCCTTTTAGGCGAATGACACACGCTCCGCCGCGACCTCTGCGAACTGTTCTTTCTCAGTTGATCCACTGAGGGCCGTTATCGAGGAGACTCCGCCTGCGATCACCTGCGCGACGGCGTCAAAGTATCCGGTGCCGACAAACGCCTGATGCTTCACTGCGCGATAGCCGCTATCACTCTCGCGAGCAAACTCGATTTCCTGCAGTTGCGAGTACGCGCTCATACCGCTTTCCTTGTAACTTCGCGCAAGCTCGAACATGCTGAGATTCAGCGCGTGAAACCCGGCAAGCGTGACGAACTGAAATTTGTAACCCATCTCTGCCAGCGCAGTCTGGAAACGTGCGATCGTGTTCGAGTCCAATTTTCTCTTCCAGTTGAATGAAGGCGAGCAGTTGTAAGCCAAAAGCTTGCCGGGAAACCTGGCGTGTATCGCGTCAGCAAATGTTCGCGCTTCGTCCAGACTTGGTTCGGAGGTCTCGCACCAGATCATGTCTGCATAAGGCGCATAAGCAAGCCCGCGCGCGATCGCCTGCTCGATACCGCCCTGAACGGCAAAGAACCCTTCCACAGTACGCTCTCCAGTCAAAAATCGACGGTCTCTTTCGTCGATATCACTTGTCAGCAGATTGGCGCCATTCGCATCCGTACGAGCGATGAGGATCGTCTGCACGCCCATCACGTCGGACGCCAGCCGCGCCGCGACCAGCTTTTGGATAAATTCCTGTGTTGGCACCAAAACCTTGCCACCCATGTGCCCGCATTTCTTTGCTGAAGCAAGTTGGTCTTCAAAGTGAACGGCGGAAGCGCCGGCTTCGATCATGGCCTTCATCAATTCAAAGGCGTTGAGATTTCCGCCGAAGCCGGCCTCGGCGTCGGCGACGATGGGCGCGAACCAGTTAACACCGCGTCGCCCTTCAGCCAGGAAAATCTGGTCCGCACGCTGTAGCGCCTGGTTTATCTTACGTACAACGTCGGGTACGCTGTTGGCCGGATACAAACTCTGATCCGGATACGTTTGCCCGGCAAGGTTGGCGTCTGCTGCAACCTGCCAGCCACTCAGGTAGATTGCTTTCAGCCCTGCCTGGACTTGCTGCACTGCTTGGCAGCCCGTCATTGCGCCTAGGGCAGCGACGTAGGGTTCGGTATGCAGGAGTGCCCATAAGCGCTTTGCCCCCATCTCGGCGAGCGTGTATTTGATCTGGATTGAACCGCCCAGCCGCGCAACATCTCTCGCCGAATATGGGCGAGTGATTCCTTGCCAACGATCGGCTCCATTTCGACTCTGCAAACGGCCTGTGTAGCGGGAAGCGTCGTTCATGATGTTCCTCCTGTAGTGGTTGCGTGTTGTACAAATAGTGAGCGAATGGTGTGTGCAGATAACTCCGAGTAACCTCTAAATGATGTTTCAAATTGGATCGAATTCCCAACGCGTGATCAGGTCCTCACTGATCCGGCGCGCCTGGCGATACGTATAGACCACCGATGACTCAGCGTTTGGCGGCAGTTCATTGAGAATGTTGTTCAGTTCTTCGTCAAATAGTTGACTTACTTGTTCTGGTGTGTGCTCAACCGGCTGACCTTCCAAGTCGAGAATCTTCACAATATCGCGATGCAATATGCGTTGCGCGATCATCAAGCGATAAATGCGATCGGTGGCCAGGTCTTCCATGTAGCCATCCAACAGGCTCGCGCCTTTGCCGGTTAGGACACCGTTGCGATAGCGAATGACGGTGCGTACTGCCGCACGTGTGCCCTGGAGCGTGTGCATGCCAACACCGCACGGCGAGGGCCTCAGGTCCGGGTAACGCACGGCGTCCGCGCGGCGCGCGCCAAGTTGGTTTGGATATGGAAACTGATTGACGGCGATTTCGTTCTGATCGGGGTGGCCTGTCCACGCGCCATCCATCAAACAGCCAGCCTCATTTTGTTTGTCCTCCTCCAGCACATGCAGGGCTCGTTGATTGAGCTCCAGGTCGGCGCGACTTGGATACAGCGCCGTCATGCCACCGATGGCGAGTATCCCTCGTTTGTGACAAACTTCGACCAACAACTCGCGAAGGTTTTGGAAGAAAGCCACGTTGTGTGGGATGGTGTTGCGGTCGGGCAATACCCATGCAGGATCATGAAGGTTGAAGTGGATCAGGCTAGCCATGTAATCCCAGCGCCCAAGATTCAGACCGACCAGATGATCGCGCAGGTTGTAAACGAACTCCTCCATTTGATACGCCAGCGGATGCGACTCAATCAAAGCCATGCACTTGATGTAGTCGTGCGGCAAACCCCTGGTTTCGGCTAGTGCACGAAAGAGGTCACGCCACCATAGGGCCTCAGCCGCGGATTCCGATTTCGGGATATAAAACGCAAGCGGGTGTTTTAACCGTCTGAAGTCGACGAGATAGAAAACCAGCGCTACATCAAAGAGCGCAGCAGACATCAGCTCCCCCGCGGGCAGGGCACCCGCCTGACTAATGTGCAGGCCCCGCGCTCTTGTCCATATCGCCGTCGACTCTTCTTTGATGGCGATCGTATCGTTGCGCTTCCTGTCGAAATAGGTAAGCCTGCCTTCGAGGGCCGCAACTATGTTTTCCACGCCCCGCATCAGATTGGGCCAGCAGTTGGCCATCGAGTCTTCCAGGTCCAGCATCACACCCGGCGCGCCTGAATTCAGCATCTTTACTACAAGTTCGGCATCATCCGCAGGACCGGTCATTTGGTTTCGTTGATCCGCGCACCACGAAGGCACCTCGATCTTCCATTCGGTCGTCGTGGCCCCGGATGGCGGGAGATGGTCAGGTCTTTCGCCGCCATGAGCCTTCGTCAAAGCCCTGGTACGGTCCGCGGCGAACTCTTGCTGTCGCGGAGTAAAGGCCTGATGTAAAGGATCCCGCGGGGTGGAATTGTACTGGAATCCTCGGTCAGCCGAGTCTTCAAAAACCCTTTCGCAGACCTCCAGGTGAGAACGTGGCGCAATATTTTCGACAGGCATCACAGTTCAAGCTCCTCTTCAACGAAACATTGTCCCTCTTCGTTGAATTGTTTAACTGACGTTATCCCTTTAAACCGCTAGCAGTGGCAGAACCAACGCGGCCGGGCCAGTTCGGTATCGTGGTGTTCCGCATTGTGAACACAGGCTCGACAAGTAGCGACGAAGTATGTAGCATGCGTTTCCACTAGCTACAACGGCTGATTCCGCATTGTGAACGAAATGATGTTTATGGCTCTGAAGTGAGAGGTATTTGCTGGCTGCTATGTTCAGCAACTTCGATATTTTAGTCTCTCTAGCCGCAATGCGGTCGTTCAGAATGGTGAACACAATCTTTGTTGAATGTGCGAAGATTCACTGACCAATCTATAGATGCCGGTTCAGTCAGGGGAGGAAGGGCTGACATGAAGAAAATCGTCAAGAGCCGCGAGCAAGTGACCTCGGTCGAGCGTGCACTATCAATTCTCGAATTGTTGGCGAGCAAACACCAGGGACTAAGCACGTCGGCAATCAGTCGCATGATGGGCGTCCCAAAAAGCTCAACCAGCTACTTATTGCGCACTCTGATTGCGCGAGGGTATGTGCGGCGGGGCTCGGAGAACGGGCAGCACACGCTCGGCATACGAGTGTTGAGTCTCGGGGGAGAGGCGATGCAGGGAATGGCGTTGCGCGAGGTCGCAATTCCGCACTTGCGCAGCACCGTGGAGCGAACGAGGCTTGGCGCGCACCTTGCTATCCTCGACCACGGCGACGCCGTCTACATCGAGAGAATCGAGTCGCCCGGTTTCATCAAGATGGACATTTGGGTCGGGCGACGCGTAGCACCGCAGATTACTGCAGTTGGCAAGGCACTCATTTGTCATCTTGATCCACACGACGTACAGGAGATAGTCGCGCAGCACCGCGTTAGCGCTGCATCGTCGAGGACCATCATGAACTTGCCGCGCTTGTTGGAAGAGTTGGCAGCAGCGCGCCAAAGAGGTTACGCGATTGACGACGAAGAGCACGCAGCCGGCGTTCGCTGCCTGGCGGCGCCGATCCTCGCCGCCAGCGGCGAGGTCGTTGCGGCTATAGGTGTAAGCGGCACAGCAAGCCAATTGAATGATGACTATCTACCTGCAGTTGGCAATATCGTTAAATCCGCAGCGCTCAAGCTCTCGGCGCAACTCGGCAGCCACAACAGCCGGCAAGCACGAATTAAATAGTGGCGCGTCGCGGGGCGCAAAAAGCATGCGCGGTTGAGCTGCAGGTCTTCGATGTGACTGAGGTTGGAAAAGCTGAAAAGACAATCTTCCTCTGCGAGTTTCTGCCTTCCCGAGAGGTTCAACGAGAGGTCCATGAGGGACTCAACGTGGCATAGAACTGGAACGCGACCAATGATTTCATTTGCTACGGCCAAAGGGGCGACCAATCTACGCACTAGTGCCGCTCGCGCGCTTCCTGTAGGATTCCTGTACATCGGAGCAAAAATTCTGATTGACGAATTGCAGTTACCATATCCGATGGCGCCCTGGTGGGCCTTCACAGCGATATTTGGTATGGGCGGACTGTTTGCCGCCGGAGGGTTATCCGCTCTCTTCGGCAGGAATTGGCTCCTGCGCGGCCTGCTTGCCGGGCTCGCAAGAGGGAATGTCTAAGGAACCATCTGAGAAGTCCACTCTTGACCCTATTGTTCATTCCACTTTCGATACCGGGCTAATCGAGAGTTGATATGCAACCGGTTTTGCCAGTTTGCGTTCACGTTCAAGCAGATCGTCAATCAGTTGGTCCATTGCGGTTACAGTGGATGTCGTGTGCACATAGGTTCCTGAAAAGGGGACCTCCAATTGTCGCCATCGCATAAAAAAGAGATCCGCGCGTTGACGAATAAGGGCCAAAAGCTTCGTTGTTGAGGTTCTGTCAATTCCTGGTAATGCGTTTAGATCAAGTCCGCTTTCGAGTTGCTTGCCGTTGAAAACGCCAAGCTCCTTGCCGTCGACCTTTAGAGTAAACGGCGTTAGAGGCAGGCCCTTGAGCTTGATGACAATGCCCCCGAGGTCAGTAATTTGAGGCGCGGCGCGACTCAGCGTGGCAGAAGGCAAGGGAGTCGGCCATTGCAAAGGGGCGTTAATGCTAAAACTTGATGCGCCGTGCGAGTCAAGTTTTGGTTGTACGCTTATCTCCAAACCTTTCTCTGGCGCGCCCCAGGCTTTTAAAATTTCAGCTGCGATGACAAGCTGGCCGTCGGGTTCCGGGTGCACGCCATCCGGGAGAAAGGTGTACGAGGATTCAATGGCCTTCGCGTCGCGGAGTGCGGCAGTCGTCACCGAGTGCAAATCGATCACTGCTAACTTTTCGCGGTTTGCGAGCTCCCTGGCGGCCTGGCTGTAACGGTCCAGAACTTCGTTGTATCGATCGGTGTGTGACCATGGCGTATGACGAGTGCCGTCGTATACCGTTGGCGTCATGACATAAATTCGCGCGCTTGTTCGCGCCTTTATTTGATGAATGATTTCGGCAAGTCCGTCTTCGAATACCTTCATGATGGCAGGATCGAAATCCACGTAATTGCCGTCGTTCATCCCGAAGAGTAGTGTGACAACGGTAGGCTTATGTGCGATGACGTCGCGTTCTAATCGTGCCAGCCCACCGACACCGGCGCACATTTCGCAGCCATTGTGTGTAACACTGTCACCTCCCCACCCCGTGTTGAGAAACGTGATACGGCGATCGGGATAATGTGTCAGGACGAATTGTTCAACATAACTTGTGTATAGACGCTGTTCGGTTATGCTGTCGCCGTAAAACAGAACGCGGTCGCCGTCCTTGAGAGAAAAGCCGGTTGCATCGGGACTGCTTTTGGGCGGCATCTCCGTTGGAACCGCGGAATAAGTTTGAACAGGCATCCCAAAGAAGGATGCTGCGAATATGCATCCGATAATATAAAGTAATACGTGTCTGCGTACTTCCGAGCGTGTATGCATTGTTTATTTTCCGGGTCAAGCTGACTTGATTGGTTTAAACGCCGACTGCTCAGTCGAATCTGGAATGCCTTGAGCAGGATATACGGCACCTATAGTTGAACTATTCAGGTTTTTTAGGTGCCGTTATTGTTAGTTTAGCGAAAGATCTCGGGAATTCAAGTGCGATGGCGAATTAACGAAAGCTCTAAGTTACCCCTAAACTTACATGGAAATGTTGCGATAGTACAGCTTTGATTGCAGTGCTATAGCTTAAGGAAAATACTGTTGCCGAAAACAATTCGTTCCAGATCAACTTCGACGGTGCTGACCGGTTTCATCGTGTTTGGCATTGTAACCTTCTGTCTGATTCTTTCCGGTGCTGCAAAATCGACAGTACGTGCCGCCGGCGGATCAAATCAGAAATTGATGTCTGGTAAATATCCATTTCAAAACCCGGAACTTTCAATTGAAGCAAGGGTCGACAATATAATTTCGCTCCTGACCTTGGATGAAAAGATTGAGTGTTTGGGGACGAATCCAAGTGTGCCTCGTCTTGGAATCAGAGGAAGCGGTCATGTCGAGGGAATACACGGTCTGACTCAAGGAGGACCGGCAAAATGGGGTAAGCCTTCAACCATCCCGACAACTACGTTCCCACAAGGTATAGGTCTGGCTGAAACATGGGATGTTGATGCTTTGCGGCAGGCTGGAGCTGTGGAGGGCTACGAGGCTCGCTATATCTTTCAAAGTGCGAAATATCATCAGGGCGGCATCGTTGTCAGATCGCCGAATGCGGACCTCGGCAGAGATCCACGCTGGGGCAGGACGGAAGAATGTTACGGCGAGGATGCGTTTTTCAATGGCAGCATGGCAGTGGCCTTTATCAAGGGATTGCAGGGCGACGATAAAAGGTACTGGCAAACGGCCGCTCTGATGAAGCACTTCCTGGCAAATAGCAATGAAGACACTCGCTCAAGCTCTTCATCGGATTTTGATGAACGCCTCTTCCGAGAGTATTACTCAGTTCCATTTCGGATGGGTATCATCGAAGGCGGCTCGCGCGCCTTCATGGCCTCATACAATCGTGTCAACGGCACTCCAATGTCGGTCAATCCGATTCTCGAAAACATAGCCCGAAAGGAATGGGGCGAGGACGGCATAATCTGCACCGACGGCGGTGCGATGCGACTGTTGGTCACCGATCATAAGTATTTTCCGGATTACGAACACGCTTCATCTGCGGTCGTTAAAGCCGGCATTGGACAGTTCCTTGATAACTATCGTGAACCTATACGTAAAGCGCTTTCTCAACATTTATTGACCGAAAAGGAAATAGACCAGGCTCTGAGAGGGAACTTCCGGGTGATGATAAAGCTTGGGCTGCTTGATCCGCCGGACCAGGTTCCTTATTCACGCATCGGGAGCGAGACTGAAGAACCCTGGCTTTCAACAAAACATAAATCTGTCGCCCGTCTTGTCACGCAGAAGTCGATCGTCCTGTTGAAGAATGCAGGAAACATTCTGCCCCTGGATCAGTACGCAATTAAATCAATCGCTGTTATCGGGCCACGCGCCGACGAGGTTGATCTGGACTGGTATAGCGGCACGCCGCCATACAGCGTAACTCCTCTCGAAGGCATTCGACACCGTGCCGGAGCGGGCGTCAGGTTCGCGTCCGGAAAAGATATTGATGAGGCCGTCAAGATTGCAAAGGCCTCGGATGTCGCAGTGGTCGTTGTCGGTAACCATCCGACGTGCAGCGAGGGCTGGGGGAAATGCCCGGATCCCAGCGAAGGCAAAGAAGCCTTCGACCGGAAATCAATCATTCTCGGCCAGGAAGAGTTGATAAAACGAGTCTACGAGGCAAACCCAAAGACGATCGTTGTTCTGATTTCCAGTTTTCCATATGCGATCAATTGGACCAATGCGAATGTACCCGCCATTCTTCACATGAGCCAGAACAGTCAGGAGGAGGGAAACGCATTGGCCGACGTTTTGTTTGGCGATTACAACCCTGCCGGTCGTTTAGTTCAGACGTGGCCGAAATCGATTGAACAGCTACCGCCCATAATGGACTACGATATTCGCCACGGTAGGACATATATGTATTTCAAGGGCGAGCCTCTCTTCCCATTTGGCTACGGCTTAAGCTATACGACATTCAAGTATTCGAAGCTGCGTGCGAGTTCTGTCACACTTCCTTCCGATGGTGAAATCAAGGTTTCGGTCGAGGTAAAAAACACAGGTACCCGCGCCGGCGACGAGGTCGTTCAGATGTACGTTACACACTTGACTTCGGGTGTTGAGCGGCCAAAAAGTGAATTAAAGGGATTTAGAAGAGTTGCGCTAAAAGCGGGCGAGGCCGCAGTTGTAAGCTTGCCGTTGAAGGCCGACCAATTAGCGTACTGGGATGTGAGCAAGCACAGGTTTGTCGTCGAACCTGACCGGGTACGGATATCGATAGGAAGCTCGTCTGCAGATCTCAGGCTGAGCACAACGGTTCGGGTTTCCGAGTAAAGCGCACCACAGCAGAGTGGCATATTAGGAAAAATTAGCCGCAGAAGGACGCAGAAAGCCGCAGATAAAATACCGATCGATGATGGAGATACGTTGGTGCACGGCGATCTGGCGAGATCATGCGGCTGATCCGTTCGATTGTACCAATCACCTCAAACATCAATCATTGTCGGGGAAGCGCGATAACCCAGCTCATTCAGGGCAAGCTGAGTTCCACGGAGCATCACGTCTATGTGATCAATTCTCTCGACTCCGACAACAAACGAATCTACCACGCCCGATTCAATCTGGAACCGGAAACATTCTTCGGGCGAAAGTTTGCGATTTCCATTGACAAGATCGCCCTGACCAACCACCTTCATGCCGATCATTCCCTGACCCTTGGCGCGCATCGACTTGAATAAACTGCGAGCTGTTTCAACCCCGGCATCCATATGTGCGGCTTTTGGATTCCATCGAACCTGATTGATTTGAACCCAGTCGCTGGCGGCTGCTGCCTTCAAGGCTTCGAAGCTGTGACATGTTACGCCGTGCGCGCGAACCTTGCCTTTCTCTTTCGCTTCCGAAATCACATCCATCACCCCACGATAACGGGTGTCCCAGTCTCCTTCAGTGACACAATGGATAATCAGCGAGTCGATATAATCCGTACCTAGTTCCTGCATGAATCGATCGATGTCTTTACGGACTGCACTCGGATCGCGATTATCCGTCTTTGTCTGAATGATGTACTGCTCTCGCGGTATTCCTTTTACGGATGATTTGAAGAAAGGATGCGAGCCATAGGCATCAGCCAGGTCGAAAAAGTTAATACCGCTGTCAAAGGCATGACGAATTAATCCTGTAAATGCGGCCTGGCCCATCCTGGTTTGGTTCGAATTATGGCCCCAACCAATACTGCCGGTGCCAATGCCGACCACCGAGGCCTTGATGCCGCTCTTTCCCAGCGGGACCTTGGTGGTAGGAGTAATCGAATCGCGAATGATACCGCTTTCGGTTCCCCTGTTGGCCAGGGATTTGATCACCATAGTCCCGGCAGTGACAGCACTGGTCGTGGCAATGGCAGCACCCAAAAACTCCCTGCGAGTGAGTTTAGACATACGCGATTCGCTCCTTTCGAATTTCCGGGGGGTTGGCTTTTCCAAGAACTTTAGAAAAAGTTCTTCATAAGGTCAACACGCACGCGCCGTCAATTCTTACCGCGAGGTTCCCGATGCGACAATTTCGATACGCCCGGTATTGCAGGATTATTGTTTCTCTTTCAATACTTAAGTAAAACTTTGTGGTTACCCGGCAGGTAGGGCATTGGAAATCAAAGCTTTGCGCAAAAAACGCATTACGGTTCGGCTTGAAATCAGATTCTAAAAATAAAAGCTGGCGAAACCGGGAAAACCTGATTAGAATGTGCCACACGATACTTTTGTCCAGTGGCCTGACAAAAGCTCCGAACGGACTTCATCGATAGATTTATAATAGCCTGTAGAGCGGCTATATCGTAAACGAAATAATTCGGAATCCTGTAAATCAGCTAACTTGCGAGTATGGAGTCCCAAGGGAAAGCCGTAACTCTATTTCACGGGTAGGACGATGCCTGTGACTTTCCTGAGTTAAACGGTTGAATTCCGCGCCCTAAGTAAGCTGAGCCTTTTCCATTTCACTCTACATAAAGTTGGAGGTGCTTGATGAAGCCAGTAAGTCTGTCGCTTGCCATTGGCTGTTTTGCGCTTTGTGCTCTTGGAGTATCCGGACTCTCCCGATCGCCACGAACCAGTCCCATTGCACCCGCGCCGGCGGCCCAGGACTCAGGGAAATTCGTTTATGCCGACTTTGAGACGCTGAACAATGGCCGACCGGTCAGCAGTCGCGGCGGCCTGGTAAAGTTAATGAGTTATCAGGAAAGCCCTTCGAATCAGTGCACTTTTAAGGGTATGGGCGGTGACAATAAAGATGCGCCTGAGAGTGTTCGCTTAAGTAAAGACAGCCCAAATAAAGCGATTGCATTTGATTATCAATTGGTGGGTCCGAATCAGTTTGGCGGCGTTGGGGTCCAAATACACGGGCTGCCGGATAAAGATGGCAAACCCGCTCCCGAAGACCTGAGCGCTTATAAGAATTTGAGCATACAGTTATTCGAGACCGGTGTACCATCGTTGCGAGTAGAGTTTGTCAGCAACGGCAACGGCATCATAACCAGTGCCTATCCACAAACAACGGTCAAAATCAGCCCGGGCTTCAATACTTATGAGATTCGACTCAAGTCGCTTTTGCAACCGCCGTGGAAGGACAACATGGTCGACACCAAAGATGTGCTGAAGAAGCTCACCTCGATTAATATCACGGCAGCTTGCGGGCCCTGCACTCAGGTTAGCGGAAAAATCGTTGTCGATAATCTCGTCTTTGAAAATTGAGGATTCATTTTTGATGCTAAAAACTGCAAGGCACATCGTGCCGTTTATCCTGATATTGCTGTGTTCAGAACTGTTGGTTGGTGCAAATCCAAGGCCGGGTAAGTCGGTCAGTTTCAATTCGGGCTGGAGATTTCACCTCGGGGACATCGACAATGGACAGGCCTCAGTGGTTGATGATTCGTCCTGGCGAAAATTGGATTTGCCACACGACTGGAGTATCGAAGGCGAGTTTAGCGAGCAGAACCCTGCCACTCCGGGAGGAGGGGGATTACCTGGTGGTGTCGGTTGGTATCGCAAAACCTTTAGCGTGCCGGCGACCGAAAAAAATCGCCAACTTTTCGTTGAGTTTGATGGTGTATATCGCAACAGTGAAGTATGGATAAACGGTCACTACCTTGGAAAACGGCCGTACGGCTACAGCTCGTTTGAGTACGAGCTATCGCCGTATCTGAATTATGGTGATGAAAAGAACATAATTGCCGTAAAGGTCGACAATTCGAAACAGCCGAATTCACGATGGTATTCGGGCTCCGGGATTTATCGGAATGTCTGGTTGACAACTACGGAAAAAGTGTTCGTTGGTCACTGGGGAACCTATGTAACTACGCCCGAGGTGAATTCCGAAACAGCCAGGGTTGAGGTCAGCACAAGGATCAGGAACAGCATTTCAACCGATCAGCCGGTTAGGCTTACCACTTTATTAATTGACGCAACCGGCAGCGTGATAGCCAAATCTCTTTCTAAGGCCGTTATAGCGAAGGGCGGTGGCGCCGAATTGCAGCAGTCCCTGATTATCAAGCAGCCGAAGCTTTGGTCCATTGAAACTCCATACCTTTATAAAGCGGTTTCAGAAATCGAGCAGAACGGGAAGGTCCTGGACCGGTATGAAACTCCGTTTGGAATTAGGAGTTTCTCGTTTGACGCCGGCAGGGGATTCTTTCTGAACGGCAAGCCAGTGAAAATTCTTGGCGTTTGTGATCACCATGACTTAGGCAGCCTGGGTGCCGCGGTCAATACGCGTGCGCTTGAACGCCAATTGGAGATACTAAAGGCGATGGGCGTGAACGGTATTCGCACTTCGCATAATCCTCCCGCGCCGGAACTGCTGGAACTCGCCGACAAGATGGGTTTTATCGTGATGGATGAAGCCTTTGATATGTGGAAGAAGAAGAAAACGGATTTCGATTATCATCTGGATTGGGATGAATGGCACAAGCGGGATCTAGAGGACATGGTGTACAGGGACCGCAATCACGCAAGTGTTTTTATCTGGAGCATTGGCAACGAAATACCGGAACAATGGGGGGACGATCCAACGGCCGGTTCGATCGCGAGGGAATTGGCTGGGATTGTAAAGAATCTTGATAAAACAAGGCCGATTACCTCTGCTTGTAATAACGTCAGCGATAAGAATGGGATTATCACTTCAGGGGCGCTGGATCTGGTTGGTACAAATTATGCGCACCAAAAGATAGCTGAGTTTCCGAAGATGTTTCCCGGACAAAAGTTGATCGGTACCGAGACGACGTCGGCGCTTCAAACGAGGGGCAGTTATGATATGCCGTCTGATGTTATACGCCGATGGCCGATCCGCTGGGATCAGCCTTTTAAGGATGGGAATGCGGATATGTCGTGTTCGGCATACGACAATTGCAGCGCTCCCTGGGGATCAACACATGAGGAAACATGGAAAGCAGCAAAGAAGAGCGATTTCTTTTCCGGCATCTTTATATGGACCGGGTTTGATTATATAGGCGAGCCCACGCCCTACCCATGGCCAGCGAAAAGCTCTTACTTTGGTATTGTAGATCTCGCGGGATTTCCAAAAGACTCGTATTACATGTATCAAAGCGAGTGGACGAAGGCGCCTGTACTCCATATCCTGCCGCATTGGAACTGGAAACAGGGCGAGCAGGTTGATGTCTGGGTCTATTTCAACAGCGACGAAGTCGAACTGTTTCTCAACGGCAAGTCGCTGGGCACTAAACGCAAGACCGGAGACGAACTGCATGTGATGTGGCGTGTCCCTTTCGAACCCGGAATCCTCAAGGCGGTTTCGCGGACGAAGGGCATGATCGTAAAAACGGAAGAAGTCCGAACGGCGGGAAAGCCGGCCAGGATTGTGCTCACGCCCGATCGCCGGACAATTGCGGCGGATGGAAAAGACTTGTCTTTCGTAACTGTGAAGATCGTTGACGCGAATGGGACGCTTGTTCCGCGTGCAGACAACCTGGTTAAGTTTCAAATAACCGGAGCGGCCTTTATTGCAGGCGTCGACAATGGCAGCGAAACCAGTCATGAGTCCTTCAAGGCCGACCATCGAAAGGCGTTTAATGGGATGTGTTTGGCGATCATTCAATCGCAAGGAAAGGCTGGAAAAGTGGACGTTAAAGCAACTTCAGATTCTTTGCCGTCCGCCTCAACATCGATCGAAGTGAGGTAAATGCGCTTCCGGGAAATGCCAGCGTTTGTTCACTTAGGAGTAGGGAAGTTGAAATAAAATCTCCGTCAGGCTGCGTAGGCCAGCCTGGCGGAGATTTTTTCAGTTCGGATATTTAAGCTAAACTGTTAGATCATTGAACAAAGAATGTTCCCCCTGGAACAAAAGAATGTTCCACTTCCGACTCCAGTCGAGTCTTTTGGCGTCCTAAAAACCCGGCTGAAGCCGGTACTCTAAACGCGGTATTCGAAATCGAGCCGTTCCTTTCCCCTTTTCCCTATGGTTTTACTGTGGGCACTCAGTGTTGAATCGTGAAATTTGCGAACCTTCGAACAACAATGTGGTGTTCCAATCTTGTGAGGACTGAATTAGCACAGAGTCGATACCAAAGTCATTTGTATCGAGGAAGGAAAGGAGAAAGTATGGCAACCAGGCAAATCAACGTAGAACGATTCAGCGTCACTTCGTCCAGGACATTCCAGGACGTTTTAGCGGCAGTCGAAGAGAAGATCGGCCGTCCAGACATGAATAAATTTTCTGGGGATGTAGCCGCTTCGCGAACCGAAGGTGAACTGGAAAAGATCGTTCACGGCGTAGTTGGGTCTTCTGACCTGATGGAATTCACTCGTTTTGATCAGGGTGCGATTCTGCGCAAAGAACTCGGCGAACAGGCACCGCGAGTTCTACGTCTGGTCGCAGGCAACCCGCTAATCATGAAGGAGATGGTCAAGCATGTGCCCGATGCGGGCTCTTACGCGCCGGTCACGATTCTAATTGATGAGCGACCGGACGGGGTTCATCTCTCGTACGACAGGATGGCCAGCTTCCTTCGTTCTTATGGAAATGAGGAAGCTCTTAGAGTGGCGGAGGCTCTGGACTCCAAGGTCGAGGCGCTGCTAACGGCAGCCGCGCATTAGTCAACTTAGTCGAAGTCGCGATCGCTACCAAAGATAGGGAATAAGTCGGTATCTGACCCGGCTCATGTAATTGTCGTATCCCTTCAACTCCTCTTGCAATACGCGCTCTTCCCGCACAGCCCTCCAGGCAATCATTGCGATAAGGACCAGAGCACCAAGGAGCCCATAACCTGAGCCGAGAAGGAGAGCTGTGCCGAGCGCGTAGAGGACGAATCCAGAGTACAGTGGATGGCGCACGTATCGATATGGACCAGTACTTACGACAGTCTGCCCTCTCTCGGTTTGGACGCGGACGGCGGGAGAGAGATAACTGTTCTCACGAAACGTGAGATAGAAAATATAGAACGAACCCAATAGAAGACACGCACCAATCAGCTGAAGCGACAGCGGCATTTGAGACCAACGAAATCGCACTGCGTCGAGCGCGATCACCACCTGCCAGGCGAAGAATGTGAGGGCCGTCAACGCGAGAAACGCTTTGTCCCAGCTTTTCTGATCCGGCTTGCCAATGCCGGTAATCCGCTCGGCAAGCAGGTCAGGATTGTAGCGGAATAGCCAAATGCTCAAAGCTATGGAGAAACCAAGCACCAGCACGAGATAGACCCATCCCGCAGCCCAGGCGAGTGTGCCAGCCGGTAGAAATAGAGTCAGCGCGAAAACTGCCGACATCGCGATGGTCTGGATTACCAATTGCCTTACGTTGACTTCCATCTTTCTGCAGATTGCCTTCAGCCATTGTGTTGCCTGCCAGGAAGTGAGGATAGAGCTCATCCAATTAGTCGAGCACCACCGCCTCCTGGAAATATCTCCGCGCGAGCATTATGTCGTCAGTGATGGGCGCGGGAACCGGATTCAGCAGATTCCGTTCGGAGATGCGCCGGATGTGCAACCAGTCGCGATTAGTCCGGATCCATCATCGTCGAGTGTCTGTAGATACGCAGGCGTCAAGATATCAAGTGTGTTCTGGATCTTTTCGTATTCGCCGTTATGACTTCGCTAGTCACCTCTTCCAGAATCGAATCTTAGGATTCGCAGCAACCTGTGGGAAAGGTCTTCATGACCGCAGGTAGTCGAGCGCCGGGCGCTGCATGCGACATACTCTGCCGGGGCGAGATCTCGAAGACGGTGTCCAGGCACGTAATCTCAAACAACTGTTGCACGAGGCTCCTGACATTCTTTAGTCGGAACTCAATTCCCTTCGACTGCGTCCACTGGCGGAGCTCCAGCAACGTGCCCAAACCTCCCGCATCAATGAGAACCACCTGTGCCAAATCAAGTAGCACCGCGCTTGCTCCGGCCTGGGCAAACACTGCCTCGCGCAGAGTCGTGGTAGCTATGCCGTACACGATCCGGCCCTGAATATGCAGGACGACTACGTCGCCTAACTTTTCTACGTGTACTTTCAACATCAACCGTCCTTCCGTTACTCATTCGCACAAAGGCTCGTTGGGCTCGCGTTCCCGCTGCTGTGCCTTGTCAACACATTCGGCAAGAAATTACAGTAAATCGTCAGTAAACTCGAAGCGGAACTTGCGGCCAATGCGACTTCTTCGATTCACCCACGAAATGGTGCCGTGACGCCTCCGTCTCGGATCCCAGTTGCAAGACATAAGCCTTTTTCATCACATATATCTTACGCCAGCCTGGAGTCCAATGTTGCGAAAGCGGTGTTCAATTCTTGTTAAATTCGTGTTTTCAGTGTGAAATAATTTAACCATACGAACGTCGTAGAGAGGCCCAGAAACTGGAGTGACCTTGCCCGGCTTGTAGGCATATTCGCGGTTTATCGCACCTGTGCGTTCGACCATTTAAGGGGTAAAATAGCGTCGTTACCAAACAGTGTCTGGAAATCTGCATTCCAGAGGGCGTTCGAAATGAAATATTCCGCAGACCAGCTTCGAGCCTTCATCAACTCGATCCCCACGCCGACATGGTCCTGTTCTACAGACGGCTCTGCTGAATCCTTCAATCGGCGTTGGCTGGAGTATACCGGCCTATCTGCGGAAGATGCATTGGCCCTGGGCTGGAAAAAATGCTGTCCATACGGACAATCTTCCACGCATGGTGGAAATTTTCCAGGAAGCCCTGAACTCCGGACAGCCATTCGCGGTCGAAGGCCGCCTTCGCAGGTTCGACGATGAATTTCGCCGGTTTCTCCTCCGCATCAGTCCATTGCGCAATGAATCGGGAAGTGTCGTCAAATGGTATGGGATAATACCGACCTTGAAGACCGGACGCGCGCCGAAGATACCCTTGGCGACAGGGAGCAGAGCCTGCGCCTGATCATCGACAGCATTCCAGGCTTCATTATTACTATTTCTGCGGAGGGTGAGGTCGAACTCGTCAACCGCCAGTTCCTGGACTATGTGGGCAAGACGTTCGAAGAGTTGAAAGGGGTGGCCGGCGAGGAGTTTCACCCGGGCGACGTCCCGCGTATTCTCGAGGCATGGAAGCACTCGTTCGAAACCGGGCAGCCGTATGAAATCGAACATCGTCTCCGCCGCGCGGACGGCGTTTACCGCTGGTTCCATTCACGCTTCGTCAAAAAGGACCCAACACACGGCGGCATTCTGGAATTTGGCACTGAGCTTGTCAGCGCGGCCGACCATTCCATCGTGGCGATGCTGGGTGCTTCGCCAGGTGCTTCGACTGCAGTGTGGATCATGATTCAAGTTATTGAGCGCTGCTTCGCAGAAAAATTAAAAGGATGGTCCGTCAAACTGAAGGAGCTTATTCCTTCGTAATTCCAGATTAATGCATCCTGGAAGTGTGAACACCAGACTCATACTGAAAGGAAGGCAATGGAGATTGCAATGGCTGCGAAAATCATCAGGTACCAGACTCGGGTCCCGGCGCAGCGGCGGCGGCGACCGCAGCCCCTCAATCGTCGAAGCAGCGTCTTAAACCCACAAAGCCAAGGAGAGCACTATGAACGGTGAAGCCCAACCTTATCAACCACTAACGTCGGAAAATGCCGCGCTCTTTCTGGTCGACCACCAGGTCGGCCTGATGACAGGCGTCCGCGATTATTCGACGGGCGAGCTGAAGCACAACGTCGTCGCGCTGGCGAAGGCAGCGAGAGCGCTGAAGCTGCCGATCGTCGTAACCACTACCGCCCGAGACAGCATGTGGGGGCCGACCTTCCCTGAGCTGGTGGAGGCCCTGCCTGGCATTCAGATCATCGATCGATCGACGGTCAATGCCTGGGATGATCCAAAGGTAGCCGCAGCGATCGAGGCGACGGGCCGCAAGAAGCTGATCATCGCCGGTATCTCTCTTGAGGTCTGTGCCGCTTTTCCGGCCATCACGGCGATCGGCAAGGGCTATGACGCATATGTGGCCGTCGATGCGTAGGGAACATTCAGCGAATCGAAACGCGAGGCCGGG
>WNFR01002013.1_pt1 | contig 21151 bp, 19 predicted proteins | sample 5400221 | NCBI WGS metagenome assembly WNFR01 (sample SAMN13153357, study PRJNA577476) | soil metagenome | isolation source: 40 cm soil under Madrone tree | place: USA:California | collected 2016-06-14 | reverse complement strand
CGCGCTTGCTGACGACAAGAAGCTCTTTCTCGTTCAGATAAGTTACCTGGCCGATTGTTGGCCCGTCCGATTGCGCACGGATGGCGGCTCTGGACGCGAACAGTGTGAATGCCTTCGAATTGCCGGTTGAAAACGTCGCCGTGCCGTGGACAAGTTTTGCGGAGGGCGCGCCTTCGGTGTCGTTCAGCGTGGCGGTGCTCGCGTTCTGGAGCAGCAAGCGGGCCGCGCCCGCGCGAATCTGCACGCTGCCTTCGCGCTCGGTCGCCAGGCGGTCGCCACTGAATACCGTGGTGCCGGCTTCGGCGGAGGAATCGCCTACGCGCGCGTGTTCCGCGGTGACGATAGTACCCAGCGAACTAGCCGTTTTCGGGCCGCCCCATGCCGGTGCGACCGTCAGTCCGATAGTCATCAAGGTCGCGAGCGGCGCGCGCAAACCTCGCATAGAGTCCTCCCTGGGCCGTGCAGCAAAAGGATACTTCCCCTTCAGAGCCGCCGTCAATCGCTAAACCTCACACAGATAACACTTACGTGCCTACCTGGCTAATGCTTCTCCGCGGCATCGTTCAACAGGTGCTCCGCCAAAGCGTTGGCCGTGTCTCTAACCGGAGCGTCATCCTGGTTTGAGAGCACGACAATCAACAAATGTTGATCGGGATACCGGGCCTCAAACGCCGCGAAGCCCGGGTCACCACCCTCGTGATAGATTCTTCGCCGCGGAGTGGTGTCAACAAACCATCCGTAACCATAATTCCCCGGCGGATGCGCGCTGAACATTAAATCCAACGAGCGCGCGGATAGGAAACCGGGTGAGTCGCGCACCCTATTCCAGAGAAGTAGATCGTCCGTGGTCGTGTAGATGCCTCCCGCGCCAACCTCAAGTGAGCGGTCAAAGTAATCTCTATGGCGTAACCGACCTTCCTCTGCCGTGTAACCCTCTGCCATGTCCGGAATGATCGCGAGACTTGATGCAAACCCTGAATGAGTCATCTTCAGCGGGGTAAAAATGTGGCTGGCTAGGGCGGCCGTTGCGCTCTGCGATGATGTTTCCTCGGAAATGCTTAGCCGGAGGAAGACTTCGAACATACGTATCCATCCAATCGCCCAATCTCATTTGTTGAGCGTGGACCGTTGAACAAGAGAGCATGAGAAGGCAACCCAGGATTCGCTTCACGGTCCAAAACTAGCACAGACCTCAGATATCTGGTCTATCGGAATTACATTCCGCCGCTAATTTTGACCTTTCGGATGAGCTATCCCTACTCTTAATTTTCGTGTTTCGTTGGCACAAGCTAACAATCGCTGCTAGAATGCCTTCACTGTATGGCCGACTGGAAGCAGATCACCGCGCGAATCCGCCGAGCACGCACCGGAAAAGACCCCGCGGCACAATTGACGAATCTTTTCACCAAAACACGCGACGCAATGGTCGCGTTCGAACTGGCGCGCTATCTGGAATCCATCGGGAATTCCGCTGATGCCGGCAGGTGGTATCTCACCGCCGCCGAACGCTTCCGTCGCTCCGATTGGAAGACCAAGGCGCAGGAAAGCGCCACGCGGCTGGGAGCCACTGAGCCTGCGGAAGTCCCGGCCGCAGTCACCAAGCCGGCCGAAGAACCGGCTGCTGGCGAAACGAACGAATCGAACGAACCGGCTGAACCCGAATCGCAACGCGAGCAGGCTGAAACACAAGCCGATGCCCCTGCATCCGAATCCCCTGCCGAACGGAGCGCCGTCCCCTCCGATCGGGGTTCCCGGCACAGGCGTGGGCGGCGCGGGCACGACTCGCACCGCTCTCCCCGCCGGGCTGACCACTCCACCAGCCAGCGCGAATCACGGCCGCTTGGGCCCTCCCGTGGCTACACGCCCCCACCGGCTTCCGAAGAGGAAGCGCCACCTCCCGTTGAACGTTCTTCGCGCTCATCGCCTGAAGATTCCGCGGAAATCTCCGCGCCAAGCCTTCGCGGGCGCTATGGCGACCCTGGCTTGGCTTCACGGCTTTCGCAACTTGAAATGAATTTTCGCCGGCTCCTGGCGTGTGCTCCCACAAAATTGGACGACGCGGACCGTGCTCCGGCGGGCCCGGGCGTCTGGGTTCTCACCGACTCTGATCTGACCACATATTATTACGTTGAAGCTTGCCAGACTTTGCGCGTTGCCATTCCCAATATGGCGCGCGGCGGCACAGCACGGCGTGGCGGCGAATCCATCAAGCCGAAACTTGCCGAGCACTTGGGAATTGCCGAGACTCGCGTCTCCAAGTATCTGGCGGATCATTGCGTTGTCCGCTGGTTGCAAATGGATGAAGGTGCTTCTTACTTCGCGCATTTCCTGATTGCCGTTCTGCACCCCAGCCTCAACGAATAGCAACACTAGGTTTGTGCTTTCCTAACCGACTCCCGCAAAACCTTCGGTACTTGCTTCCTAGCAGTAACCCCCTTTTCTTACCATCAGTTAGCCCCGTTCGCTGGCCTCTTGCGCCGTTTAACCCCCCTTTTTCGCCGTTCACCGCATCCCTCTGGTGTCTCCCCCTTTAGCCATTCAAACTATCTATGCTCAAGCACTTAGAGCACACGCGGCAACGCGTGGTAGTTTGGGAATGCCTAATGGGGGGCAGTTCCATTTAGGCTGGTTTGGGGCTTTCAACCGAATCCCAAGTTTTGTTCGCACGACTCTGAAAGAGAGGCTACAGCTGTATGTCCAATACGATTAGCACGCAGGTTTTCCGCTCGCTTGACTGGGTGCTTTGCAAGACCGCAGCTATCACTTTCGATACCATTCAATATTTCAACAAGAAGAATCCGAATCCTTCGGTCACACCGCAGTGGTCCGATAAACCGCTGCTGAAGTCCTGGGAAAAGACCAGGCCCACTCTCGGCTTCCCGCGCCAGACAGACTCGCTCTGCCCGGCCTGCGTGAAAGAAGCGCGTGAATCCATCATCAAGGGTGAAAAAGACTGGCGCGACCTGATGCACGAGAAGGTCGGCGAGATTAAGGCGCAAATCATCGAGCGCGACGGCCAGGTCTGGATGGTGAAAGACTGCCCGCTGCACGGCCACTACGAAGACATGATGGCCATTGACTCCGACTTCCTGAAGTGGATTGAAAAGCAATTCCCCGGCCGCGATATCCCCGCGCACAATGATGAAGGCCTGCACAAGCACGGCTCTTCGAACGTCCGCTACGGCCGCGGCTCAGTGCTCACCGTCGACCTCACCAACCGCTGCAACATGATGTGCGATCCCTGCTTCATGGACGCCAACCAGGTTGGCTACGTCCACGAACTGAGCTGGGACGAAATTGTGGAAATTCTGGACAACGCGGTGAAGATCAAGCCGCGCCGCCAGATGTCCGTGCAGTTCTCCGGCGGCGAGCCGACGATGAGCCCGTATTTCTTCGACGCCATCCGCTATGCCCGCAAGGTCGGGTATAACTCGGTCCAGGCGGCCACCAACGGCATCGAGTTCGCCAAGAGCAAGGATTTCGCGAAGAAGGCATTCGAAGCGGGCTTGCGCTACGCCTACCTGCAATTCGATGGCATCGGCAACGACGCCAACAGCCACCGCCAGATCGGCAACCTGTTCGACGTCAAGCTGCGCGCCATCGAGAACCTGCACGAAGCGGGCATCGAAATCGTGTTGGTCGTCACCATCGTCAACAACGTCAACAACGATCAGGTCGGCTCCGTCGTGAAATTCGCGATGGAAAACCCCAAGAAAATCTCGTTCGTCAGCTTCCAGCCGGTTTCCTTTACCGGCCGCGACGAAGACATCACCCCGGAGCGCCGCCTCCGCCAGCGCTACACCCTCTCGCATCTTGCGAAGGACGTCAGCAACCAGGTCGGCAAGATACAGCCGACCCGCGACTGGTTCCCCATCTCCTTCATCAGCACCTTTGCCGGCTTTGCCGACATGGTCAAGGGCAACGAATCCCAGTGGGGTTCGCTCTCCTGCGGCTGCCACCCGAACTGCGGCGTGGGTACCGCTCTCATGATCAACAAGGAAACCAAGGAATGGGCGCCCGTTCCGCGCTTCCTGGATGCGCAGAGCCTTACGAAAGACATTACTGCCATCACCGATGCGGCTCGCGGCAAGAATTTCTCCAACTTCATGATGGCCATGGCTCTCCTGAAGAACTATCACCCGTTTCAGGGGCCGAAGGGTCTCAAATTGTGGGACCTCTTCAAGAAGTTTGACAAGACCTGGGCGCTCACCAAGGGTGCCACCAGCAAGTACGGCAAGACTTCCCCGGAACGCACTTACGAAGACGCCATGAAGCGCCGCGCGCAAGACCCGTGGAACTTCCTCTTCATCGCCGGCATGTGGTTCCAGGATCTGTTCAACTACGATTTCCGCCGCACCGAAATGTGCATCATCCCCTACGGCACGCAGCAGGGCGAAATCAGCTTCTGCGCGTACAACACCGGAGTGGGCTGGCGCAACATCATCGAAAACATGCACAAGAACGCGACTGTGGCCGAGTGGTACAAGAACCACGGCAAACACGAGATTTACGCCAAGGGCAAGAGCGTCAACCTCGGCTCCTACGAGCACTCGCTGGTCATTGATGCCGATGACGCCGCGCGCGTTCGCCACCTGGAGCACGACATTCCTCTGACCGCTGCCGAAGAGAACCGCATTCGCCGCAAGATGGCCCTCGAGGAGCAGGCCCGTGTTCGCGCCATCTACGAAGAACTCGTTCTGAAGAAGCCCCAAACGGCGGTCGTGCAGATTGGCACGGTTTCCGACATCGCCAAGGCCGTTCCGGCAAACTTCACCAACGCCAACAAGCCGGTCGGCATCGCCCCGGCCACTGGCAACGGCAACGAAGCTCCCAAGTCCAAGGAAGCCGCCGCCGAAGCCGTAGCCGGCGACTAATACCATGCGCTGTAGCTCAGGCCTTCAGGCCTGAGGCTTTCTAGAGCGACATCGCAAACTCAAAACGGCCCCGGCCAATCCGGGGCCGTTTTTCTTTGTGGTTTTTCCGGGCATGCTTTAATGACGAGACCTCGCTATTCGATTAGCATATTTGGCAGGAGTGGTTCATGTGCCGAAATATAAAGACGCTCTACAACTTTAGCCCACCGGTCACCCCGGAAGAGGTCCGCGCCGCCTCTCTGCAATTCGTGCGGAAAATCACCGGCTTCAACAAACCGTCGAAGGCCAACGAAGCCGCGTTTCTCACCGCCATCGATGAAATCGCGGACGTCTCCATCCGGCTCCTGCGATCGCTCGAAACCAGCGCCCCTCCGAAAAATCGTGAAGAAGAAGCAACAAAAGCCAAGGCTCGCGCCGCCGAAAGGTTCGGCGCCTAATTCCACGCCTGGGTGCTGTAGCTCAGACCTTCAGGCCTCCGGACTTTCGAAACGCCACCGCAAACATCAAAGCGGCCCCGGCCAATTCCTGGCCGTTTATTCTTCAGCATTCCTTATCCAGCACTCTGTTAGAATACCTCTGCCATGCACTGGTTCTTGTGGAATGCTTTACCATTTGTAGCTGTATTCTCTCCGCCAATCCTCCTCTTTTTCGCATGGATTCTGTTCCTGCATGCGGACAAAACGGGACCCCACTCAAAGTGGAGAAGAACCCTGGGGTGGTTGAGTCTCACTTCGGTTTCCGGCCTGTTCCTGGTTACCTTGGCAGTTTTGTTTACCCAAAATTGCCACATCGACCAAGGAGACTGGTCCTGTGTCAGTAGATGGGAATCATTCACTCGGGTAGTTGTAAGAAGTTCCCCCGTTTTGATCCTCCTGGGGGTGCTCGGCTACAGGAAAACTCGAGTGCTGATGGTCCTCTGCGTTCTGACGATTGCGTTTGATTGCGTTATGTACGACATGACTCGGTGATTTTCAACCCTTGTAGCGGCCGCCTTCCGGGGCGGGCGCTCTTGGAATCGCGCTCCCAACCCTCCCCGTTTTCCCACGCAAATTGCTATAATTAATGCGATAACCACCACCGAGGATCCCATGCCCATCTACGAATACATCTGCGAAGACTGCAAAGAACACTTTGAGAAGATTGTGATCAACAAGCAGCAGGAAATCGCCTGCCCCAAGTGCTCCAGCAAAAAAGCCACAATCCAGCTTTCCGTCTTTGCCACGGCCGGCTCGGGTGGCTCCTCCGCTCCTTCCGGCGGCTTCTCCGGCGGCGGAGGCGGCTGCTGCGGTGGCGGCTGCGGCTGCCACTAGCCAAACGCGTTTACCAACCTGATGCTCATCGCTCCTTCATCCCTGGCTCTATTCATGACCGGAGCCATGCTCCTGCTCTTGGTTCCCGGTCCCGCGGTGCTTTACATCACCAGCCGCAGCATCGGCCTCGGCCGGGCCGCTGGGCTTGTCTCTGCCATGGGCATTGCGGTTGGCACGTTGTTTCACGTTGCCGCAGCCACGCTAGGCCTTTCGGCGCTGCTGGTCTCTTCGGCCGCCGCATTCCAGCTGGTGAAGTATGCTGGTGCCGCCTACCTGATTTACTTGGGTATTCGCACTCTGCGCGGCGGAGACACCGCGACGCTGGATGCCTCCAACGGCCGGCGCAGCTTGTATAGCATTTTTGCCCAGGGAGTTCTGGTCAACCTGCTCAATCCAAAGACCGCTCTTTTCTTTCTGGCATTTCTGCCGCAGTTCGTAGATCCCGGGCGAGGCCGTGCCACGTTGCAGATCTTTGAGCTGGGCGTGTTATTCGCATTGATGGGGTGGGTGAGTGACTCGGTCTGGGCTCTGCTTGCTGGAACATTCGGAGCGCGCCTCCGAGGCAACATGCGCCTGCGCGGCGCTCAACGCAAGGTTTCCGGAGGTGCCCTCATCGCGTTGGGACTGGCTTCCGCCTTCTCTGGCGCAAAAGCTAAGTAACAAAATCGAGTCGCGCGCGCCTCAGCACGCGGCGTCAGGCGCCCGCGCTTTTCGCCTTCACCGCCGCCTCAATCTGTTCGAACATCGCCATGCGGTCCCAGTTGTCCCAGGTTTCCTGCACTTTGCCGCCGGCAATCCGCGCGATTCCCAGTCCTCGCAACTTGATCTCCGCGCCTGTGGCTTCGATTCCCAAGCCCGGTCCGGTGTGGCGCATCGTTGCCGTCCAGCGCACCACGATCTTGTCGCCCGCGCCGAAGCAGTCGTGCAGTTTGAATTGCATGTCGGGGAACGCGCTCAGCAGCTTCGCGTGTAGAGCCAGGAATCCTGCGGACCCGCAAACGTCTTCGCCGGTCTCGCTGATCCCGTGCATGACGCAGTCAGCGGCGAGAAGTTCCGGCACGGACTCGCTTTTTCCTAGATTCCAGACTTCCTCGAACCATCGCCTCCCCAAGGCTACGTTTTCATCCGACATGCTGCCCTCCAAGGGAACGACCGGGTTCCCGCGGCGCCACTCTACCAAACAGATACGTACACGACGAGGATAAAATCGTCAAAGGCTGGCCGTGCTTTATTTAGCGGGAATAATGTTTCAGATATGCGGGGATAGGCTCATCTTTCTTGCGTTGCGCGTCGGGCAGAGGCTCTTTCGCGACCGTTTGGAGCGGTAGGACGCCCGCCCACACCGGCAGCGCGTAATCCTCTTCGTCGTCAATGGGGCCGCCGGTGCGGACCTTGGCGCTTACTTCTTCGAGCGGCAGCGCTAGCACCGTGGTGGCTTTTAATTCCTGCTCGGTCGGCTGGCGCACATCGTCCCAGCGCCCTTTCATCACGTGCTCGGTGAAAACGCGCAGCGCTTCCATTTTTTCCGTGGAATCCGTCACCAGCCGCGCGGTTCCCAGGATCACCACCGAGCGGTAATTCACCGAATGATGAAACGCCGAACGCGCCAGCACCAGGCCGTCCACATGCGTCACCGTCACGCTTACCGGAACGCCTTCGCTCAGCGTGCGCAGCATCCGGCTCGCCGCGCTGCCGTGCAGGTAAATCGTGTCGCCAGAGCGCCCGTAATTCGTGGGGATCACGTAGGGCTGGCCGTCCACGCTGAACCCGACGTGGCAGACGAAGCCCGCGTCTAGAATCGCCAGCACGGTTTCCCGTTCATATTTGCCGCGCTTCGGCAGCCGCTTAACCTGGGTCCGTTCGGTGGGAGTGAAATCGCTCATGCACTCCAGTTTAGTGCGTCGCGGCCCCTGCGCCAGAGCCAAGTTGGCCTCCCGGGGCCTGTCCGCGTTTCTGCGAGGAGAGCCACGGAAGCAGGTCGGGTTCGGCAAAGGCCTTCTTCCAAACTTCATGGTCCGTTTTGGGATATTCGGTATAGCGCAAATTCGCATGGGCCTTGTTGAGCTGTTTCATCATGTCGCGCACCAAGGTGACCGGCACGGTTTCGTCCGCCTCGCCCTGAAAGACCCAAAGCGGTGTGCTGGCCAACGCCTTCACATTGGTGAAATTGTCGTACGCGGACAGAATCACCGCCGCGGCCCACCTGCCGGGATACGCCTGCAGCGCCGACCACACACCCAGGCCGCCCATGGATTGTCCGGCGAGATAGATGCGATCGAGATCGATGGAAAATTCCTTTTCGACATCGGCCAGCGCGCTCATTGTCAACTCCAGCCATTTCGTCGGCTGGTTCAGGTCCGGGTCGGACCAGTTGTCGCCGGAAGGGCACTGCGGTATCAACTCAAACATGGGGAAGTTCAGTTGCACGTCTTTGCCGGCCCAGAAATGGGTGGCGATCTGGTTTCCGCCGTTCAGTTGTTTCACGTTGTCGCTGCCCCGGCCGTCGCCGCCGTGCAGCCAAAGCAGCAGCGGGTATTTCCGGTTGGCGTCGTAGCCCAGCGGCACGTACAAGCGATAAGACAATCGTTCCCCGGTTTTGTTGGCGTACACCTTTTTGCGAAATTCGATGTCGTCTCTCGTCAGCTGGCCGCCAAACACAGAGGGCGCGAGAAATAAGGCCAGCATCGTCAATATCGGCATCTTCGTCCGCATCCTCACCACGTTTCTCTGTTGTCCATCACTGTTCAGCCTCTCCACTGCAGCCCGGCGGAAAACAAAAAACTTGTCATTCCGAACGCCGTTCGCCTTTTGAACGGTGTGAGGAACCTGCTTTTTCTTAACTCTTGCGAAAAGCAGATTCCTCGCGTTGCTCGGAATGACAACGGATCTCTAGTTTCCCACGACCGGCTACGGCTTCGCCGCCCCGCGCACCACCCGGAATCCGATGTATTCCGCAGCCGCCGCGCAACTCGAACGCGGATCCGAAGGACAATCCGCACTGCCGCCTTCCCCTTTGCCCTTTCCATCGGGCAGCGCGGCCCACTCCGCCACATTTCCTCCCAGGTCAAACACCAACTCCTGATCCTCCTGCCCCTGTCCAGGGAAGCTTCCCGCGGGTTTCAGCAACGGCGCGTTGCCGACAAGTTCCTTCACCTTCTGCTGCAGCCGCTTCGTGTCATCGGGATTTGGCACGTAACCTGCCCAATAATCGAGAGTGTTTTCGCCGTCCTTCTTCTCGTACCAGCCGGCCGCTTCTTTTTCCGTGGGCAGCCGCCAGGTTTGCCCGGTCAATTTGGAGAGCCACTCGGTATATGCTTTTGCTTGGTCAAACGGCACGCCATTCGCCGGATAATTCTCCGTTCCGGAATCCACTCTGTAATTCTTGTCGAACGCCGCGAACTGCGCGCGCGTCACTTCGAAGCGGCCCACTTCCATGTCGCCGCGCTTCACCACTTCGGGAATCACCACCGGTTTGCCCTTGGTGGCGAAACTGTTGCCGAAATCCCCGCCCGTGCGAGCAGTATTTTTCGTTTTCAGTGCGGCGTCCAGCGGTGAACCGGCCTTCAGCGCTTCATTTGCCACAGGTGTGGTCTTGAAGAAATATTTGTCGAACCACGCCATCTCTTCCTCGACCTTGCGCATCTGGTGCGTCAGCTTGCGCGGCCCGTGCGGCTCGCCGGGGAAGATCACGAATTTCACCGGCACATTTCCATAGTATTGCAAGGCGCGGAAGTATGACCAACTCTGCGCTGGCGGCACATTCGTGTCCGCCGTACCGTGGAAAATCAAAACCGGCGCTTTCACCTTGTCCATTTTGAAGAACGGCGACTTGTGAATATAGAGATTCGGGTCTTCCATGGGTGACTTCCCGAAATAATAGGAGTCGAACGAATCTCCGAAAGCCACGTTGCCCCAATCGCTAATCCATTCGATGTCGCCCGCGCCGACGCTGGCAACCTTATACCGATCCGGGTAGGTCACCAGCAGGCTCGTCGAAAGAATCGAGCCGTTCGACCAACCCATCGTCGCCACCTCTTCCGCGTCCACAAATCCCTTTTCGATCAGGTAATCCACACCCGCGTTGATGTCCGGCGTTTCCAGGTCGTAATACTTGCCGCAGCAGATCGATTCCACCCACTTCAATCCATAGTTGTTGCTGCCGTGATAGTTCACCTGCAACACGAACGCGCCGCGTTGCGTCAGCAGTTGCAGCGGGTAAGCCCAGTTGTTGTCCCAGAAATCCTTGTCGGAGCCCGCCGGACCTCCGTGAATTGCCGTAATCAGCGGATACTTTTTCCCGGCTTCGTACTTCGCCGGGTAGTGCAGGATGCCCTCCACCTCATCGTTGTTCGCGCCTTTCCACCGGATCACTTCCGCTTTCGCAATCGCGCGCGACTTGATCAAGTTTTCATTCAAATGCGTCAACTGAACAGGCGAAACCAGCTTGTCGCCGTCGAGTTGTGCCTTATAGAGTTGCGGCATAACGCTTGCAGTCGAGTATTCGTAGACGATTGATTTGCTATCCGGCGTCACGTCAAACCGTTCGATGTTTTTCGCCATGTCGCCTTCGAGCGACGTTCGCTTCCACGTCATGGTGCCGTTGGAGCCGGTCGCCATGTAGCGCGACACCTCGAACCGGTGGCCCGCCGCAAGACCCGCTACGAACCCATCGCTCGTCGCCGAAACGTCCGCCCCAATGCCATTTTCCCAATCCAGTGGCACCGCCGTACTTTTCCCCGAGCCGACGTCATAGAAATAGAGAAGTTCGATCGAAGCGGTAATGAATTTGGGATCCGTTGAAAATGGCGCCATGGCATAAAAGCTGTCGTGGCCCAGTGTCCACGAAAAGGCGCGCGGATGAATACGGTCCTCGGTAAGAATCTGCTTCTCCGTGCCGTCCGCCAGATTGTGCAGGATCGTCACCGGAGGAACCTTCTGGTCAAACGTGTAGTGCAGACTCTTCTCGTGAACCGCGACCGCGTATTTGCCGTCCTTGGAGACGCTCCAGTTTCCGATCCAGTCAGTATTCGTCGTCAGGCGTGTGACCTTCTTGTCTTTCACGCTGATTTTGAACAAGCGCACCGGCGGCTTGTGGTCCGCATCGTCGGCAACTTCGGAATCATCTTTCCGCTTCTTCTCCGCCTGCTCGTAAGCACTCGGATCCTCTTCCGCGCTGAAAATCACGGTCTCCTTGTCCAGCCAGTCCACACGCTGCGGCCCGCGCGCAAGTTCCGTCAGGGCATACGGCTCACCTCCGTGCGGATTGATCAGCCAGATCTGCGTTGGCGCGGTATCCGGCTTCGCCTGCGGCCGCGCCTTGGAACTTACGAAGGCGATCCACTTGCCATCGGGAGACCAGTTGAACGAAGAAACAGTATCGGAGCCGCGAGTGAGTTGAATCTCCGTGTCGGTCGAAAGGCTCGAGAGATACAAACTCGAAACCACGGCGTCTTTCTCTTTATCACCCTGCGCCTTGATCCACGCCACCCACTGCCCGTCGGGCGAAATCCGGAATTGCCGCACGCTTTCCGCGAACACCACATCCTCCGGTTTCCACGGCGAGATCTTCGCGGGCGCCTTGTTCTCTTCGGCCGCCCGCGGCATGGTCGCAAATGCGGAGCAGATAGCAACGAACACAAAAAAACGAAGCTGGCGGAATGTCATGAATATCCTCAGTTGGTGGTGTGCTGTTCGGTACGCTGTTCACATCCAATTGGACGCGCAACGAGAATAGTGGAATTGACGCGAATTGGGAATGGTGTAGTCTGATGCCCGCGGCCACAAAGGGGAATGAGGATGGCTTCAGCCAAAACCGTCTTTACCCAGGAGACGTTTCGCTTCTTTCGCGACCTGGGCAGGAATAACAAAAAGGTATGGATGGACGCGCACCGCGATCGCTATCAGTCCGCGGTAGTGCAGCCGTTTCGCAGACTGCTGGAAGAGCTTGCTCCCACAGTGCTCGAGCTCGACGATCGCTTTGACACCACCGGCCGCACCGGCGCGAATTTCTCGCGCATCAATCGCGACATTCGATTCGCGAAGGATAAAACGCTTTATAAAACGCAGATGTATCTGAAATTCCAGCAGCCGCTTCCCGGCGATCGCGAAAGCGGCCAGCTTTATGCGGGGCTTTCCACCGATGTGGTCACCGCTGGGTTCCGCGTCTATGCCGGACCAAAACGGCGCGAGTCCACTCTGGCGCTGGTCGCGGAACCGCGCGTCGCCGAGAAACCCCGTTGGGTCGCCGATCAAAAGCGGCGCCTGGGCAGAAAATACGACAGCTATTGGTACACTACCGAAAAAGGAAATTGGACCAAGCACGACGGCTGGCCGGTCCGCGCGGAGGACTGGAAGAAAATCCAGGGTTGGATCGTACGCAAGAAAATGAGGCCCGGCGAAGCGACAAAGCCGGGTTTCGCGAAAGAGCTGTCCAAAATATTTCGCGAGGTCTACCCGCTGCTGAAATTCACCACCATCCCCTAGCCGCGAACCGCGCAAAGAGAGAAACCGTGAAACCACTTTTGCAGATCCTGATCTGGACGGCAGTGGCCGGGCTTGGCGCCCTCGCGCTCGGCACCATCGCTTTTCACCGCGGCGAGCCCATCAACGCAACGTGGTTTGTCCTTGCCGCCGCGTGCTCTTACCTGGTGGCGTATCGCCTCTATTCGGCCTTCATCGCGGCAAAGCTGCTCGCGCTGGATAACACGCGTGCCACGCCCGCTGAACGCCGCGACGACGGCCGCGATTTTGTGCCTACCAACAAATGGGTCCTCTTCGGCCACCACTTCGCGGCGATTGCTGGGCCGGGGCCGTTGGTCGGGCCCACGCTCGCAGCCCAATTCGGCTATCTGCCTGGCACGCTCTGGCTGATTGCCGGAGCGGCGTTTGCCGGCTGCGTGCAGGATTTCGTGATTTTGTTCTGCTCCATCCGCCGCGACGGAAAAACCCTTGGCGAAATGGCGCGAGACGAAGTCAGCAAGCGAGGCGGCCTGATCGCGCAGCTTGCCGTGCTCACAATCATGATTATTCTGTTGGCCGTGGTTGCACTCGTTGTTGTAAATGCCCTGAAAAGTTCGCCCTGGGCCACGTTTACGCTAGCCATGACCATTCCCATCGCGCTCCTGCTCGGCGTCTACCTCCGTTATTTCCGGCCGGGGCGTGTGCTGGAAGCCTCATTGATTGGTGTGGCGCTGGTGCTTTTCGTTGTCGTCGCGGGACAGTGGGTGGCCGATTCGCCTTACCTGGCGAAGGTGTTCACGCTCGGTGGCGTCACACTGGCCTTTGCAATTATCGCCTACGGCTTCGCGGCCTCTGCATTGCCGGTATGGCTGCTCCTCGCGCCGCGCGATTATCTGAGCGCGTTCATCAAAGCCGGAGCGATTTTTTCCCTGGCCGCTGGAATTCTGCTGGTGCGCCCTCAAGTTCTGATGCCTCCACTCACGCGCTTCGTGGACGGCACCGGCCCGGTCTTCGCCGGGAAAATCTTTCCATTTTGTTTCATCACCATCGCGTGCGGCGCGATCAGCGGTTTCCACTCGCTGATCTCCAGCGGCACCACGCCAAAAATGATTCAGCGCGAAGGCCATGCCCGTTTCATCGGCTACGGCGCCATGCTCCTGGAATCTTTTGTCGGCGTGATGGCCATGGTCGCCGCGTGCGCGATGACGCCAGGCGTCTACTTCGCGATCAACAGCCCCGCTTCCATCGTGGGCGCTACCCCGGAAGCCGCAGCCGCCACGATTTCCAGTTGGGGCTATCCGCTCTCAGCCGGGACGATGACGGGACTGGCTCATGCCGTGGGCGAACAAACTCTCCTTAACCGTGCGGGCGGCGCTCCGTCTCTCGCCGTGGGCATGGCGCAGATTTTTTCCAGCACCATCGGCGGCGATCGCCTCCTCAGCATCTGGTATCACTTCGCGATCATGTTCGAAGCCTTGTTCATTCTCACCGTGCTCGATGCCGGCACGCGCGTCGGCCGCTTCATGATTCAGGAGCTTGGCGGCCGTGTCTGGAAGCCGATGGGCCGCCTGAACTGGATGCCTGGGATTCTCCTTTCCAGCGGGCTAAGTGTCGGTGCGTGGGGATATTTCCTCTATCAGGGCGTCCTGGATCCGCTCGGCGGCATCAATTCACTCTGGCCGCTCTTTGGCATCTCAAACCAATTGCTTGCCGCCGTTGCCCTGGTGGTGGCCACCACGATTCTGATGAAGATGGGCAAGCTCAAATGGATCTGGGTGACGCTGCTGCCGATGGCGTGGTTGGTGGTCATCACGATGACCGCGAGCTATCAGAAAATCTTCAGCGCCAACGCCCGCATCGGATTTTTGGCCCAGGCGAACGCGTTGGCCGCGCAGATTGCGGCGGGGAAAGTTACGGCGGCGAAAATTGCGGATACGCACCGGAACATTTTCAATCTGCGGCTGGATGCCGTGGTCACCGCGGTACTCGCCGCGATGATCCTGGTGCTGCTCGTGGAGGCGCTGGCACAGTGGTACGCCATTTTGAGCCGCGACAAAGCACCTGTTCTGCAGGAAACCCCATACGTGGCCACGCAGTGGGCGGAGGGCGACTGATGCAAACACTTTGGCAGCAACTCAAAAGCGCGCTGCGAAATTTCTGGAGCGGCATACGCCAGTGGAGCGGCGACTCCGCCTATGAAACCTATCTCGCCTGCGCCCAGCGTCAGCGATCAAAGAAGCCGTTGTCCGCCGCCGAATTCTACGTCGAGCAGCTAAACCGCAAATACTCCCGCCCCAACCGCTGCTGCTGAACCCCATGAGGCGGCCACCTTCAGGTGCCATGACATCCTTTACAGTCGTTGCCAAGACATCCTTTACACCCGGGGTTAGAGTTTCCGTCCAGGAGGCTGGAGACGATGCCCTGGAACGAGGTGGATGTGGACGAGCAGCGGATGCGGTTTGTCATTCGAGCGACAAGCGGCAAAGAGTCCATGACTGGGCTTTGCCGGGAGTTTACGATATCGCGGCCTACCGGCTATGAGTGGCGTCGGCGTTATCGGGAGGTGCAAGTCCTATCGGCTTTGCAAGAACGTAGCCGACGACCACACCATAGCCCGCAGCTCACGGCAACCCGGAAGGAGCAACGCGTTGTTGCCCTGCGTCAGCAGACGGGCTGGGGAGCGAAGAAGTTGCGCGTGCTGCTGGCCGAGGAAGAGATTCCACTGGCGGTGCGAACCATCCATCGCATCCTCCAACGCCACAAGTTGATCAGTGAAGACATCCATGGTCCGGCGCTGACACGCTTCGAGCGCAGCGAACCGAACGAACTTTGGCAGATGGACACCAAGGGGAAGTATCCGCTGCAAGTGGGAGAGTGCCACCCGCTGTCCATCTTGGATGATCACAGCCGGTACGCCGTGGGGCTTTACGCGCTGCCGGAGTTGAGCGGTGATAAGGCTTATCCGTGTTTGGTCGAGACCTTTCGGCGCTATGGGATTCCCCAAGCAATGCTGATGGATCGCGGCACATTGTGGTGGTCGGCCTGGAATGGCTGGGGATTAACGCGGCTCTCGGTGCGGCTGATCGAGCAAGGGATTCGGCTTCTCTATGGACGGGTGCGTCATCCGCAGACGCAAGGAAAGGTAGAACGCTTTCACGGCACACTGGGGCGTGCCATGAGGCATCGGGGCGTGCCAAAACAGTTTCACCAGTGGCCGTCCGCACTAGCCGAGTTTCGCTCGAGCTACAACGAGTGGCGTCCGCATGAAGCGCTGGGGATGAAGCGTCCCGCCGAACGCTATCAGCGGAGCCCGCACAACTACCAGGAGAACGTAAAGGAATGGGAATACCCAGCGGGCAGCGACGTGCGGCGATTAAATGCGCAAGGCATGCTCACCGAGCAAGGGCAACGATGGTTCGTGTGTGGGGCGCTGGCCGGCCAGCGCGTTCGAGTCGAGAGATTCGACGGGAAATTGCTGGTGAGCTACCGCCATATGTATATCCGCGAAGTTGATCCTGCGAGAAGGAAAAGCCATGCACTGGTGGCGGCGCGAAGCGTAGACGCCGGTGAACCCGCTCCGGTAGCCCTCCGGGCTCCCTACGCGACTTCACCGGCCCGGCCCCGGAATCGAAAGAAAAGCAAATTGAAGAAGTGTAAAGGATGTCTTGGCAACCCCTGTAAACCATGTCTTGGCACTTTACACTTTGTGCGGTGCCCCTCTTGCCTTTGTAGCGGCCGCCTTCCGAGGCGGGCGTTTTTGACCCATCCAACGCGCCCGCCGCAGACGGCGACCGCTACAGTTCGCTTTCGTCCTCGGCCGGCTTCAGTTGCGTCACCTTGTGCGTAATCTTGATGCCACTCTTTTTCACCCCAGCCAGAATCGCACGCCGCACTTCCACCGGAAGCGCTTCCGGCGGAAACACCCCCTGTAATTCTTTCGGGAAGTATTTGATGAACAGCGAGGCCACGTGCGCAGTCGCGCATGCCACCGGCGTATTGAATTTTCCTTGCCGCCGGATCTGATACAGAGTGGGAAAGATCGCGTCACTTCGAATGGACAAGCGCTGATCCTCTTTAGGAGAATGCTTCACGCCGATGACAATCACCGACGCGGCAAACCGCGCGTTCTGCAGAACCCCCTGGCGGATCAGCTTGGCGATCTTCCGCGGTGACGATGTCTCCGGAAAACGCTGTCGCGAAATGCCCCGCGATTTCGAGAGTATTCCAAGTTTGTGCCACCGCCGCAGCCGGTCGAATTCGTTGCCGCCGATCTTAACGTCCAGTTCCTTCATGGGAATGTAGTGGGGCAGCGTGGCCACTTCGTCCTGCGCTGCCAGAACCACGTTGGCCGGGCCGATGGGGTCGGGGAAGCGGAATTTCTCCAGTTCGGAAAAGCGCTTCGCCAGCTGATATTTCCCGTCGCGATAAATCCTCGGGTGTGAGATGGCTTCATCGAAAGAAACTTCCGGCGACCACTGCGAAATCGGGTCGTCGCTTTCCGTGCTTTCGTAAAGGCGAATATGCACGGACTGGACTTCATCCAGCATTTCCGCGGCGCGCTTCACCAGCAGGTTGGTCAGCCCGGGAGCCGCGCCTGTATTGATGAGCGCCGCACGATGCTTCTCTTCAAGCTTCTTTTTGTAGCGAACCTGTTCCGGCTTAAATGGATTCCGCGTCAGGTGTGAGCTGAGATCCAGATAGTGCGAACGAAGCCGCAGCGCCGCGCGAATCACGATCTGGTTGAACACCGAGGCGGAGGCGTTGACGATGAGTTGGCAACCCTTCGCCGCTTTCACAATCGCGCGCAAATTCCGCGCATTCACGTTGGTGACAGGGATGGCCGATTTTTTCCCCAGAAAGCGCCGCGCGCGCTTGGGGTCGCGATCCCCGCACCAGACCACGTGTCCCTGACGTTCCAGGAGTTGCGCGAGCAGCGAACCGGTCGCGCCCGCACCCAAGATAAAGATTCGCATGACGTTAGCAGACTTTATCACACTCGGCGCAAACCACAGGCGGTGCGTTCGCGGTCTTTTTACACTTTGGTTTTTTCGCGCGGAGCGGGCGCACCGCGCAGCAGGCCTTCTGTGCTGAGGTCTTCGTCAATGTCGGGCCAGTGGATTCCGTAACCCCCGCCGGCTATCTTCCAGTTGCTTCGCTGGGCTGGGGTAGCATTAAGAAGTCTCGGATACCAAGAGAGAGGCACACTGATCTTGCGGCCGTCGCGTAAAGACACGCAGAGCGAATCCTCGGTAAAGCTGACGTCGGCGACCCGTTCACCCGGGTTAAGGGCGGAAATACCCATTCCATGCCTCCAGGAGCGCTTGTTGGTGCTCCTGCACTATCGATTGTACTCGACGAAGCTCGACCGTAGTAAATCCAAAATTCTGAGCCAGCGAGACCGGGTGCAACCAGAACTTTGCGGATTCCTCGTCCCTATCTACGTGTACATGAGGCGGTTCATTTGGCTCGTGACTATAGAAATAGAATCGGTACGGCCCGGATCTGAGTACGGTCGGCACAGCGATATTCTAAAGATTATCCAGCAATATAGATAACAAAAACCTGGCCGCGAACGACGCTTTCACCGATTGCAAGGTTTTTCGGAGGGGCGTAGAATTCTAGATGTAACTGCGACTCCGTCGGCCTGCGGGAGAGACATCCCATGGCGGCGGGGCGAGGCGGCCGATGGCGGCTTGCCGAGGGTTCGGGTGGAAACGCCCGCACCTCCCGCGCTTGGAAAGGAGCCAGTCCACCGGAAATCTTCGGATTTTCGGCTAGAGCCCGATTCCATGTGCGAATCGGGTTTTTTCTTTTGGTGCACCTCTCATGACCCTTCACGACAAGTTCGGACGCCAGATCACCGACCTCCGGATCTCCGTCACCGACCGCTGCAACTTCCGCTGTGTCTATTGCCGCTCCGCCGACCCGGAAAATTACCGCGAGCACGATCAGATTCTTTCCTGGGACGAACTCGGGCGCCTGGCGCGGATTTTTGCGAACCTGGGCATCCAGAAAATGCGCATCACCGGCGGCGAACCGCTGGTGCGCGCTGGCGCGGAAGGCTATATCCTCAAGCTGCACGAGCTTGGTGTGCCGGACATTTCCATGACCACCAACGGCCACCTGCTTGCCCAGCGCCTGCCCTCCCTAATCGCTGCCGGCCTGCACCGCATCAACATCAGCCTCGATTCGCTCGACCCCATCAAGTTCGAAAAAATCACTCGCACCCGCACTTACGACTCCGTCATGCGCGGCATCGACGCGGTGCAGTCCTCGCCGCTCGCCCCGGCGAAAATCAACGCCGTTCTCGTCCGCGGCTTCAACGAAGACGAAGTGGAAGCATTCGCAGCCTTTGCCCGCGATCGCGGCGTAATCATGCGCTTCATCGAATTCATGCCCCTCGATGCCGACCGTCACTGGTCGCGCGAACTGATGGTCCCCGCCGAGGAAGTCTTTCGCCGCATCCACGCGCAATGGCCGCTGGTCCAAATTCCTCACGCGAAGAGTGAAACCGCACGCAAGTATAAATTTGCGGACGGCGCGCCCGGCGAAATTGGCCTGATCGCTCCCGTCACGCAGCCCTTCTGCGGCCACTGCTCCCGCATTCGCCTCACCGCCGACGGCAAGGTCCGCACCTGTCTCTTCAGCAAGGACGATCACGATCTTCGCGCCCTGCTCCGCAACGGTGCCTCCGACCAGGACATTGAGGAACGAATTCGCGCCATGGTCACTGAAAAAGAAGCCGGCCATCGCATCAACGAACCAGGATTCGTGCCGCCCTCGCGCACGATGGTCTTCATCGGCGGCTAGGCAATTCCGCGCGCCACGCTACGCCAGACTCCGGCTCCATCGCATGCTATCCTTGCGACAGGCCTTTAGTTGTCCCTGGAACGGACGGAAAAGTATGCCGGAAGACCACGACGACGAGCGCGAAGAACATCCCGAGCAACCCCAGCGATTGTTCACCCTTACCGAGGCGGAACGCACCCGCCAGGAGCTTGAGCCGTTTTTGATTGAAGCCATCGGCGCGCGCAAAAAACTTTCCGTGCTCGAACAGGATTTAAACGCCGTCTCCACGCGCATCATGATGATGGGTGGTGTGTTGGTGCCTTACGCGAAGCTCGCGGGAAAGCGCATGGATCAGCAGAATCTCGCGGAAGTGATGAAGAGCAACCTGGAAAAAATTCTGTCCACCGGCTGCCTGATCAAGGATCTCGACGTCGGCCTGCTCGATTTCCCCGCCATCGTGGACAACCAGGAAGTGTACTTGTGCTGGAAGCTCGGCGAAGACCGCATCCGCTATTATCACCGGCAGGATGAAGGCTACTCCGGCCGCAAGCCCCTGGACCCGCGTGATCTCGGCCCCGGCACGCAGTTGCAATAGCTCTGTAGGGCCCGCCTTCTGAGGCCGGCCGTGGTTTTTGTAGCGGCCGCTTTCCGAAGCGGGCGCCTTTTGTCTGCGCCAGACTGGACTTTCTCAACGAGCAACTCACCATGACCGAAAACCGACTAAAAGATTCCACCAGCCCCTATCTGCGTTCCGCGGCGCATCAGCCCATCAACTGGTATGAATGGGGTGCAGACGCCTTCGGACTTGCCAAGAGCCAGGACAAACCCATCCTCCTCGACATAGGCGCGGTATGGTGCCACTGGTGTCACGTCATAGACCGCGAGAGCTACGAAAATCCCACTATCGCCAAAATCATCAACGAACATTTCGTTCCCGTGAAGGTGGACCGCGACGAGCGCCCCGACGTTGATTCCCGCTACCAGTCCGCCATCAGCGCCATCAGCGGGCAAGGCGGCTGGCCCCTCACGGGCTTCCTCATGCCCGATGGCAAACCGTTTTTTGGCGGCACCTATTTTCCCCCCGAGGATCAGGGCGGGCGGCCCGGCTTCCGCCGCATCCTGCTCGCCGTCGCCGATGCCTATCAGAACAAGCGCGAGGACCTGCTGAAAACTTCCGAAGCGCTCGCCGAAGCGGTGGCCAAAGCGGAAGCATTTGCTGGCGCAAAGGGCGAATTCGATCTCGGCGTCATCGATTCGCAAATCAGCTCTCTTACGCAACTCTTCGATCTGCGAAATGGCGGCTTTGGCCAAGCTCCGAAATTTCCCCACGCCTCGGCCGTCGATCTTCTATTCGAGCGTTTCCGCCAGACCGGCGAAAAGCATCTGCTCGCCATGGCCGAAACCACCCTCGAAAAAATGGCCAAGGGCGGCGTCTACGACCAACTCGCCGGCGGCTTCCACCGCTATTCCGTCGATGAACGCTGGCTCGTCCCGCACTTCGAAAAGATGTCTTACGACAACTCCGAATTGCTGCGGAACTATCTCCACGGCTGGCAGGTGACTCGCAATCCGTTTTTGAAAGAAACCGCCGAAAGCATCATTGGCTGGGTGAACCAGGATCTCTCCGATCAGGCGAATGGTGGTTTTTACGCCAGCCAGGACGCCGACTACTCCCTCGACGACGATGGCGACTATTTTACGTGGACACTCACAGAACTG
>WNFR01003381.1_pt1 | contig 21160 bp, 14 predicted proteins | sample 5400221 | NCBI WGS metagenome assembly WNFR01 (sample SAMN13153357, study PRJNA577476) | soil metagenome | isolation source: 40 cm soil under Madrone tree | place: USA:California | collected 2016-06-14 | reverse complement strand
GAAGCAACGCGTTGGATCAAAGCAAATCTTCCGGGCACGCACGTCAGCGGCGGCGTGAGCAATATTTCGTTTTCGTTCCGCGGCAACAACACCGTGCGCGAAGCGATGCACGCTGCGTTTCTCTTTCACGCCATCCGCGCCGGATTGGACATGGGAATCGTCAACGCCGGTCAGCTCGCGGTTTACGAGGAAATCGAACCCGAATTGCGTGAGCGCGTCGAAGACGTGCTGCTCAACCGTCGCGACGACGCGACGGAGCGGTTGGTTGATTTCGCCGAGCGAGTAAAAGCAAAGGGCAAAGCGCCGGTCAAAGATGAAGCATGGCGCGCGGAGCCGGTGGAAGAGCGATTGAAGTACGCGCTCGTTAAAGGAATCGTCGATTACATCGACACCGACACTGAGGAGGCGCGGCAAAAGTGTAAGCGACCGCTCGACGTGATCGAAGGTCCGCTCATGGCCGGCATGAGCGTGGTTGGCGATTTATTCGGCGCAGGAAAAATGTTTTTGCCGCAAGTGGTAAAGAGTGCGCGTGTGATGAAGAAAGCGGTCGCGTATTTGATGCCTTTCATGGAAGCGGAGAAATCGGCGGGCGCAAAACCGCAAGGTCGCATCGTCATGGCGACGGTCAAAGGCGACGTGCACGACATCGGCAAGAACATCGTCGGTGTCGTCCTGCAATGTAACAATTACGACGTTGTCGATCTTGGCGTGATGGTGCCGGTCGCAAAGATTTTGGAAACCGCACGCGAGAAAAAAGCCGACGTGATCGGCTTGAGTGGATTGATCACTCCGTCACTGGACGAAATGGTGCACGTCGCGCAGGAAATGGAACGTGAGGGATTTAAACTCCCGTTGTTGATTGGCGGCGCGACGACTAGCCGCGCACACACTGCCGTAAAGATCGCGCCGAATTATCAATCGAGCACGGTGCATGTTCTCGACGCGTCGCGTGCCGTCGGCGTTGTCAATTCATTGTTGAACGAAAAGCAAAAGGTCGCGTTCGACGCGAAAACGCGCGCCGAGTATGCATCGCTCCGAGAGCAGCACGCGGCCAAGACTCGCGAGAAAAAGCTGATCCCACTCGAAGAAGCACGGAGAAATCGAACAGCAATTGATTGGAACGCCTATCAACCTCCGAAGCCTGATTTCCTTGGGCCGTGCGTGGCCTGCCCCGCGATTGTCGATCTAACGAGCTATATCGATTGGTCGCCCTTTTTCCACACTTGGGAATTGCGCGGCCGGTATCCGGCGATTTTCGACGATCCAACGATCGGCACCCAAGCGCGCGAGCTCTTTGATGATGCCCAGAAACTGCTCGATGAAATCGCGCAGAACAATTTGTTCAGGGCGCGCGGCGTTTACGCTTTCTGGCCGGCCAAGGCTACAGGTGACGATGTCGATCTTTATGTCGACGAAGAACGAGCGAACAAGTTGGCGACGTTTTATTTCTTGCGGCAGCAGATGCAAAAAACGACTGGTCAGGCAAATCATTGCCTCGCGGATTACATCGCGTCCGCCTCACTCGATTATCTGGGCGGCTTCGCAGTTAGCATCCATGGCGCCGATGAGCTGGCCGAAAAATTCAAAGCGGAGCACGACGATTACAATGCAATCATGGCCAAGGCTCTGGCAGATCGATTGGCCGAAGCGTTTGCTGAGTATTTGCACAAACAAGCGCGGATTGCGTGGGGCTTCGGGCGCGATGAGAAATTGTCCCATGTCGATCTTCTCCGCGAAAAATATCAAGGCATTCGACCAGCTGCCGGTTATCCGGCGTGTCCCGATCATGCGGAGAAACGGACGTTGTTCGATCTGCTGGAAGCCGAACGCAAGATCGACATCAAATTGACCGAATCATTCGCCATGCATCCGGGTGCAAGCGTGAGCGGTCTTTATTTCTCGCATCCCGACGCGAGATATTTCGGCGTCGGACAAATCGCGCGAGATCAGGTGATCGATTATGCGACGCGAACCGGCGAGACGATTGCGGCGGTGGAAAAGCGGCTGGCGCCTAATCTGGGCTACGAACCTTGAAGCGACGTTGCCGCTTTGGTCATGGCCGGCACGAATTTTATCGCTTCGCTTGAAGCAGCGACCAGATCTTTTTCCTCGGAGTCGATTGCGACCGGCCAAACCACGTCCCAAGCGAGTCCGCATTTCTCCAGCAACCAGATGACGTAGCGGGTGACGTCGAACTCCCACCAACGCAAGCCGTGCGCGGCGCAACGCGGCTGAGCATGATGATTGTTGTGGTAACCCTCGCCAAAGCCGACGACACCGATCAGATAGTTATTTCGGCTGTGGTCGGAGGTGTCAAAGCTGCGATATCCAAAGCGCGGCATGTGGCAGATGGAATTGACCGCCCAAGTGACGTTGTAAATCAAGAGCATCGGCACGTAGATGGACCACAACATTCCCGCGAAACCGAAAGTAAGGAAAAGAGCCGTGGCCACCGCCAGATGAGGCAGCACGTAAAGGGCTGAATTTTCCCATAACCGGCAGTACCAGATTTTGCGAACATCGGCGGCGTAACGTTTTGAACGCTCTCGGAATCCGGGTGGCTTACGAACCAGCCACATCATGTGGGCGTAAGGAAATCCATGCATCGGACTGTGGATGTCTTCGTCAGTATCGGATTTCAAATGGTGATAACGATGGTCACCAACCCACATGACCGGATCGCCAGCGAGGGTCACAGCCGAGCCAGTTGCAAAAAGGAACTTGAGCCACTCCGGCATTTCGAAGCCGCGATGTGTCAGATACCGATGCAGATAAAGTGTCGTACTGATTCCGCCCCAGAAAAAGACCACGAACATGACGGGCAGATAAGATAGGTGAAAACGATGGAGAAGGCCGAGCACGCCCAAAACCTGCAATCCGATTAGGACAACGAAGATCAGTAGCTGGAGTTTTTCGTGCTTAAACATACGGCGGCGGAATGAAGAGAAAACGAAGCAGCCAACCGGGCGGCAGCTAAATCCGAGGACGAAATACTCGCTGAAAACGAGAATTGTGCAACGTGTATTTCCAAATGATGTATTTTCAGAGTGTTCGCATTTGTTGGCCGGGAGCGGTCGCGAAAATTGCATGCGCGCAAGGAGAACGCATGTTAAGACTCCGCACGGATGCGGGGTGTAGCTTAGCTTGGTAGAGCGCGTGGTTTGGGACCACGAGGTCGCAGGTTCAAATCCTGTCACCCCGACCAAGTCAGGGAACAACGAGAATGACATTGATAAGGCTGCTTATCTTGGCGGCAATTAGCGGAGCAACGCTAACGTTGTCCGCGCAAGAGGCAGTGCGGCCGGATGTCGATCTTACCTCAAAGAGAAATGAGCAGAACGCTCCGACTGCAACACCATCAACTTTGCCCGATCTTCCGGAGTTATCGCAACTCGACGAAATCTTCAAGCAAACCTCGCTTGGTAAGACGGCGGATGATTATCGACTGCACCTCGAATGGAGGCGGCTCCGCAATCAGGTGACTAATAATGCAGACGTCATGGCCGCGAAGAAAGCGGTTGAATCGGCGCACACGGATTTGGAGAAGCGGGAGCGGCTTCGGCAATACTATGGCATTTACTACGCTCACATGCAGGCGCTTGCCAAAGATCCGCAAGTAAAAAGCGGACTCAATGCCATGCAGGCGGCGCATCTGGCGTCGCTCGCTCAATCCCGAGTGCGCCCGTCGCCGTCGCCTTCGCCTTCGCCCGCGTCAAGCGCCTCTCCCATCTCAAGCCCTGCCGAAGAGAACGATCATTGATACGCCTTCGCGTTCGACCCATCGTTACGCCTGGGAAGACCGGCTTGCCGACAAAGAACGGTGCCTTTAAGATCATTGGCGCGATAACGGCGCGTTCGTCTAGTGGTTAGGACACAGCCCTCTCAAGGCTGGTGCACGGGTTCGACTCCCGTACGCGCTGCAGCGTTCGAGAGCTTTGGTATTTAGAGAGCGTCCGATTTTCGGACAAAGCCGGATTATTTTGCACGGTGGACGCCCGGTCGATAGATTTAAACCCTTATGCCGTTCAAAGACATTACGCCGCCAGCCGGCGAGAAAATTTCAAGAACCGACAAATTAAACGTGCCGGATCGGCCAATTATTCCGTTCATCCGCGGGGATGGGACCGGACCGGATATTTGGGCGGCAAGTGTCCGCGTCTTTGATGCGGCGGTTGAAAAAGCATACTCCAGTAAAAAGAAAATCTCATGGTTCGAAGTCTTTGCTGGCCAGACTGCCAAGGACAAGTTCGACAATTGGTTGCCGGAAGACACGGTCGAAGCATTCCGCGAATTTTTAGTCGGCATTAAAGGTCCGCTGACGACCCCAGTTGGCGGCGGCATTCGCTCGCTCAACGTCGCGCTCCGGCAGCTTCTCGATCTTTTCGTCTGTTTGCGGCCGATCCAGTATTTCAAAGGTGTCCCCTCGCCCGTGAAGCATCCGGAAAAGGTGAATATGATAATTTTTCGCGAGAACACGGAGGACATTTACGCTGGGATCGAATATGCAGCCGGGACTCCTGAGTCGCAGAAGATCCTCGATTTTTTTGCTAAAGAATTTCCGAAAGAGTTCGACAAGATCCGCTTCGGCACACGCGAGAAGGCGGCGGATTTTTGGAAAAAAGTGGGCGCGCCGGAGAAAGACAATGTCATGGTCGGTCTTGGGATCAAACCGGTCAGCCGGCACGGCAGTGTGCGTCTGATCCACAGCGCGATCAGTTACGCGATTCTAAACCAGCGCAAGAGCGTAACGCTCGTGCACAAAGGGAACATCATGAAATTCACCGAGGGCGCGTTTCGAGATTGGGGTTACGAGATCGCGAAAAGTTATTTCGGCGCGGAAGAACTTGACGGCGGCCCGTGGTGCAAGATTCCAATGGGCAAGCCGGGCGCTGGCATCATAATCAAAGATGCGATCGCAGATATCACACTGCAGCAAATCTTAACGCGCCCGGAAGATTTCGACGTCATTGCGACCCTAAACTTGAACGGTGATTACTTGAGCGACGCGCTCGCTGCACAAGTCGGCGGAATCGGCATCGCGCCTGGCGGCAACATCAATTACATCACCGGCCACGCCGTTTTTGAAGCAACACATGGCACGGCGCCAAAGTATGCAAATCAGGATAAAGTGAATCCCGGTTCCGTCATCTTGTCGGGGGAAATGATGTTCCGCTACATGAATTGGACAGAAGTCGCCGATCTTATCTTGAAAGGACTAAACGGCGCGATTGCGAGCAAGCGTGTCACTTACGATTTCGCGCGCCTCATGGATGGCGCGACGGAGATCAAATGCTCGCAGTTCGGTGACAACGTCATCGAGCACATGTAAGGATAATCACGAAATCCGAACGAATGAAGCGGATGTCGATCCCGCATTTCGGATTTTTGACTTCGTCATTTGATTAAAGAAAACTTATGCGCCTAATCGTAACCTACCTGCTTGTTTTCGTTGCTGGCATCGGCAGCGTCTTCGCCCAGAAACGAAACATTACCGAGAAAGATCTTTGGGAATTCGTGTGGATCGGCGATCCGCAAGTCTCACCGGATGGATCGCGGGTTGCCTTTGTGCGCGTGACCGTGAACGAAAAGAAGGAAGGTTATAACACTTCGATCTGGTCAGTACCGACGGCTGGCGGCGAAGAGCCGCATCAATTGACCAAAGGCAACCACGATTCAACGCCGCGCTGGTCGCCAGATGGAAAGTACCTGCTCTTCCTGCGCGCGACCGAAAAGGACGGCAAGCCAGAGCCGCCGCAACCGTCGATCTTGCCGATGGCCGGCGGCGATTCGTTTTCGTTCACCGATTTGCCCAAAGGTGCAGGCAATCCTGTGTGGTCGCCGGATGGAAGAGCGATTGCGTTCACGAGCGACACGAATGCGGATGATCTGGCAAAACAGGAAAAGAAAAAGCGCAAGGAAGAGGAATTGAAAAAGGCGGTGAGCGAAATCTCTCCCTCGCCTTCAGCCGAACGTTCAAAGAAACCGGCGGAGAAAAGCGGCCTGGCCAGGGATGAAGGCGAGAAAGCTGCCAAGAAAGTAGAAGTCGAAGCTGAACACGAGAGTGACATTCACGTGGTCACGCGTGCTGTGTATCGGGAGGACAACGAAGGCTACGCCGACCCGAAGCGCAGGCAGCACGTCTGGGTGGTCCAAGCGCCGCACAGCGCAGAGGAAAAAGTGCAGCCGACGCAACTAACGTTCGGCCGGTTCGACGAACGCAACGTGACGTGGGCAAAAGACGGCGCGCAAATTTATTTCACGTCGCTGCGGATGGACGAGCCATATTACGAATTGCCAAAGAGCGAGCTGTATTCGATCGGCGTAAACGGCGGCAGCGCGACCAAGCTCAATTCAATCGACATGGATGTCGATAGTTTGTCGCTCAGCCCCGACGGCAAACAAATCGCGTTTATTGCATCGGCGACCCAGCCGGTTAATTCGTACACGCAGCCCGATCTTTGGATTGTCGATCTAACGCCGAATGCGAAGCCGCGAAATTTGACCGCAAAATTTGATTTCGATCTTGGCGACGGGGTGTTCGGCGACAATGCCGCGCCGCGCGCCGGCGGCCCGAATCTTCCGACCTGGGCGGCCGACGGAAAGAGTTTGATCGAGATTTACGGAAAGGAAGGCCGCACGATCCTGGCGTCATTCGATATCGGCACCGGAGGAGCAACTGATCTCACGCGCGGCAATCAAGCGGTGCTCCGGTTCCGTGCCTCAGCCGATGGTTCGACAATTATCTACGCAATCTCGACGCCAACACGGATCAACGACCTGTTTGCCGTCGATCGCAAAGGCGGCGAACCGCGCCAACTTACCGACATTAACAATGAAGTTTTCTCGAAACTGAATCTGACCGAGCCAGAAGAAATTTCCTACAAGACGTTCGATGGCAAAACTATTCAGGCGTGGGTGCAGAAACCGCCAAATTTTAATCCTGCGAAAAAGTATCCGCTCATTCTAAACATTCACGGCGGGCCGCATGCAGCCTACGGATATATTTTCGAACACGAATTCCAGTGGATGGCTGCGAAAGGTTATGTCGTGCTCTATCCGAATCCGCGTGGCAGCACCACCTACGGTCAGGATTTTGGGAACGTGATTCAGTATCATTATCCAGGCGACGATTACAAAGATTTGATGGCCGGCGTGGATGACGTGATTCGGCGCGGTTACATCGACAAGAACAAACTAGGCGTGACCGGCGGGAGCGGCGGCGGATTGCTTACCAACTGGGTGGTCGGACAAACGACGCGCTTTGCGGCGGCCGTGGCCCAACGCGACATCGCCAGTTGGACGAACTGGTGGTACACGGCCGATTTCACCCTCTTTCAACCGACCTGGTTCAAAGCGCCGCCTTTTGACAACGAGCCGGAGTTCAAGGCACGATCGCCGCTCACCTACATTAAGAATGTGAAGACGCCGATGATGTTCATTCTGGGCGAGAACGATTTCCGCACGCCGCCGGGCGCAGGCGGTGAAGAAATGTTTCGCGCGCTCAAATTTCGCAAGGTCCCAACGGTAATGGTGCGTTTCCCTAACGAATCTCATGAGCTTTCGCGTTCCGGCCAACCGTGGCATCGCGTCGAGCGATTGGAAAATATTGTCGGCTGGTTCGATCATTGGCTGATGGGCGTGCCCAAGCCGGAATACGAAGTTGCGCGGCAAGAGGAAGTGCCGATTCGGCCAAATGCCGTTCCCGGAAAACAACCGACACCGTCGCGATAGTTGTTTCAAGGCGCCCATTGCGGTTAGCTTAATCATGGCCTCCTCCTCACTCTGGCAACGTTTCCAGCGATATTTTCTCCGCTACGACGAGCTCGATTTTTCCATCGACATCAGCCGGATGAAATTTTCGGATGATTTTTTCGGCAAAATGCGATCCAAGATCGACAAGGCATTTGCCGCCATGCGCGAATTGGAAGCGGGCGCGCTCGCCAATCCGGATGAAAAGCGAATGGTCGGTCATTACTGGTTGCGCAATCCGGCACTGGCACCGAACAAGCAACTGCGCGTCGATATCGAAGAAACGAACAAGCGCATCAAGAAGTTCGCGACGGATGTTCATTCTGGAAAAGTTGCAGCCGCGAATGGGAAAAAGTTCGCGCACGTCTTGTTGATCGGAATCGGTGGTTCCGCGCTCGGACCGCAATTCATCGCAGACGCGCTCGGATCAACGCGCGATCCGATGGACATTTATTTTTTCGATAACACTGATCCCGATGGTTTCGATCGGGTCTGCGGCAAGATCGACAAAGAACTTGCGCGGACGCTCGTGATCGTCGTTTCGAAGTCTGGTGGCACGAAGGAAACGCGCAACGGGATGTTGGAAGCGGAGGCAAAATTCAAGTCGGCCGGACTTCAATTTGGCAAACATGCGGTCGCGGTGACCGGCGTGGGCAGCGATCTGGACAAATACGCGACGAAAAATGGATGGCTGGCGCGTTTCCCGATGCATGATTGGATCGGCGGCCGAACCTCAGTGATGAGCGCGGTTGGACTTCTGCCGATGGCGCTTGAAGGTTTTCACATCGACAACTTCCTATCAGGGGCCGCGGCCATGGACGAGCGGACGCGTGTGCCCGATGTCGCGCAAAACGCAGCGATGCTTCTGGCGCTGATGTGGTACTACGCTGGCAACGGTCGCGGCGAAAAAGACATGGTCATTTTGCCGTACAAGGATCGGCTGGCCTTGTTCAGCAAATATTTGCAGCAGCTCGTGATGGAATCGTTAGGCAAAGAAAAAGACCTTGATGGAAACGTCGTTCATCAAGGCATCGCCGTTTATGGGAACAAAGGCTCGACCGATCAGCACGCTTACGTCCAGCAATTGCGCGACGGTGTTTTGAATTTTTTCGTCACTTTCATCGAAGTTCGCAAAGATCGACATGGTACGCCCTTCGAAGTGGAGGATGGCATTACCAGCGGCGATTATCTTCAGGGATTCCTCCGCGGAACACGCAGCGCACTTTATGAGAGCGGACGCGAATCGATCACCGTGAGCATCCCGGAAGTGAACGCGTTTAAGGTCGGAGCACTGATCGCGCTCTACGAGCGAGCGGTCGGTTTCTATGGATCGCTCGTCAACATCAATGCTTATGATCAACCTGGAGTGGAGGCAGGGAAGAAGGCGGCAACAAAATTGTTGCAACTGCAAAAGCAGGTGCGTGAAAATCTTAGCACCGTGGCCGGGAAGACGGCCGAAGAAATTGCCCGCTCTATCGACGCCGATCCCGAAGACGTGTTTCACGTTCTGCGTCATCTGGCGGGCAATGATTCGCATATCCGGGTTGCCGAGGGCGAACAGCCGGGTGATGAGACGTTTTCACTCGGAGAATAACGATTAACTTTGCGCCGAACTATGGCAAGCGCGGGCCCCGAGAATCCAGGTGATTCGTTAAGTGTTCCGTGGATCGATATCGTACGGTTCGTTCGGCAACTGAGTCACGATCTGCGCAATCATTTGAACGCGGCCGAGCTGCAAAGCGCCTATATCGGCGAGTTGACCGCGGACGCGGAAATCAAGGCCGAGATCAAACGATTGCGCGAAGCGCTCTCGCGGCCGACCACGCTTTTGCAGAAGCTTTCCGCGGGATTGGGTCAGATCAAAACGGAATTCATGCCTTATGGAGGCGCGGATTTTATCGAGGACCTGCGCAAGAAGGTCGCGACTGATTTCCCGCGCGAGAGTGTGGCCATCAGGTGGGACGTCCACCTGCGTGGGGCCACCCTCGATGTCGATCCGCAACTGCTGCAGGAGGCGTTCATCGAGCTTTTCAACAACGCTTTTCGACATGAGCGTGGCAAAGGTACGCTCGGTGTCACGGCGAGGATCGACAATGACCGACTTGTCTTCACGCTTCGCGAGCCAAAGGCGCGATTCGAATTATCCACCGAAAATTGGGGGCGCAAACCGCTTCGGGAAATCAGCCCGGGTCATTATGGACTTGGACTAAATCTTGCGCGCATTATTGTCGAAGCTCACGGCGGTAAGTTGCGCGCCCATTATGATCCAACGGAATCGGTTCTGGTTACGACAATTACGTTGCCTTTGTCCGCAAAAAAGGGTTGAAGTATTGGGCCTGAATTTTGGAGCGATCAATTCTAAAAACGGTCAACTGCAAGCCGGTTTGGCGCGAGCATCATCTCCATGACAACAGCGCAGCGCCGGATTCTGATCATTGACGATGAGCGGCCAATCCTCCTAACGCTGGAGGCACTTCTCGGCCGCCGCGGTTACCAAGTTGAGACTTCCGGCACTGCTTCGCACGGCCTTCGATTGTTGAAGACGAAATCGCCTGAGCTGGTTTTGCTTGACCTACAGTTACCCGACGCGGAAGGGCTGCAAACACTCGATCAAATCAAAGCTGAGTGTCCAGAGACCCAGGTCATCATTTTGACGGCGCACGATTCTTTGAGCAACGCGATCGAGTCGATCAAGCGCGGCGCTTTTCATTTCATCAGCAAGCCGTACGCGCCGGAAGAATTGCTCAGTTTGGTCGAGAAAGCTTTGGAAAAGGAATTGCTTCTCCGCGAGACGAAAGAACTACGGCAGAAAACAAAACAGCTGGAGAAGCGTCTTGAAATTGCCGAGACGCGGCTGGCTCCTGTTTTTAAAAGCAAGGTGATGCAAGAGATCGACGAACTGATCGACGCGATGGCGCCTTCGGACGCAAATGTCTTAATCGCGGGCGAAAGCGGGACGGGCAAAGAAGTTATCGCCAATGTGATCCACACGCGCAGCCGGCGCGCCGCCAAACCGATGGTAAAGCTCAACTGCGCGGCATTTCCACAGACGATGATCGAGGGAGAACTCTTTGGCTATGTAAAAGGCGCGTTCACCGGCGCGATGAACGATTTTCCGGGAATGATCGCCGCGGCTAGTGGAGGCACTTTGTTTCTCGATGAGATTTCCGATATGCCAGCGGATTTGCAGACGCGTTTTTTGCGCGTGCTGCAGGAGCGCGAGTACCGGCCGCTGGGCAGCACGCGCACGCTCAAGGCCGATTTCCGCGTTATCGCCGCAACCAATCGGCCCGTAACACAAGCGCTCGCCGAGAATCGTCTGCGCTCGGATTTGTATTATCGACTCAATACATTTCAGATCGAAGTGCCGCCGCTACGAGAACGAAAACAGGATATTCCACCACTGGTCGCTTCGTTTGTGAAACAATTCGCGCAACAACTGGGCAAACCCGAGCCAACGATCGCGCCGGATGCTTTCGAGAAATTGCTCGAGTACGCCTGGCCAGGTAACGTGCGCGAATTGCAGAATGCAATGGAGTACGCGGTGGTCCTGGCGCGGCACAGTCTGATTGGCGTGAAAGAGCTGCCTACAGAATTACAGTTGCCCAGCGCGCTGCAGCAGACCGAGCGCGGGATTGCGCGGCGAGCCGGCGTGCCGACTCTGGATGACATGGAGCGGAACACAATTCTTCAGGCGCTCGCGCAATGTCATGGGAACAAGAAGAAAGCGGCCCAGCTTCTCGGCATCCAGCGGCCGACGCTTTACAACAAAATGAAGCGTTACGCTATCGAGCTGTAACGAAGTCGATCGCGTGTAGACTCTGTCGGCCGCCTTGGGCCCTCGCCTCTACACCTTCGTTGGCGGTGAGAACATCCTGCGCTAAGATCGACAATCACCATGTCTCGCCATCTCGAACAGGTTCTGGCGCACGCGGAGAACCAACTCGCCGCCACCGGCGCAAGACGTCCGACGGAAGTCCTTCCGTTTTACAAAAAATTTCTGAAGATCGAAGAACATCGATTACGCCTCAAACACCAGGCTGGTGGCGGTGGCCGTGAAATTTGCGCGCGACGGGCCGATTTAGTCGATGTTCTATTGCGCCACGTTTTCACCGCTGCGACCACTTCAGCAGGGAGCGAGGAGAAGGCAAAGCTGCGGCTCGCCCTGATCGCGCTTGGCGGGTATGGCCGGGGAGAGCTCAATCCTTTTAGCGATGTCGACGTCATGCTCTTGCATGGCCGAAGCGCCGGAAAAGTCCCGCCCTACCTCGAGCAAATCGTTGAGCAAATTCTCTATTTGCTCTGGGATATCGGTTTCAAAGTCGGTCATTCCACGCGCTCGATTAAGGAGGCCATCACCCAGGCCAATCACGACATGCGCACAAAAACCTCAATGCTCGAGTCGCGTTATCTGGCGGGAGATGCCGAGCTAGCGCGAGAATTTCGAGACCAATTCCGCTCAAAATGTGTGGCCGGCAATGAGCGGCGCTACGTCGAGATGCGAATGCAGGACCAAATCGCACGCCACAAGAAATTTGGCGACAGCGTTTACATGCAAGAGCCACACCTGAAAAGCGGATGCGGCGGTTTGCGCGATTATCAAAATCTGCTCTGGATGACTTACTTCAAGGAAGGCGCTCTGACGACAACTCACCTTGTCGGGAAAGATTGGTTGAGCGAATCCGATCAGCGTCGGATCGAGCGGGCTTACGATTTCCTCCTTCGCATTCGCACGGATCTGCACTACGCCACGGGGCGGGCCACAGACTTTCTGCATCTTAATATGCAGGAGCAGATCGCAAAACGCTTGAACTATTCCCCGGAGCGGGAACAGCTCCGAAGCGAGGCACTGATGCGAGAGTACTATGAGCACACACGAAACATTTTTCGCGTGACGGAGCGGATCACGGAACAATTTGCGAGCGGGCGGGCCACGGAAAGAACACGTTCTCTTTTCAGTTTTCTGCCCTTGGTGCGCAGCGACGAGACGCGGGTTGGGCCGTTTTTCATTCGCAACGGGCAACTCAACACCGACCAACGCGACCTCTTTCACAAAGATCCGGCGCAAATGATGCACGTGTTTCAACTCGCGCAGCAGCGCGCTCTTGATGTTAGTCCGGACCTGGCGGACTTGCTTACCCGAAACCTCAGACAAATCACGCGCACATATCAATATGCCAAGGGCCCGCGCGAAGTCTTTAAGGCGATCCTATCGCAAAAGGGGAAAGTGGGACGCGTCCTTCGAATGATGCATCGCGTGGATTTCCTCGGACGCTACATTCCCGAGTTTGGCCAACTGACCTGCCTTGTGCAACACGAGTTTCGTCATCGTTACACGGCGGACGAGCACACACTGGTTTGCATCGACAAAGTCGATGCGCTGGCGCAGACGGCTGATCCGAAACTGGTTTCATATCGGAAGCTCTTCGAGCGACTTGAAGATCCGTTCATTCTTTACCTGGCGCTGCTTTTGCACGATACGGGCAAGGCAGTGGGGGCCCGGCCTCACTCCGAAGCGAGCGCGCTTTTTGCCCAGCGTGTCGCAACGCGTCTGCAGTTGTCTTCCGAGCTGCGCAAATCCCTTATTCTTCTCGTCGACCATCACCTCACGCTCTCCAATATTGCGCAGCAGAGAAATCTCGATGATCCGGCTACGGTGGTGGAGTTGGGCAACATCGTGAAGGATCAGAAAAACTTGAATATACTGATGCTCCTCACCTTGGCTGACGGCCAGGGCACGAGCGCGGAATCATGGTCGGACTGGAAGGAATCGCTCGTCTGGCAACTTTTTCATGCGACTTCGCAATACCTGGCCGACCAAAAATCCTACTACGAACAAACAAAAATCGAGCGTGAAAGCCTGCAACGCTCTATCGCCGATAATCTTCCCCGCGATTATGCGGAGGAGATTGAAGCGCACTTTGACTTCATGCCAGACAATTATTTTCGGGCTTTCAACGTTCCCGAAATTGGCGGGCATCTTGAACTTTTTCGCGCATTTCTTGAGAACGTATCCCTCCGTAGCGAGCAGCCGTTGGCTCCGGCGATCAACTGGAAAGCTTTTCCCGAGCAGGGTCACAGCATCGCCAGCTTCTGCACTTGGGACCGCGAACAACTGCTGGCCAAAATCGCCGGGTCGTTTTCGGTCGTTCCAATTAATATCTTGAGCGCGGACATTTTTTCCCGCGGAGACAGCGTCGTTCTCGACATTTTTCGAGTTTGCGACACAAAAGCACGTGCGGTTACCGACAAGGCAGACCTTGAGCTGGTCGAAAAAACCTTGCATTCCGCACTCTCGAGCGTGGACTTCGATTTTGGGCATTTAATGGGAATAGCGAGGGGGCAAAGCCGGCATCGTCTTGTCCAGGAAATAGAATTTCCCACCCGCATCGCGATGGATAACAGGGCACATCCCACTTACACGCTCATCCAAATTCAAACGCCGGACCGTCTCGGCTTGCTCTACGACCTTCTCGCATGCCTCGACCGCGAAGGTGTTTCCATTGCGCTTTCGCGCATCAGCACGCAGAGTGGAGCGGCTATCGACACTTTTTATGTCGCCGACCGCTCAACTCGGAGCAAAATCACCGACTCACAACGCATCGCCGCGCTCCAAAAACATCTACAACTGGCGGCGGTGAGTGTGCTCGAGCACTGAAATCGCTGGCTCGTTTTTCCCCGGTCTCTATCATCTCGCACCCGCATGAACGTAATCATTCTCGCTGCTGGTTACGCAACCCGCCTTTATCCACTCACGCTCGACAAGGCCAAGCCGTTACTGGAAATCGCAGGCAGGCCCATGATTGAATGGGTCTTGGCTAATCTAGCCGATGTTCCGAACCTTGGAACTATTTACATCGTAACCAACGACAAGTTCGCGAATGATTTTCAGACTTGGGCAGCGCGTTATCAAGATCGACAACCAGCGCTCAAGCTCAAAATCATCAATGATGGTTCGAAAAGCGACGACGATAAATTAGGCGCGATCGGAGATATCAGTTTTGTGATTACCCGTGAGAATTTGGCGCAGAGCGATTTGTTGATTATGGCGGGCGATAACCTGTTTAAAGAATCGCTCCGGGGCTTTGTTAACTACGCGAAGAAGACTGTCGCGACGGTTGGCATTTATGACATCGGCGATCTGGAAGCGATCAAAAAATATGGCAACATCACGATCGATTCGAACAGCACCATCACGTACTTTGAGGAAAAGCCGGAGAAACCGCGAAGCACTCTGGCCGCTCTTGCCGTTTATTATTACTCGCGCGAAGCCGCCGCCCTCCTGACGACCTACCTTGCCGCGGGAAATAATCCCGATCAGCCGGGCCGGTTTGTGCAATGGCTTTACCAGCGCAAGCCGGTGAAAACGTTCCAGATCAAAGGGAAGTGGCTCGATATCGGAAGCAAAGAAACGCTGGAACAAGCCAATGAGATTTTTGTGAAGGCGTAGCCGCGCTCGATGAGCGGCGCACTAATTTTGATCGACGGTCATAGACCGCCGCTACAACAACCTGTCGATCTTATTTGAGTCGACCTTCGTCGAATTCGATGAGATCGAAGTAAGTCCGAATATCCTTGCGACCTTCGCCGCCCGCTTCTTTGAGAAAGTGGAGGAAGCGCGCTTTTTTTGCGGCCGTGTCCGGGTGACGGGAAATCATCACCTCATTCCATTGCTCGATTGCTTCCGGAGAATGCTTGACGCCACGTTCCTGCACCCAGGTTAAAACGGCATGATCGTCATCCAGATGGTTCGCCGCTTCTTCAAATGCGTCCGGGTTGAGTTTTAAAAAAGCGAGCAAATGTTTGTCGAAGCCGACAGTTTTATAATTGTAGCCGTTGAGCAGGCCTTGTCGGTGCAATCTGGCTTTGTCGATTAAACGCGGCAGATGCACATACCCGCCGAGTCTTTCGTAGGGACTGCGTGGACGCAGTTTTTCCATCGACCCGAAACTTTAGGTGGCGGGCAAAGGGTGCGCCGCGGCTTCCGGGACGCTGGATTCGAGTGTACTCGCGCCTGCTGATTTTTGCTCCGGCAACAATTCGGCTTGTGTAAGATCGGCCTGCCCAATCACAAGTTGACCGGAAAAAATTCCGCCTTTGTCGATCGTGATCGATTTCGCTGTTACATTGCCGTCAAGCACTCCGGTTTTATGAACGTTTACGGCGCCAGTGGCAATTATTTCTCCGGACATCCGTCCTTTTATGTCGATGTTCGCTACTCTCACGCGTCGATAACATTGGACGTCGGCTTTCCGCTCAACGCAGACATAATTGGCGGCAAGGCGTCCCGGGATTTTTCCGACGAGGTTAATTGTGGCTGAGGTCTCGCACTGGAGATTGCCGCGCAGCTTGCCCTCGAGCAGGGCCGACCTGCAAACAACATTTGTACTGCTAAGATCGCCTTTGGCCATCAGATGAACATCGCCCCGCGTTCGAATCGATCGGCTAAAGCTGGTTGCAATTTTGTAATCGCGGAGATCGATGTGAGCACTGCAGCCTGGGCAGTTTGTTGATGACGCGGCGTCACTGACTTCGTGTTTACGCTTGCACTTAGTCTGGAGCTTTAGGCCTGGTTTAGGCGCAAATGGAGAGAAATAGCGTCCGCACTGGCGGCACAGCGTGCTCTTCGCCGCCGCATACTCCATCTGATTAAAGCCGCAGTGTGGACATTCCACACTGACCTTGGCAGGCGACGGCTTGGCCACTGGTTTGCTAAGCGAAGACCCCTCTCTTTATGCGCGGGCGCCAAAGGCGGCTTTTATCGGCTCGTCGTTCCGGACAATTTCCGGCCGCCCTGTTACCGATTTTGCCGGACTTGTTCCGCTGGTCACTTCCGATTTCCCGATAAAGGTTGCTCCTTCTTCGATGACAAGCCGGGCCGCTTTCAAATCTCCCTGTAGGGTGCATTTTGCTTTTAGCTCGCAACGTTCGGCCACGGTGATGTTGCCCTGCACTTTCCCAAACACCGTGATCGACTTGGTTTTGATCTCGCCGCGGATATCGGCATTCTCGCCAATTGTCAGCACACCATCAGAATTGATTTCTCCTTCAACCTTCCCGTCGATAAGAAGTTCTTTCTGAAATTTGATCGAGCCTTTGATTTCGACATCGCTCGAGAGGATGTCTCTGCCAGAATGTTCTGCCATATGTTTTTGGTAGTCAGTTGTGGATGGTGATTTGTTCGATTGTTCGCCTCGCGCAAGGCGGTTGTTGTCATCCGCAGCTGAATGCGGCGACTCTTCTCCCATCGCCGGCATTGGTTTCTGCGAGATGAACTTTCTTAACACATGCTATTATTGTAAGACTCATCGATTCTGTCAACGGATTCTCATAGGAAATCCACCACTTTTTCACCGATTATTACCAACTCGATAGAGTTTGCCGGCCGCGTTTTGAGCCGAAAAAGCCAGGAATCGCGGCACCTGGGCGGATGTCCTATTTAGAACCGAGCACAGCGCTTGACGCGGCAGGGCCACACCAAGCACTGCAGCGGAATTTCGCGCCACCCGCTCGGAATCGTAAGCCAGCACCCACGTCACCTTGTGGTCGTCCAGAATGACGCGCGCTTTTCCCCAATCTCCCGCAAGGAAAAACCGCGCACTGTCCGCGATTCCCTCCAGGCTCTCGTGCGAACTGCCTGCCACCCCAGGTTGACCCGACCAATACGCAATGGATGGAGAAAGCCACCACGGTGCGAGAAACGGATGCGTCTCCGACGATTTCAAATTGACCGCCAGATCGCGCAACTGCACTGACTCATTCCGCTGCTCCACTCGGCGCGCGTACTCTGTTTCGTTTGGCCAAAGCCGCTCGTCCCAATCACCAAGAATCGGAAAGATCGACAAGGCAAAGGCAATCCAAACCGCGGTTCGCGATTTGATCGGCTCTAGTAAAAGGGGAAGCGCGATGGCGAAGATCGACATGAAAAAATAAGCCCAGCGCGCTTGCCAGATTGTGAAACAATAGGTCGCCAAGAGAATTGCGAGAATAAATATTGCTTGGGCGCGACCGCCGGGCGCGCCGTTCTTTCGCTCTCGGAGAAGAACCCAAATAAGCAATGGCGCCACCGCAATCATATACCCGGCCCAATGAAACCAGATCGGATTCGCCGGCCAAACGTGAGCGAGTTCGCCAATCGAGCGCGACCAGTTCCGGAAAAGCTCTCCGGAATGAAAGATCGACAATTGCGGCACGCGTCTCTCGACGACGAGTGCAAACGTAATGATTGCCGCGAACAAAATCCAGCCGATGCGCCGATCTTTCGCAAAAAGAAGATGTCGATCTTGCAGCGCGCTGGTTGCAAGCACGATGAGGAACAAAACCAGCGGTTCATAAAGCGACACCCAAATCGCCAAACCCCACGCAACGCCACTCAGCGCAGACCATGCTATACGTGAGTCACGTATAGCATCGGATCTCCGCGAACTTTCACCTTGCAAGGTCCATTCCCCGCAGATCGCAATGGTGACGAGTAGGATCGACAGTGATTGATGATCGGGCCGGCCAAGTTCCGTTGCGTGAACGAGAATTGGACTGATGGCGTAGAGAATGAGCAGCGCCCAGCGATAACGAAATTTCATCAGCCGCGACCACCACCAGAGAAACCAGCCACCGAACAGTGCGAGCAGCGGCGAGATGAACGCGCCGGAAAGATCGGTCGCGTGAACCGTGAACGGCTTGAGCAAGATCGACAATGCGAGAATGAGATAATCAAGCGGCACAGTCGTATGCGAAGTTGTGCCGCGCGGATAATTTTCGAAATCGTGATGACGCACGATCAAGCCCGGATGTTGCTGACACATGCGCACACGTGTCATCCGCGCGTAACAATCCGCATCGGTGAAATAGACGTTCCCGGCAACGAAGACGTCCTGATAATTCGCGCACCGGGTTGCCAGAACGAGCACACTTAAGACGGCGATTTCAATTACGACGCACGTTCCCCGCACAACGCGCTGAAAAAGAATCTTCAAATCCGTCCCCTGGTCTCTGAAATTGGGCCCGCCAGGATTCGAACCTGGGACCAAGGGATTATGAGTCCCCTGCTCTAACCGCTGAGCTACAGGCCCGTGTAATTATGAGAGTAAAACATAGCCGCCAGCTCGTGACCAACATCAAACCAACCATAGTCAGCCAAAACGCCACGCACTCGTTCTCGTTGCCTGAGGCAGCGAGCCACCGTTGATTAGCATATGCGCGATCCCGGGGACGAAGCGAGGTTTAACGCAGCGTCGATAGCGGGACGAGCCGATCGGCTGCTGCCCGATTTTCGGCGCGCAATTGAGGCCGTGCCGCGGGAAAGCGGATTCAAAGGCATCGGCCCCCGCGGAATGTTTTTCTTTTATGCGGCGGTGCGTCCGCTTGGTCCGAAACAGATTTTGGAATCGGGGCGCATGCGCGGCGAGAGCACGCTCATGCTCGCACGTTGTTTCCCGCAAGCGCGAATTGTGAGCGTTGAGTATGATCTCGATCCAACACATGCAGCGATCGCCGAAGCGAAGCTCAGGCCGTACGCGAATGCCGAACTTCTCTACGGGGATTCTCGTGAGCTCCTCCCGCAACGGCTTCAAACCGGTGATGCGGTTCTCATTGATGGCCCAAAAGAATTTCGCGCACTGAAACTGGCGCTCCAGCTCCTAGCCACCGGCAAACCGTGCGCCGTTCTTATCCATGACTTCTACCGAGGCCAGCCAGCCCGGAAGTTTGTCGAACGCCATTGGCCAGGCGCCTTTTTCAGCGACGATCCCGCGCTTGCCTTCCGTTTCCGTGAACTCGGATCGCAAATCGACCCGGCATACGATCCGCATTCAAAACATACCACTTCGCCGTTTGTCTGCCTTCCTCCAAATTTGCCGGCGTCTTATCCGACTTTGTTATTTAAAATAATTTGGGCGCGAGCGGTTTCGATCGCCATTTCGAAAATCGGCAAATTTCTGCCGCATAATCGCAGCGGCAAAGTTTTGGACTCGGAAGGCTGAGCGTCATCACTTAAGCGCGAGTATTTGCCGCGACTGCCCCCTCCTGAATAAGCGAATCGAGTTTGTTTAGATCGATCGGCTTAACGAGGTGATGCTTAAATCCCGCATCGCGGCTTTTTCGAATATCATCCTCCATTCCGAAACCGGTAAGAGCAATTCCGAGAAGTGGCCGCTCGGAATGCATCTTTTGCATCAGGTCAATTCCGCTGCCATCGGGCAAGCCGAGGTCACTAATAAGCACATCGAATTCCTCCTTCGCGCTCAAATCGAGTGCAGATTGGAGGTTGCCCGCCGACTGCACATAATAGCCACGCCGCCGAAGTAAATTCGTAAGCGAACGGTTGGTATCTTCATGGTCCTCGACAAGCAGAATGCGCATCGTCTGGCGTTGTGGCGTCGTGGAGGAAACGGCTGGCGCGGTTTGAGCGTGGGCCTTTTCGCAGGTGGGAAAGGTCAAGGTGAACGTGGCACCTTTATTTCGCCCGGCGCTTTCCGCGGTGATGGTTCCTTTATGGGCATCGACCAGCGTTTTGCTAATGGCAAGACCGAGACCCAAACCTCCAAACTGCGTCCAGCCAGCTTGCTCAAAAGCATCGAAGATTTTCGGCAGTGATTCAGATTCAATCCCGAAGCCGGTATCGACTATTTTAACATGCAGTTGATTGCCGACATCATTGCTCGTGGAAACACAAATTTGACCGCCTTCAGGTGTAAACTTCACAGCGTTCTTGATGAGGTTCCAAAAAATCTGCTGGAGTCGCGCTGGGTCCCCTCGCAGATAGACTTTTCGCGCGGCAAGATCGAGCCGAAGCGCTAGATGTTTTCGATCGATATCCGCCTGACAAATCTCAAGAGCATTTTGCAACAGCGTATGAGCGTCAACGACTTCAAAATTGAGCTGCACCTTGCCCCTGCTAATACGCGTTAGATCAAGGAGATCATCGATGAGCCGCGCTTCCAATTCCACATTCCGGCGAATTATCCGCGTTGATTCCTGAATATTCTCCGGCAAGGCCTGTTCATTCTCGAGTGCGATAGCAGACGCGAGCACCGGGGTAAGGGGAGTGCGCAACTCGTGGCTGAGCATGGCAAGAAACTGATCTTTCGCGAGATTAGAGCGCGCCTTTTCTTGCAACTCCAGGTTCGTTTTCTGCAACTCGTCCTGGCGATTTTGGAGTTCAACAGCGAGCAATTGCGACTGTTTGAGCAGGTTTTCCGTCCGCGTGTTCGCTTGAATCGTATTGAGCACAATGCCGATGCTCTCCGTCAGTTGATCGAGAAACGCCTGATGGGTGGAGGTGAAACGATCAAGCGATGAAAGCTCCATCACCGCGTTTACTTCTCCTTCGAACAAGATGGGCAGAATGACGATGTTCATCGGGCGCGACTCACCCAGACCGGAACTCACCTTCACGTAACCGTACGGGACATCG
>WNFR01002277.1_pt1 | contig 21165 bp, 16 predicted proteins | sample 5400221 | NCBI WGS metagenome assembly WNFR01 (sample SAMN13153357, study PRJNA577476) | soil metagenome | isolation source: 40 cm soil under Madrone tree | place: USA:California | collected 2016-06-14 | reverse complement strand
GGGAACCGGTATCTGGGAGTGTTTTTGCCGTACACGCCGCTGCATCATCTTTTATTTCAGAGCGGGAAATTTGAGGCGCTGGTGATGACCAGCGGAAACCTGAGCGAAGAGCCGATTGCAATTGATAACGAAGAAGCCGTTCGAAGATTGAATGGGATGGCGGATGCGTTTCTGGTGCACGACCGGGAGATTGTGCAGCGGTGCGACGATTCGGTGGCGCGCGTGGCGGCGGGGCAGCCGCAGAAGCTGCGGAGGTCGCGGGGATTTGTGCCGGTGCCGGTACAACTGGAGAAAGAGATTCTGCCGGTGCTGGCGGTGGGCGGGGAGCTGAAGAATACGGTTTGCGTAGTGCGGGGGAGCGAGGCGTTTTTGAGCCAGCATGTTGGGGATTTGGAGAATCTGGAGGGCTACCGTTTTTTTGAGGAAGCGGTACAGCACTTGCAGCGGATTCTGCGGACGGAGCCGAAGGTGATTGCGCACGATCTGCATCCGGATTATTTTTCGACGAAATGGGCGCAGGAGCGGGCGGGCGTGGAGCTGGTGGGGGTGCAGCATCATCACGCTCACGTCGCGGCTTGCATGGCGGAAAATCACCTGGACGGAAAAGTGATCGGGATTGCGCTCGACGGAACGGGCTACGGCACGGACGGAGCGATTTGGGGCGGAGAAGTGCTGGTGGCGGATTATGTGGGTTTTGAGCGCGCGGGGCATTTCGAATATGTGCCGTTGCCGGGAGGGGCGGCGGCGATTCATGAGCCGTGGCGGATGGCAGTGAGTTACCTGGTGAAGCATTACGGGAAGAACGTGAAGAAACTGGGCTTGCCGTTTTTGGCGGAGATTGATTCGCGGAAGTTGAGCGTTGTTTTACAGATGATGGAGAGGGAGATCAATTCGCCGCGGACGTCGAGCTGCGGGCGATTGTTTGATGCGGTGGCGGCGCTGGTGGGATTGCGCGGGGTGGTGAATTTTGAGGCACAGGCGGCAATTGAGCTGGAAATGGCGGCGCGGGATTCGGGGAGCGAGGCGGCTTACCCACTGGATTTGGATTTGCGGGGAACGACTTGGCAGATCGGGACGAAACCTTTGTTCGACTGGCTGCTCAAAGACATTCGACAGCAGGCGAGTGTTGCAGACATGAGCCGGAAGTTTCACAACGCGCTGGCCATCGTTTTAGTGGACACGGCAGAGAGGATTCGCGACCGGACGGGCCTGAACCGTGTTTGCTTGAGCGGGGGATGTTTTCTGAATACGTTGCTGCTGGAGACGACGATCGCGGAGATGAAGGAGCGGGTGTTTCAGGTGTATTTTCATACGGAAGTGCCGGCGGGGGATGGAGGGATCAGTTTGGGGCAGGCGGTGATTGCGGGGAGTCGGGTGGGGAGTTGAGTTGCGGGAGAGAGAAAAGATTACGCGGAGTTCGCAGAGACGCAGAGGGCGCTGAGAAGAGAAGAGAAGAGAAGAGAAGAGAAGAGAAGAGAAGAGAAGAGAAGAGAAGAGAAGAGAAGAGAAGAGTTGCATGTGGTATGCGTTGGGGGTTGAGCTTAAGTTGAGGTTCTTCGCCTATCCTTGTCGGATAGGCTCAGAATGACAAGTTTTTGGTTTATTTAGTGGACGGAGAATTTGCGGGTGGCAGTGACACCCTTGGATTCGGTGATGGTTATGGTTTGGTTGGCGGGGATGCTGGAGAGTTTGTCGAGTTGGCCGCTGGGCCAGTGGATTTCGAGGGAGTCGGCTTGGACGTTTTGGGCGAGGCCGAAGGTCAGGATTAGTTCGTTCGCGGAGAGGTAGCTGGAGCCGCTGCGGAGCATTTGGGTTTGTGTTTCGCCGCCGGCGGTGAGTTTTACGACGGCGCCGATGCCGTCGCGATTGGATTTTGTGCCTACCAGTTTTATGCGCAGGCTTTTGTTGGATACTGACGGGCCTGCGGCTTCATTCAAGAAAAGATAGACGGGGCCGCCGTTGGTGGAGAGAAGCAGGTCCGGGCGACCGTCGTTGTTGATGTCGGCGTAGGCGGCGCCGCGGCCGACGCGCGGCGTGTTGAAGGAATGTCCCAGCGATTTGGCGACTTCCTGAAAATTTCCTTTGCCAGCATTGCGGAAGACATGCGGCGGCATGGCGTATTTTACGTTGGGCTGGACGCGCTCGATGTCGCTGTCAATGTGGCCGTTGGCGATGAAAATGTCGGGCCAGCCGTCGAGATCGTAGTCGAAGAAGAAGCAGCCGAAGCCGAGGGTGAGCAGGGAAGCGCGGCCGACGTCGGAACGCGGGGCTTCGTCGACGAAGAGGCCTTTGCCCTCGTTGTGGTAGAGCGAAACCATCTGATTGGAAAAATTGGTGATGAGGATGCTGGGTAAACCGGAGTGATCGTAATCGGCGGCGTCAACGCCCATGCCGGCGCGGGCTACGCCGTCTTCGCTGAAGGCTACGCCGGCGACGACGGCTTTTTCGGTGAAGGTGCCGTTGCCATTGTTACGATAGAGCTTGTTGGGTTGGGTGTCGTTGGAGAGGAGAAGATCGGGCCAGCCGTCGTTGTCGTAATCAATGATGGCGATGCCGAGAGTTTTGGAGGTGGGATCGTTGAGGCCGGCTTTTTTGGTGACGTCTTCGAAAGTGCCGTCGCCGCGATTGTGCCAGAGGCGGACGGATGTGCCTTTGTAGGATTCCGGGGTGCAGTAGGATTTGCTTTTGCCGTCGAGGGTGCAGTAGAGGTCGGTTTCGATGGACCATTGGACGTAATTGGCGATGACGAGATCGAGCTTGCCGTCTTTGTCGTAATCCACCCAGGCGGCGCTGGTGCTGAATTCCTTGGGGCCGAGCAGGCCGGCTTTTTGCGTGACGTCGGTGAATGTGCCGTTGCCATTGTTGTGGAAGAGACGGCTTTGGCCGAGGGCGGTGATGAAGAGATCGTCGAAGCCGTCGTTATCGTAATCGCCGACGGCTACGCCCATGCCGAAGAGCTCGATGTCGAGACCGGCTTTGTGGGTGACGTCGGTGAAGGTGCCGTCGTGATTGTTGTGGTAGAGCTTGGGGGTGGAGTGTTTGGAGCGCTGGCCGGGCCAGTTGGTGTCGTTGACGAGGAAGATGTCGGGCCAGCCATCGTTGTCGTAATCGATGAAGGCGACACCGGGGCCCATGGTTTCGGGAAGATACTTTTTGCCGAAGGCGGCGTTGTTGTGGACGAAGTGGATGCCGGACTGCGCGGTGACGTCGCGGAAGGTGACGGTGGGTTGGGATTTCGGAGCTCGGGAAGTCTGGGCGCTGGCGATGTGAATGAAAGATAAGAGCAGCAGCGCGGTGGCGAGTTTTTTCATCGGGTCTCCGTCGGAATGTCGCGGCCGACGCCGAGTGCGTCGGCGACGCGGTTGATGTAATTAAACCACGAGGCGATCAGGGTGATTTGCAGGATGGCGCGATCGTCAAAGCCGGCGGCCCGGAGTTGGTCGTGATCGGCGCGGCTGCATTGGGTGGCGTCACGGGTGAGTTTGACCACGTATTCGAGCATGGCTTTGTCCTGGGCGCCGATGGGGGCGGTGCGGAAGTCTTTTTGCAGGGCGGCGACCATTTCGCTGTTGAGGCTGGTGCGACGCAGAAACTCTGCGTGGGATTCGATTCAATAGAAGCAGCGGTTGGTGACGGAGACCATCGTGGCAATCATTTCGTGCTGATGGCGCTTAAGGGGGAGATCGGGAGACATCATGGCGCCGAAAGCGCTGAAGGAGTGAAAGAGGACGTCGGGGAAGAGGGTGTGGGAGCCGACGATGCTGTTTTCGAATCCGCGATCGACGGAGGGTGCGGGTGTGGCGTATTCGATGGGATAGAGTTTGCGTTGCTTTAGGACCAACTCGCGGAGGCGGTCGTCGTCTTCGAGGCGGAGGGTTTTGATCCAGGTCATTTAAAGTTTCCTCGCATTTGCGTTCTCAATTATTTCTAAAAGCCGATCCCTCACCCGCAAACAGCGCGGATTCGGGATGACAGTTACAACAGTTAACGGCCGGCTCCTGCGGCTGATTTTGCCGCGGGAACTTTTTTGGCCTGGAGGGGGACGGAAACGTGTTCGTGGATGGACTGGCGCTCGTTGTTGTCTTCGGGGTGGGCCTGGCGATAGGCGCCAGTCAGGGCTTGGGAGGATTCGTCGGCTTTGAAGCGGAGATAGCGTTCCTTGTGCTCGTTGGCGCGGGCTTCGTCACCGAGGCCGGTGTAGCAGAGCATGAGGTTATAGTTGGCCTGGAGATCTTCGGGATCGATGGCGAGCGTTTGCTGGAATTCTTTGACGGCGTCGGCGTAGCGCTTTTGGAGGAAAAGGACGCGGCCGAGTTCGTTGTGGACGACGCGATCGCGGGGGAATTGCGCGAGGACGGATTGCAACGCTTGTGCGGCTTCGTCGTAGTGGCCTTCTTCTTTCAGGACTCGAGCATAGAAGAAATTGGCGCGGGGCAGATTGGGTTTCAGGGCCAGGGCTTTGAGGAGAACGACCTTTGCGCCTTCGGTGTTGCCTTCCTGGACGCGGACGCGGCCGACGTTGGTCCAGCCGTCGAAATTGTCGGGCGCCATTTGGGTGATTTTGGCGAAGGCTTGTTCGGCGCCGCTGAGATCGCCTTGAAGGAAGAGGCCGATGCCGTAGTCGTTCCAGCGAGTCCAGTCGTCTTTGGCGAGGCTTACCTGCGGCGTTGGCGCGGGGGCGGAGCGCGGGAGGACGCGGATGGTTTTGGTATCTTCGGCGACGGTGATGATGGGGAGATCGGGAATGGATTTGGATTTGGCGGAGATGTCGGAAAGGTCTCCGTTGAACTGCCACTGGCGGTCGTCGTGATCTTTGGTTACGCCGGCGGAATGATTTGGATCGGGAGCGCCGGCGAAGGAGAAATGAGTGTTCCACCACTGGAATTTGCGGTAGTTGAGTTTCGAATGGAGAGTGATGTGTTCGCCCGCACTTTCCGGGATGTGCAGTCGAAAGTGGGCGGTGTCGGCGGCGCCGGGAGGGATGAGGTGGACATAGACGACCGCGCGGGTGGCCCAAGCGTTGCGCTTGTTGATGGGATTGCCGTGGCCGTCGATTTGGAGAGATTTGTAGAAGTGCGCGCCGGGTTCGACGGGGCCCTTGCCGTCGTCTTCGACTTTGCCGCTCCAGAAAATGGTCTGGCCCTTTTCGTCGGTGGCCTGAAGTTCGAGCCAGACGTCGAAGGCGTCCACGGTGCCGCCCGGGAAGAAGTGGCCGACTTTGCGGGTGCGGACGACGATGTCAACGAGGACATCGTCGCCGCGGCGGACGGCTGCGTCCACGCGGCCGAGCGGTGCGGTGATGGGACGCGCTTCGCCAGCCGGGCCGCGCGGCGTTGAAATGTCGGATTCCTCGCCGACAGCGAACGTGGTGGAGAGTTCTTGCTTGGGATAGTCGAAAGTTTTCTTCGGCGATTCGTTTTTGGAGACAGGAGAAATTGCGAAGATGTCCACGCTGAGTTGTTTGTCTTGCAGAAATTTGCGGCTGGCGTCGAGTTGCGTGGAATCTTCGTTGGCGACGGGCACGGCGGTGTTGGCACCCGGGAAGCGGTGAGAGTGGACGTAGCCGTCGAGATTGCCTTCGTCTTTTGAAGGAACGAGCGGCATGTGGCAATCGGCGCACATCATCGAAGTGGCTGGGTAATAAAAAGCGCGGGCACCCTGGCCGGAGACACCGCTGGCCTGCCAGTTGTCGTATTCGTTAAAGCCGCGGAACCAGCGATAGTTATTGAAAGGCTTGTCGAGATGAACCTTGTGGCAGCCGGAGCAAAATTCGGGGACTTGGTCGCGCATGAAGGGCTTTAAGAAGACGCGGCGATGCGGTTCGGGATTCAGGCGGACCATGAAATCGTGGAGGCTGCGGATGACGGGATTTTCGCTGGCGGCAAGTTCGTGCAGCTTCGGATATTCGAGAACGAAATCGCCCTGGCCCATGGTGCTTTTTACCTGAACGATGCTGTGGCACATCATGCAACTGAGGCCGGCGCTGGCTTCGGGCTTGTGGATGTTTTGCTGGATGGGCGTGTCCATCATTCCGCTGAAGAGAAGAGCGGGATCGTGGCAGCCGGCGCACCATTTAGTTTGTTTCACGCCGTCGACTTCCTGCATGTACTCGATGCTTTTGCGATACCACTGATTGTTGAAGGAAGAGAAGTGGTGCATGGAGCTTTGCCATTGCTTGTAGATGTCGGAGTGGCAACGCTCACAAGCTTGCGATTTCAGGAAATAATCGGAAGGGATGTACTTGCCGTCTTTGGTTTGGACGGAGCTAGGGAAAAATTTGCCGTTGGGACCGTCGCCTTCCTGATCCATGGTGGCGGGAGCTAGGGAGGGGTTGTTGACGCGGTAGGCATTTTTCCAGGCGATGGTGCGCGTCCACCAGGCGGCGGCTGCGATGCTCGCGATTAGGAGTGCGAGCGCCGCGAAGCGGAGGGATTGCTGGAGGAATCCGGCGTTGAGCCAATTACGGGAGGCGAGCCATGCAGAGGCGAGGAAGAGAACGCCGATGAGGCAGAGAGCGATGTGGGTGTAGAGCCAGAATTTGAGGCGATGAGGCGTGCCGATTTTGATGAGGACGATGCCGAGCGCGCCGCCGGAGAGGAGGAAGAGCCAGCCGAAACGCGCGAGCCAGGGTTCTCGGGTGAGACCTTTAAAAAGAAAGAGGAGAATGCCAACAGTGGCAAGGACGCCCAGACCGGTGTGAAGAAGGACGGCGACGGCATACGGAATGTTGGCCGCGGGAAATGTGTAGAGATAAACGGCGGTGACGGCAAGAACAAGAACAAGAACAAGAACAAGAACAAGAACAAGAACGCTTAGGGAGCGCCAGCGTTGCATGCATTTCCCCCTGGGAGTGGTCAAAGTTTATCAGGCGCCATCGCCATTAAAAAATGCGGCCGGGGGTCGTTGGCCCGGCCGCAAAGTTTGTTGGGGTGCTTCCGGTCTTGGCTAGGGAAGCCAGGTGGGAAGCGACTGCTTGGTTGGGACATTTATATTCGCGGTGGGGAGGGGACGCAATACTGTGAAAGTATTAGCGGGGCAGGGATTCTGTAATACCTTTGGATTCAGTGAGTTGGTAGGCTTTGTTGGATTTGAGTTTGGGGTATTCTTCGGTTTTGCCGCTAGGCCAATCTACTACGATTTTCTCGATTTCGTCTTGTTTGCCTGCGCCGAAGGTTAGGGGTAGTTCGGATTGGGAGAGGTAGCTGGAGCCGCTGCGGACTTGGCGCGATTGGATTTGACCGTTGGAGTAGAGGCGAACGGTGGCGCCTATGGCATCGCGGTTAGATTTTGTGCCGACGAGTTGGAGGCGGATGCTGCGGTTTCCGGCGAGCTGATCGTTGCGATAGAGATAGGCGGGACCGTTGTTGGTGGTTAGGAGGAGATCGAGATCGCCGTCGCGGTCGAAATCGGCGACGGCGAGGCCGCGGCCCACTTTGGATTGGGCGAAGTTGCCGCCGAGTTGGGAGGCGACTTCGAGAAATTTTGCATTACCTTGATTGAGAAAGAGTTGCGGAGATTGGGCGTAGCCGACGTTGCCGCGGATGTTGCGAACGGTGTCGTCAATGTGGCCGTTGGCGACTGCGAGGTCGAGGCGGCCGTCGAGGTCGGCGTCGAAGAAGATGCAGCCGAAGCCGAGGGTGTTGCGAGAGGCGGGGCCGAGGCCGGCTTGCATGGCGACGTCATCGAAGGATCTTCCGGTGGAGCGATAGAGGCCGAGCATTTCGTTGTCGAAATTGGTGATGACGATGCCGGGCTTGCCGGAGTTGTCGAAATCGGCGCAATCGACGCCCATGCCGGCGCGGGCTTTGCCTTCATTGCTGAAGGCGAGGCCCATTTCGACGGCGACATCCTTGAATTTGCCGTTGCGGAGATTGCGATAAAGCTTGTTGGGCTGGGTGTCGTTGGCGACGAGGAGATCAGGCCAGCCGTCCTGATCGAAATCGAGCATGGCGACGCCGAGGGATTTGGAGCTGGTGTCGAAGATGCCGCTGGTGGAGGTGACGTCTTCGAAGGTGCCGTCGCCACGATTGTGAAGAAGCCAGCAGGTGTCGCCTCGATAGGCTTCGGGAGTGCAGTAGGATTTATTTTTTCCGTCGAGGCTGCAGAAGACATCGTGGTCGGCGGACCAGCGAACGTAATTGCAGACGAAAAGATCGAGGAGGCCGTCGCGGTCGTAATCGAACCAGAGGGCGGAGGTGCTGAAGCCCTGCTTGTTGAGGAGGCCGGATTTTTGCGTGACGTCGGTGAAGACGCCTTTGCCGGTGTTGTGGAAGAGGCGGCTTTGGCCGATGCAGGAGATGAAAATATCGGGGAAGCCGTCGTTGTCGTAGTCGGCGACGGCGACGCCCATGCCGTAGAGTTCAACGTCGAGGCCGGCGGCTTTGGTGACGTCGGTGAAGGTGCCGTTGCGATTGTTGCGATAGAGCTTGAGCGTGGAGCGCTGGCGTTTGTGGCCGGGCCAGTCCATGGAATTGATGAGGAGGATGTCTGGCCAGCCGTCGGCGTCGTAATCGAGGAAGGCGCAACCGGAGCCGAGAGTTTCGGGGAGGAGCTTGCCGCCGTAGGCGCCGCTGTTGTGGTTGAAATTAATGCCAGCTTGCGCGGTGACGTCGGCGAATTGAAATGCGAGAGTGTTCGTTGGCGGAGAAAACGGAAAACCCGCTGAGAGGATTCCGGCACCGAAGGATTGTTTGAGGAAATCGCGGCGCTTCACGGAAGAGTCACCAGACCGTTGCGGATGGCGTAGACGACAAGTTCCGCGGTTTTGTGGATGCCGAGCGCGTCCATGATATTGGCGCGATGGACGGAGACGGTGTTGACGCTCAGGTTGAGCTCGGCGGCGATTTGCTTGTTGGATTTGCCGGCGACGATGTGCTGAAGGATTTCGAGTTCGCGCGGGGTCAGGCCGGTGTCGCGTTCGCCCCTGAGGTTGCCGGCGAGCGTAATTTGCGGATCGAGAACGGTTTTGCCCTCGGCAATTTTTTGGATGGCGGCGACGAGGTCGAGGTCCATGGCGTTTTTCAGGATGTAGCCGCGGGCGCCGGCTTCGAGAGATTGGCGGATGAGCGTGTCTTCGGAATGCATGCTGAGCATAAGGATCGCGATATCGGGAAATATTGCGAGAATGCGGCGAGTGGCTTCGATGCCGTTGATTTGGGGAAGAGCGCAATCCATGACGATTACCTTGGGATGTAGTTGCTCGGCGAGTTGAACGGCTTCGAGGCCGTCACTGGCCTCGCCGACGACCTGGAGGAATGGTTCGTCTTCGAGAATGCGGCGAAAACCACGGCGGACGAGGGCGTGGTCGTCCACGAGGAGGACGGTGAGCTTATTCGGCATGAGGTTCCACCTGTTCGCGAGGGGCTTGGAGATGAACGAGGGTGCCACCTGCGGGGAGTGGGGAAACTTTGAGCGAGCCGCCCAAAATTTCGGCGCGTTCGCGCATGGCGACGAGGCCGATGCCGGTTTGGCCTTCGGCGGGACGAAAACCTTTGCCATGATCTTCGACTTCAAGAATCAGGGCGGTGGGTTCGAATTGCAGGCGAATCCAGGCTTCTTTGGCGCCGGAATGCCGCGCGACATTGTTGAGCGCTTCCTGAAGGACGCGATAGATCTGGACTCCGGCGGATGCTCCCACGGGGTAGGTTTCTCCTGACTTTCCGTAGTGAAGCACAAGACCCGTCTGCCTTTCCACTGTGGGGATGTACCAATCGAGAGTGGCGACGAGGCCGGCTTCGTCGAGGAGGACGGGATGAAGAGCCTGGGAGAGGCTGCGGATGTTGTCGAGCGTGGATTGCGCGATGCCCTGAACTTCCTGCAAGTCGGTGTGGACGGGGGAATCTGCCGGCAGATGCTTGCCCGTGCGGCGGACGAGCGAGCCGATGGCGGTGAGCACCTGGCCGAACTCGTCGTGCAGTTCGCGGGAGATGTGACGGAGAGTGGATTCCTGGGTGGCGATTAATTTTTGCGCGAGGTCACTGCGCTGCGAGGAGAGTTCGGCGACTTGAACGAAGAGGCGGCGATTGTTGCGGATGAGATAGAGGCTGGTGAAAACGATGGCGACGAGAATGGCGGCGAGGAAGAAGTAGAGCTGGCGCTGGACGCGGTCGTAGATGGCGGAGCTGCGGACGGCGGCGCGCTCTTCGGCTTCGTTGTTTTGAACGAGGAGGCGGGAGACGGCGGAGCTGAGCGCGGCTTGGCGGGGCTGCAGGGTGTCGCGGATCTGCTGGGCGGCGGCGGATTCGAAGCCGGCTTGCGCGAGAGCGAACATGCGATTTACGGAGTCCCAGAATTGCGCGAGGGACTGATTCAGATAGCTGCGCTGATCGCTGGTGGGTGCGGCCACGGAGAGGGCGGATTCCTGCTCAAGCGCGTCGACGAGGTCGGTGCGGATGCGTTCGAATTGCGGGACCCAGGCGATGATGGGATAAGGCTCGGTGGGATCCTGCATGTCCCGCATGGCGAGGCCGAGGGAATTGAGATCGTTTTGGATGCGAAGGAGTTGGAGAGAGTCGCGGCGATTGCGGTCGACGAGTTCGCTTTGGAGTTTGCGGACGCCGGCGAATTGGATGGTGATGTAGGCGGCGTAGGCGAGGACGGCGAGGACGGTGATGACGAGGCCGAGGTAGAGGCCGCGGGTGGGGGCTTGTTGAGGGGGAGAGGTGGTTTGCACTGGGGAAAGGATATAACGCGGGCGAGTGGGAGACAAAGATGGAAGGAATTCGTAGTGGCCGATCTTAAGATCGGTCACTATATGCGGCAAAGCGCCCGCCTCGGAAGGCGGCCGCTACAGGGCCGGGCGCGGCGAGGAGGTGATACACTTTTCGCGCATCGCGGGTAGGGAAAGATCTGTCGCCCCTCCGGGGCTTGAAAGTTTCTTGGCAATGGCCCCAGTGCTTACGCACTGGGCTAAGTTCTGTCGCGCCTCCGGCGCTTGGGGCGGCGACTCGATCTAGAATTTTCCAGAGTTGTGAGGAGAGTGTGGCTTGATTGACGTGGGGCTGGTGGGGTTTGGATTGGCGGGACGTGGGTTTCATGCGCCGGTGATTCAGGCGGTGGAGGGATTGCGGCTGGCGGCGGTTGTGCAGCGGACGGGCGACGAGGCGAAGGAAATATATCCGGATGTGCGGATTGTGCGGAGCCTGGAAGAGTTGCTGGCGATCGAGACGATCCGGTTGGTGGTGATTGCGACGCCGAACCAGACGCATTTTCCGTTCGCGATGCAGAGCCTGGAGGCGGGGCGAGATGTGGTGGTGGATAAGCCGTTCACGAATTTCGTGCAGGAGGCGGTGGAATTGGTGCGGACGGCGAAGAGGCTTGGGCGGATATTGACGGTGTATCACGATCGAAGGTTCGACGCGGATTTTCAGGGGCTACGGAAGCTGGTGGCGAGCGGGGAGCTGGGAAGGATTGTGCGGTTTGAAGCGCACTATGACCGGTTCCGGCCGAAATTGAAGCCGGGCGCGTGGAGGGAAGTGCCGGGGCCGGGAAGCGGGGTGCTGGCGGATTTGGGACCGCACATGTTGGACTATGCGCTGACATTGTTTGGGGTGCCGGAGCGGGTGACGGCGGATGTGCGCACGGAGCGCGAGGGATTTGTTACAGATGATGCGTTTGATATCTGGCTGCATTATCCAGGGAGCGTGATGGCGGTGCTGGGGGAGTCGATGCTGAGCACGGTGCTGCGGCCGCGATTTGTGGTGATGGGGACGAACGGGACGTATTTAAAGAAGGAGTTTGACCCGCTGGAGAGCGTGCTCCGGACGAGGACGCCGGGGCCGGGGGAATCGTGGATGCTGGAGAAGCCGGAGAATTTTGGAGAAGTGACGCAAGTGGATGGAGAAAATGTGCGGAAATGGAAGGTGGAGTCGTTTGGGGATTGGCGGGATTTTTATGTAAACGTCCGGGATGCGCTTTTGGGGAAAGCGGAATTGCAGGTGACGCCGGAGCAGGCGTTGCGGGTGATGGTGGGGTTGGAGTTGGCGCGGGAGAGCAGCGCGAAGAGGTGTTCGGTGGTGTGGCGAGAGGTGGCGGTTTGAGTGCTTCGACAGGAAATCTGTGAACCATTTTGAGTTGAAGTCCTTCGGGTATCCTCGTCGGATACCCTCAGGATGACAATCGTTTGTTTTTTTCGATACCAGCAAGCATGCATTTACGACGGTTTACCTCTTTGGCGTGGGAAGAAGCGAGGGGCGCGGCGTATAATTTGGGTTTGGAAGAAGGAGTGGAACGCTGACTATGAAAATTGAACTGGCGCCGTCGATTCTTTCGTCAAATTTCGCTCAGCTTGGCAGCGACGCGCTGCAGGCCATTGAAGGCGGCGGAACGATTTTGCATGTGGACGTGATGGACGGGCATTTTGTGCCGAACATTACGTTGGGACCGCCGGTGGTGAAGAGTTTGCGGAAGGCGGTGAAGGTGCCGCTGGATTGCCACTTGATGATTGAAAATCCGGACCTGTTCATTCCCGAATTTGCGGCGGCGGGAGCGGATTGGATTTCAGTTCACCAGGAGGCTACTGTGCACCTGGACCGGACGTTGCACCTGATTTCTTCGCATGGGTGCAAGCCGGGAGTGGTGATTAATCCGGCGACGCCGGTGGAGATGCTGACGGAGGTGCTGGACCTGGTGCATCACGTGCTGGTGATGAGCGTGAACCCGGGATTCGGCGGGCAGAAATTTATTCCGAACGCGTTGAACAAGATTGCGGCGCTGGCTCGGCTGCGCGCGGAACGGAAATTGGATTTCCGGATTGAGGTGGACGGCGGAGTGGACCTGGAAACCGTGGCGGATGTGGTGAAGGCGGGGGCGGAATTGCTGGTGGCGGGAAACGCGGTGTTTGGGCACGGAGATATTCGGGGGAATGCGGCGAAGTTGCTGGAGGCGGCGAGGGCGGCGGTTTTGACGCGGGCGTAGGGGGAGAAGTGGTGAGTGGGAAGAGCCTCGCCATTGGAAGTATGCGAGTGCGGTTGAAGTTGAGGTTCTTCGCCTATCCTTGTCGGATAGGCTCAGAATGACAAAGTTTGGATTTTGCGCTCATTTAAGAGCGAGAGATCCCCTTAGGTTACCTACCGAAGAGCTATTCGGGCCGACCTGAAGATCGGCCGGTACAAGAGTTGGCCGGGGTTAGGCGGCGAAGGTGATTACTTTGGATTTGGAGCGGGGTTTTTTGGGTGGGGCGGCTAGTTCGCTTTCGGCGCGGAGCCAGTCTTGCATAGGGTCGCCGGGAGTGGAGCCGCGTTCGAGATAGATTTCGTAGGCACGAGTAGCGATCTGGTCTTGAGTAGGTTTGGATTTTGCCGGGGCGGCTTTTCTTGCTTTGGGCGCTGGGGCTTCTTTCGTTTTTGACATAGTTCTCTCCTTCCACAAACTAGAGTTCCATTTTAGGCGGAGCGAAGGGGTGTGCGCATGGGTCGATTGTCGCGCATTGTTGTTAGCATTACGACGGAAATTTTCGATGGAGTGGAGAAAGGATTTGGATTTACGGAGAGGAAAGAAGGAATAACGCAGAGTGCGCAGAGTAAGGGAGGACTCTGAGAAGAGGAACCCAAGAGCACAGCCAGGAATGGCTGTGCCACAAGAACAGGCAAGAGGGCGGCGTAAAGCCGCCCCTACAAGGTGAAATGCCGACGAGTTCTCAGGCTACGGTTATGTCTTTGCTCAAGTAGACGTCCTGGATAGCGTTCAGGAGTTTTACGCCGTCGGCCATCGGGCGTTGGAAGGCTTTGCGGCCGCTGATCAGGCCGGTGCCGCCGGCGCGCTTGTTGATGACGGCTGTGGCGACGGCGTCTTCGAAATCGTTGGCACCAGAAGCTCCGCCGGAATTGATGAGGCCGGAGCGGCCCATGAAGCAGTTGGCGACCTGGTAGCGGGTGAGGTCGATGGGGTGATCGCTGGCGAGATCGGTGTAGATGCGCTTGTCGAATTTGCCGTAGCTGGAATCGCCGATGTTGAGGGCCTGGTAGCCGCCGTTATTTTCGGGGAGCTTCTGCTTGATGATGTCGGCTTGAATAGTGACGCCGAGGTGATTGGCCTGGCCGGTGAGGTCGGCGGCGACGTGGTAGTCCTTGTCCTTCTTGAATGCGTTGTTGCGGAGATAGCACCAGAGAACAGTGGCCATGCCGAGATCGTGGGCTTTGGCGAATGCCTGGCTGATTTCGACGATTTGGCGGCCGCTCTGGTCGGAGCCGAAATAGATGGTGGCGCCAACGGCGGCCGCGCCCATGTTGTAGGCTTCTTCGACAGTACCAAAGAAAATCTGATCGGCTTTGTTGGGGAAGGTGAGAAGTTCGTTGTGATTGATTTTTACGATGAAGGGAATTTTGTGCGCGTATTTGCGGGCGACGGAGCCGAGGACGCCGAAGGTGGAGGCGACAGCGTTGCAGCCGCCTTCGAGGGCGAGCTTGACGATATTTTCGCCGTCGAAATAATCTGGATTCTTGGCGAAGCTGGCGCCGGCCGAGTGTTCGATGCCCTGGTCGACGGGGAGGATCGAAAGATAGCCGGTTTTGCCGAGGCGACCGGTGCCGAAGAGCCGCTGGAGATTGGCGAGCACGCGAAGGTTGCGGTCCGTGAGAGCGTAGATGCGGTCAATGAAATCGGGGCCGGGGAGATGGAGGCGCTCCTTGGCAATTTTGGGGGATTTGAAGCTGAGGAGCGATTCGGCTTTGGAACCGAGGAGTTGTTCGATGTTGCTTAGAGCTGCGGTTGCCATGTGGTTCTCCTGAGGAAGTAATCAATTGCCGGGAAAAAGTAATCAGTAATCAGTCAGAGTTAAGATCCAAAAACGGCTAACAGCGATCAGATAGCAGATAACAGGAACCAAAATCTTGCTGACCATTATATGGTCTCTGGAAATTCTACTCTTTAATTCCTACCGTTAACATTTTAGCGGCATCGCAGTCGATGAGCCAGAGGGTGCTGCCGCTGGCGGGCTGAATGAGTTGAGCGGGTAGCTGCTCGGGTTCATAGGGCCCCTCGAGAACGGCTTTCAGGGCCGGAGCCTTGTCCGCACGGGTGATCAGGAACATGACGCGGTTCGCGTGATTGACCGCCTCGGCTGTGAGAGTGATGCGCTCGGTATAAAACTTGCCGACCCAGTTGCGGACCACGATGCGGCCGGGGGCGTGCAGCGCCTTGGTGCCGGGAAAGAGCGAGAGGGTATGGCCCTCATCACCCATGCCGAGAAGCACCAGGTCGAAGCTGGGATACTCGCCGGCCTTTAACTGGAAGTATGCGCGCAGAACTTGTTCGTATTCCAGCGCGGCTTTTTCGGTGTCGGGATATTCGCCCTTGATGCGGGCGATCTGCTCGGGCTTCAGGAGGCCTTTGGAGAAGAGCGCTTCGCTGGCCATGCGGAAATTGCTTTCGGGGCTGTCCGGAGGAGCGTGGCGCTCGTCACCGAAGAAAACGCGCATTTTGTCCCAGGTGATTTGGGCACGATAGGCGGGATCGTCGGCGAGCAGTGCGTAAAGAGATTTGGGCGTGGAGCCGCCGGCAAAGGCGACGTTGAAGACGCCATTTTTCGCGACGGCTTCGGACGCGGCTTTCACGAATTCGTCCGCGGCGCGGCGAGTGATCGCGGCGGAGTCCGCGAGGATGCGGATATCGCGTTGGGCCGACGCGGGCATCAAGTGGTGGCAGCCTTTTGCACGACAGCGTGTTTGCCCCGAAGATCCACATCTTCTTCACCGATGCGGCGCCACGCGCGGCCATCGCGGGCGAGCAACTCGTCGGCTTCGGCGGGGCCCCAGGAACCGGCGGCGTAATTCGGGAAATTGCGTGCAGGGAGGGCGTGCCAGACGTCGAGTATGGGCTGGATGACACTCCAGCCGGCTTCGACCATGTCGGCGCGCTGGAAGAGAGTGGCGTCGCCGGCCATGCAATCTCGGAGAAGGCGTTCGTAGCCGGTGCTGTGTTCGGTGCCGAAATAAGTGTCGTAGTCAAAATCCATATTGACCAGGCCAAGGCGCATGACGGAGCCGGGAATTTTTGCGCCGAAGCTGAGAGAGATGCCTTCGTCGGGCTGGATGTGAATGACCATGCGATTGGTTTCGATGTTCTTGACGGTGGTGTTGCGGAAGAGGACGAAAGGAGTGCGACGGAATTGGACGACGATTTCAGTGGCGCGTTTCGCGAGGCTTTTGCCGGTGCGGAGATAAAAGGGAACCCCGGCCCAACGCCAGTTGTCGACCAGAAGCTTCAGGGCGACGAAGGTTTCGGTGTTGGATTGGGGATTGACGTCGGGTTCTTCCCGGTAGCCCGGGAGGAGCTTGCCGTTTACTTCACCCGGGCCGTATTGGCCGCGGACGGCGTTGGTGAGAACTTCTTCGGGGGTGAGCGGCTGAATGGCGTGGAGGATTTCGGCTTGCTTGTTGCGGACCTCATCGGCGTCGAAGGAGATGGGCGGCTCCATAGCGGTCATGGTGAGGAGCTGGAAAAGATGGTTGGGGACCATGTCGCGGAGAGCGCCTGCGGTCTCATAGAAGCCGCCACGATGCTCGACGCCGACGGTTTCGGAGGCGGTAATCTGAACGTGGTCTATGTAGTGGCGGTTCCAGAGAGGCTCGATGATGTTGTTCGAAAAGCGAAAGACCATTACGTTCTGGACGGTTTCTTTGCCGAGGTAATGGTCGATGCGGTAGATCTGCTTTTCGGTCAGGACTTTCTTGAGATCGTTGTTGAGCTGAACGGCGGATTGCAGATCGTGGCCGAATGGCTTTTCAACGATGACGCGGGCCCACTTGCCGTTTTCTTCTTTCGTCATTCCCGCCGCGCCGAGTTGCTGGACGATGGTGGCGAAGAAGCGCGGGGCAACAGCGAGATAGAAAAAATTGTTGCCGTCGCAGCCGTGCGTTTTGTTGACGGCTTCCATCTGGGCCTGGAGGCGCTTATACGTATCGGGATTGGCAAAATCGCCGGGAACGAAATAGATGCGCTCGACAAGCCAGTCCCACATCTTGAGGTCGATGGGATCGGGGGCGAATTGCGGGATTTCCGCGGTCAGCGACTTGCGGAATGATTCCGTGGTGGAATCGCCACCGGCCACGCCGATGATGGCGAAGTGCTGGGGCAATACATTTTCCTGCGCTAGATTGAGCAGGGCAGGGAGTAGCTTGCGCTTGGTGAGATCTCCGGTGGCGCCGAAGATGACCATGGCACAGGCAGCGGTGGAGCTGGGAGCCTCTGCATGATTGGTGTTCATTGAACACGTTCCTATCTTAAGTTGGGGCGCGCGATTTCCGGCTTCGCGGCTTAGTGCCCGGCTTTCTTTTCGAGGTGACCGCCGAACTGGAAGCGCATGGCGGAAAGAATCTTGGCGGCGAAGTCGTCTTCACCGCGCGAAGTAAAGCGCTGATAAAGCGAAGCGGTGAGAACGGGAGCGGGAGCGGTGGACTCAATGGCCGCGAGAATTGTCCAGCGGCCTTCGCCGGAGTCGGAGACGCGGCCGGAGAAGCGCTCGAGGGTGGGTTGATCGAATAGGGAGATGGCGGTGAGGTCGAGGAGCCATGAGGCGACGACGCTGCCGCGGCGCCAGACTTCGGCGACGTCCGCGAGATTGAAATCGTATTGATAGTGCTCGGGATTGCGGAGAGGCGTGGTTTCGGCGTCCACTTCGCGATGGGATTTGCCGGCGTTGGCGTGCTTGAGAATGTTGAGGCCCTCGGCGTAGGCGGCCATCAGACCGTACTCGATGCCGTTGTGGACCATTTTCACGAAGTGGCCTGCGCCGGAGGGGCCGCAGTGCAGATAGCCTTCTTCCGCGGTGCCGGCGGCTCTTTCGCGGCCGGGGGTGCGGTCAACATTGCCGCGGCCTGGTGCGAGTGTTTTGAAAATTGGATCGAGATGCTTCACGACGCTTTGCTCGCCGCCGATCATCTGGCAGTAGCCGCGTTCGAGTCCCCAGACGCCGCCGCTGGTGCCGACGTCAACGTAGTGAATGCCCTTGGGAGCGAGTTCCTTGGCGCGGCGGATGTCGTCGATGTAGTACGAGTTGCCGCCGTCGATGAGGATGTCGTCCTTGCTGAGTTTGGGAGCGAGATCGGCGATGGTGGCGTCAACGACGGCGGCGGGAACCATCAGCCAGATGGCGCGCGGCTTCTGAAGCTTGGAAATAAATTCGTCAATGGTGGAGGAGCCGGTGGCGCCTTCACCAACAAGCTGCTCCACCGATTCCGGGCTGCGGTCATAGACGACGCATTGATGGCCATTTTTCTGGAGGCGCCGCACCATGTTGGCGCCCATTCTGCCCAGTCCGATCATGCCGAGTTGCATTGAGAGTTCCTCCGCGAGAAATTGAAAATTGTTGGTTAAGCCAGGGCTTGTTTGACCGCTTTCGCGAGCTTTGCGAGATCGCCTTTCACATTTTTGCCGAGGTGAATGCGCAGCGCGCGGCGATCGCGATCAGAGAGCACGGCGAAATCGCCGCGCGCCTGGGCGGCTTTGACGATGCCAAAGGTGAATTTTTGCCCGGGAACGGGAATGTCGGCGGCGTCATCGCAAGTGAGCTGGAGAAAGACGCCGGTGTTCGGGCCGCCCTTGTAAGCCTGGCCGGTGGAATGGAGAAAACGCGGACCGAAGCCGAGGCAGGTGGCGGATTTTTTGGCGTCGCGCACCTGGTGACGGATGGCTTGGAGAGATTTTTCGTGGGCGTCGTTCATCTGGATGTAGCCGAGGAGGGCGAAATAGTCGCCGCTGCCGATGCGGTTGAGATGCGTGCGAAGGACTTCAGAGAGATTCGAATTGTTTTTGAGAACCGACGCGTTTTTCTCGTCGGCGAAGAGCTTGAGGCCCTGGTCTTCGAAGAACGGAGCTTCGGAAGGAAGCTTGCCGGTGGCTTCGTATTCGGTGGTTAGTTTGCGGGTTTCGATTTTGCTGGCTTCGACGTCGGGCTGGTTGAAGGTGTTGATGCCGATGACGGAGCCGGCTGTGGCAGTGGCAATTTCCCAGCGGAAAAATTCCTGGCCGAGGTCGAACTTGCTGCCGAGAACTATGCGGACGACGGGATGCCCGGCTTTTTCGAGAGCGGTGACGGCGGCATCCATCGCGCGGTTGTTTTCCTTGGCGAGGCGCAGATAGGCGAAGACGCGATCGTTGCCGTAGACCGCGGGCTTGCCGATTTTTTCGCGATCAACGGGGATGATGCCCTTGCCGACCTTACCGGTGGATTCGGCGATGAGCTGTTCGAGCCAGGCGCCGAGATCGGAGATGCCGGGGGAAGTGAAAATGGTGATTTTGTCGCGGCCCTGATTGGCGGCGACGCCGAGAATGGTGCCGAGGATGACGCCGGGATTTTTCTCGGGAGCGGTTGTGGGGCCGCAGGCTTTGACCATCTTCTGCGTGATCTTGAGGAATTTTGAAAGGTCGAGGCCCATGATGGCGCCGGGAACGGTGCCGAAATGCGAAAGCGCGGAATAACGGCCGCCAATGCTGGAAACCCCGGGAAAGATATGGCGGAAGTGGCCGTCTTTGGCGACTTGCTCCATTTTTGAGCCGGGATCGGTGACGGCGATGAAATGACCGCCGACTTCCTTTTCGCCGACTTTCTGACGGATGCGTTCGTAAAAACACTGTTTGAAGATGTTGGGCTCGAGGGTGCTGCCGGATTTCGAAGAGACGATGCAGAGAGTCTTTTTCAGGTCGAGTTTTTTCTCGACGGCCTTAACCTGGGCGGGATCGGTGGAATCGAGCACGTGAAGCTCGGGGTAGCCAGGACAGAGGGACGGGTCCTTTTGCCAGAGGCGCGCTACCTTGTTATTCGTTTTCCAGTCGGCGAGCGAGGTCTTCACTCCTTCGGCCAGGGCTGGGGGCAGCTTGTAGGAGATTTTGTTTAGACTCACGCTTTCACTCCGGCGCTCTTCCCTGTGGCATCGAGAAGAGTCTTGAAGGCATCAGCGAAGAGTCTTACGCCGTCGACGACGAGCTGTTCGGTGACTTCCTTCATGGAGATGCCGGCCTTGGCGAGATTTTCCATGTGGCGAGCGGCTCCGGCGACGTCTTCGGTGAGGCTGGGGCGGAGCTTGCCGTGATCGCGGAAGGCGTCGAAGGTTGCGGGGGGAATGGTGTCCACGGTGTCCGCGCCGATGAGTTCTTCGACGTAAAGGACGTCGCGGTACTTGGGATTCTTGGTGCTGGTGCTGGCCCAGAGCAGGCGCTGGGTCTGAGCGCCCTTTGCGGCGAGAGCCTTCCAGCGCGGGCCGCCGAAGAGTTCCTGATATTTCTTGTAGGTGAGCTTGGCGTTGGCGATGGCGATGGTGCCGTGGAGACTTTCAAGAAGCACCTTAGTGTCGCCGCCCGCAGTTTTCAGCAAAGAATCAATTTTGGAATCGATGAGGGTGTCAATGCGGCTGACGAAGAAGCTGGCGACGCTGGCGATGTGGTTGATCGGCTGGCCCTTGGCGGCGCGGGCTTCGAGAGCGGCGATGAAGGCTTCGGCCACTTTCTCGTAGGCGGACTGCGCGAAGAGCAGGGTGATGTTGATGTTCAGACCGTCTTCGAGAAGCTGGCGGATGGCGGGGATGCCTTCGGGAGTTGCGGGAACCTTGATCATGACGTTGGGACGGTTGACGGCTTTCCAGAGACGGCGGGCCTCTTCGATCGTGCCGTTGGTGTCGTTGGCGAGGAGGGGAGAGACTTCGAGACTGACGAAGCCGTCGCGATGCTTGCTCTCGTCGTAGACGGGACGGAAGATGTCGCAGGCCTCCTGGACGTCGCGGATAGCGATTTTTAGCAGGTCGCGGCGAATGTAGTCCATCCAGGGAGATTGGCCGTAGGCGAGGAGGCCTTTCAGCGGATTGGCTGCGGACTGAGTTCCGGTATTGGGGACAGTTGCTGAGGTTGTCATAACACTTCTCCTTATAGTTCAAAGGGCCTTCCTACTAATTCTACGCCCCTGCGAGGCAGGGGGCCTGGGATTTCAACTCTGGCACATCTTGTCCTCGAGAGTCTTCACCTTGGCGAGGCGGCGGACGTGGCGCTCTTCGTTGGTGAATTTCGCACCCATATAGGCGCGAACGAGCTCCTCGGCAACTTTTTCACCGGTGATGCGGGAGCCCAGAACGAGGACATTAATGTTGTCGTGCTCGACGCCCTGGTGGGCAGAGTAGGTGTCCGTGCACATGCCGGCGCGGATGCCGCGGACTTTGTTGGAGGCAACACTGGCGCCGA
>WNFR01003287.1_pt1 | contig 21168 bp, 21 predicted proteins | sample 5400221 | NCBI WGS metagenome assembly WNFR01 (sample SAMN13153357, study PRJNA577476) | soil metagenome | isolation source: 40 cm soil under Madrone tree | place: USA:California | collected 2016-06-14 | reverse complement strand
TCTGGAGCATAATCTTGCGCGCTTCGGAAGCAACATGTTTCATCATCCAGAACCGTTCTGGTACTACGTTCCTGTCGTTTTGATTGGATGGGTACCCTGGTCGATCTTTGCGATTGCCGCTGTGGTGAGTGCAGTTCGGCGGTTTAGGAATCGCGATCAGGACATTTTGAATGCGTTTTTGCTGATATGGATCGCCGCTATCGTTGTATTTTTCTCGAGCTCGCAATCAAAACTTCCTGGCTATATTCTGCCTGCCATCCCCGCAGGAGGGCTGCTGGTTGCGGAATATATTCGCGAGAGGATCGGTCAAAAGCCGCACATGATTCTTGGCGTGCTCCATGTGCTGTTGTCAGCAGTGCTCGTCTTCTCTGCTCTGCTGATCCAGTACTTGGTGCTGCAACATCGAGTCCCTTGGAACGCTGCTGTTGTTCCGCTGATTGCTGCGGTTGCAATCGCGGGAGTCGGGTTCTACCTTCTGCTCAGATACGGGTATGCGGGGTTGCGCTTGGCTACACTGGTGCCGGCGGTTGTGGCTCTCGCAGTCACGTTGCGCTTTGGGTCGACAGCATTGGACGATACTTTGTCGGCGCGGCCAGTTGCGAACGCGCTGGTGCAGTTTGATCCGTATCACCTTCCAATCGCAGTCTTTCTGGTTCCTCGTGAGACCGAGTTTGGGCTCGCGTTCTACCGCAATCAAATTCCTTCCCGCTATGAGTTGGGGCAAGTGCCGGATGGAGAACACTTAGTGGTTGTGGCGAAGCAATACTCCAGGGGTGTGGCCAGGGCGGCTAGCAGGAAAGCGGTTTACCTCGGCGAGTTCGCGCCACAGAAGTTTGACTACTACTATGTTCCGGCGCGGTAGATTCTTTTGCCGAGAGCTGGTGTTACCAATGCCCAAAATCTTTAACCCCGAAGATCGCTAAGGACGCGCAAAGGACGCAAAGAAGTGCACGTAAGAAGTACGGGTTGCTGCTCCTTGTTCCCCGAGTTTGCCTGTCATCGTTGGCTGCCGCTAAACTCAGTCTTGCCGCCGCAGTAGCGGCGCATCTCCCCAGGAGCCCGAGTGGAAATTCTTGATCTCAGGCATTTCTCGTCTGCCGATCTCCGTCCTCTGCTTGAGGACGAAATACGGTCATGGGCGAGGCTGCTGTGCTGGGATTACAGCGGCTCGGCGGAGATGATTCTTCGCTACATGGACGCCAAGTTTTTGCCGGGCTACGCTGCGGTTTCACGCGGACAGGTTTTTGGGTACTCGTTTTTCGTTTATGAAAATAGCAAAGGCGTGATCGGGGATTTGTTTGTCAGAGATGGGACCAACGGTGCAGATCGGCAGGAGGTTGAGCGGCGGCTGCTCACGCACGTGATCGAGACATTGCAGCAGTCGCCGGGAGTTCATCGCATAGAAGCACAACTGCTGGCACACGACACCGGCGCGGCGGCCAAGCCCTTTCGGGACCAGGGATTCAGCCAGCACGCGCGATTGTTCATGGCCCTTCCATTGACCGCATCAGTAGATGGCGAAGGGGCCGCTTCTCCGCAAATCAGAATCCGGCGATGGATTGAGCAGGACTACCAGCCTTCGGCGTCGGTCATTACGTCGGCATATCGCAATCACGTCGACTCTGAGATCAATGATCAATACCGCACGCTGAGCGGCTCGCTGCGTTTTCTGAACAACATTGTGCGATTTCCGGGATGCGGTACCTTCGATCCCGAGTCGTCGTTTGTCGCGCTAGATAAGGCGGATGCCTTGGCCGGCATCATTCTTTGTTCTCGTGTACGACACGATGTGGGACACGTGACCCAGATATGCGTGCTGCCCGAGTATCGCTCGCACGGACTGGGCAGGGAGCTGCTTGCAGCCACGGTCCGCAATCTGAGGCAAAGGAAATTCTCGGCGCTGACTCTGACGGTCACCGAGGCAAATGTGCGCGCGGTCGAGCTCTATCAGCATTTAGGATTTGAGACGAAGCGCGTGTTTGATGCTTTTGTGTGGGAAGGGTGAAAGCAGCTATTGGCTTTTGGCTCTACGACTAACTAAACGACGGGAAATGAGTGAGGGCACTTCTTCATCGCTCGCGGATACTGGAAAATCTTTATGCACTCTATTTTTTTCTGCGATGCCGGAACATATATCTTTAGAGAAGGGCAAACAGTACGACCAGGACGACAATCTGTGTCACGTGTCCCGCGATTTCCTGTACCGACATATGAAAATGTGCTCGATATTCCGCGTAGGAACTCGAGCAGTTAAGAGCTGACATCTACCAGCGCAAAGCCAGAATTTAGTGCCTCAATGCCCACATCACCCAACCCGCCACAATCAATCCGCCCATGAACATGGCGAAGCAGTAGAGGCCGTAGCGGACCTGGTCGCGCGGGGCTTCGCGTTGGGTGATTCCGAAGACGACGGACGCGAAAACCGAAAATAGTAGCGCGGCGTTGAAGTGGGAGAGGGAAAGGATCAAGGTTTCTTGCCTATCGCGATGTGGTATGCATCCGCTACGCTGATGAAATTCAGAAGGCCAGCCACGATGATGAACTTAGTGCCGTAATCAGCGGTGGCGTGGGCCACAATTCCGTGGCCGAGATCCATGGCACGGCTGACGATGTACAGCCCGCCCGCGCCTATGTCTCCAACGAAGCCCAGGATATCCAGAATGTCTCCGCCATTGGGACGGTAAATGCGGCCCTGCATGAGGAGGCCGAGGACGAACATGGTCACTACTGAGGCCATCAGCAGAAGTCCACGAATCCAGCGCTTCTGGATGAGATGCCCGGCTCCTGGAATCAGCCACCCTATGGCGGGGGCAACGACGGCCATGGCGCTCGCGGATGGTATCGGCGGATTCGCGGCGATGCTGTCTTTCCTTGCGGTAGAGATTGCCATTCAGATGATTACGATCTCACTTTGCATTTTACCAGTTACTTCGGCACGGCCGCTGCGGACCAGCATGTTAATTTCGCTGCGAACGCCAAATTCCGGCAGATATACACCGGGCTCGATGGAAAAAAGACTGTTGGGCAGAATGCGCCGTTCGTCGTGGACTTCCAGGTCGTCCATGTTGGCGCCATTGGCGTGAACTTCGGTGCCGATGGAGTGGCCGGTGCGATGTACAAAGTAGTCTCCAAATCCAGCCTTGGTGATCTGATCGCGGACTAATTGATCAACCTGCCAGCCTGCGATTGTCTTTCCAGCAGCAATGGATTGCTCGACGAACTTTGAACCAGCGACACGGCCATCGCGGACCACTTGAAATACTTCCTGCATGCGGCGGGATGGAGAGCTGCCCACGAAACCGGTCCAAGTGATGTCATAATAAACAGCATTGGGCACGTTCTTCTTTGCCCAAATATCGAGCAGAACGAAATCTCCTTCGCGGATCGGAGATGCCTTTGCGCTGGTTGGCTCGTAATGCGGATTTCCGCTGTTCGCATTCACCGCCACTATGGGCGAATCGCTGGTGATCAGGTCCTCTCGAGCGAAAGCCTCGAGAATCCATTGCTGCATTTCGAATTCGGTGGTGCCGCCGTTGCGGACACGGCGACCAATCTCCTGAAAAGCGGCTACGGTAATAGGATCGATAGCGTCACGCGCCGCGAAATGGGTTTTGATTTGCTCGTCCGTCAATGTGGCTTCGAATTTGGCGACCAAGTCGCCAGAGCTGACGATGTTCTTTCCCAGTCCGCGAATCAGTTCCAGAGTACCGCCATCCACCAGTGAGATTGTGAAGATCCCATTGTTCGGCGAGTACTGCATCGCAACGTCGCGACACGACGAAAGCACTTGCTTCAATCCGCCGAACAACTCCTGCCATCCGGCATACGTGCGTTTCGCGCCAGGAAGAGAGTCGAGGTGCCCCGACTCGATCTTGTGCACAAGTTTTTGCGGTTCGCCAGTTGCAGGAATCAAGTAGAACCAGCGGCGGGTGACCATTAACTTCTCGGGCAGACCGAGTACACGATAGGCAATAGGATCGCGATGATGATGGTCGTAGAAAAGCCACGCATCAACATTGCGCTCACGCAGCGCGCTTTGGATAGCGGCGAGGTCCATGAAGAATAGCTATTGTAAACGCACGAGGCAGCTTAAGAGTTCTGGCGTGATGGCGGCGAAATTGGCGTAGGTCGCCAGAACGATTGCAAGCTGCGCGGTAATTCGGAACCGGAAAATCGAACTCAGATGAGAAGCCGTTTTTTCAACTCGTCTGCTGAGATTCCCGCCACGCGAATGACCTTGTTCCGGCTGCTCTGACCGGAAGCTATCGTAATCGAAGCGCGCGGCAGGCTCAAAAGATTTGCGAAAAATTCTGTGCACGCCTCATTAGCGCGGCCATTCACGGGCGGCGCAGTCAGAGCAATCTTCAGCGCGTCGCCACTCGGGATTTCGGCAGCGGGCTCGGACGCCCGCTAAGCGCCTCAAGTTCAAATCCTGGAGGGCCCGCCAGCAGGGAGGTCCCTCGGCTGCGCTCGGGATTTCGGCAGCGGGCTCGGACGCCCGCTAAGCGCCTCAAGTTCAAATCCTGGAGGGCCCGCCAGGGCGAATTTCTTGCTGAGTATCCCGGTCCCGAGAGACACCCGCCATATTCCCTCGAACGTTTTTGGACGCAAGACTATTCATGGCTGGCACTTGCATCTAAGAAAATGGCGCTCATTTTATCAGTATTCTTTCCAGTAATTTGAACACAAACGCATTTGCCAGCATGTCGCCCCGATTTCGCGCCGAGGACAGTCGCAAGTTGCCCATTTTCAGAGGAGCCACGAATGAAGAGGAAGATCAGCGGAATGATTACCACTCTCTTGTGCTGCCTACCGCTTTGGGGACAGCAGGCGAATGCGCCGGATGCGAGGACGCAGAATTCCGCCGCGATGGAACAGCGTATTCGGGAACTTGAAGACCGCGTGATCGCGCTCGAGGGGAAGATACGGAGCATGGAAAACGTTCAAGCTGCGCAAGCGCAGCCCGCGCAGCCTCAAGCAGCCGCACCCGCAGCGGCGGCGGCCGAAACTGGCGCCCAGACGCCGACGCAGCCTACAACCGTGCCTGCAGTGGCTTCGCCTAACGAAGCTCAGGCGGGAATCGGCGCTGGTGCGGCATCATTGCCGGTTTATGGGGGAGCTTCAGCCGCGTCAAAGGCATTGAATCCCGACGTAAGCGTAATTGGCGATTTTGTCGGCGCGGCTGGCGGAGGCTCGGCGCCGCCGTTAGCTACGCTCCAGCCATTTCCATCATTGCAAATGCACGAGTCGGAGATTGGACTTCAGGCAATTATTGACCCGTATGCGCGCGGGGATTTCTTCCTCTCTTTTGGCGAGGAAGGAGTCACCCTCGAAGAAGGCTACATCACGTTTACCGCGCTGCCCGCGGGACTTGTTGCGAAGGCAGGCAAGATGCGTTCTGTCTTCGGCAAGGTCAATCTGATGCATAATCACGTGCTGCCCTGGGTCGATCGCCCTTTAGTCAGCACCAACCTCGTGGGTGGCGAGGACGGAATTGATGACGCCGGATTTTCGATTGAGCGTATTCTGCCTGCGCCTAAAGGTATTTTCCTCGAAGCTACCGGGCAGCTCTTCAGGGGAGATTCTGACGATGTATTTCACGCACAGCAACGAAGCGACGTGAGTACTGTTGAGCATCTACGGGCCTATCGAGACATCACGGAATCTACGAATCTCGACCTTGGCGTTTCATACGCGCGTGGTCACAACAACGGTACCCTCGCCCTGCCGGGCGACTTCATCACGCAGCTGTACGGAGTCGATGCGACCGTGCGTTGGAAGCCCCTGCGCCGCTCCATCTATCATTCATTTGTTGGACGCAGCGAGCTTATCTGGAGCCAACGGCAGCAATTCCCGCGTGAGCAGCGCAGCTTTGGCTTCTACGCGTCTGGGGATTATCAGTTTGGACGGCGATGGTTCAGCGGCGGACGCTTTGACTGGTCCGACCGGAGCCAGTTCGACAACCTGACCGACAAAGGTTTCGCTGCGACGTTGACTTACTGGCCCAGTGAATTCAGCCAGCTTCGTGGAGAATATCGTTTCACAAGATACGCGGAGAACCGCGACAATAGCGAATTATTAATGCAGCTGATCTTTTCGCTGGGAGCGCATGGCGCCCATCCGTTCTAGGAGAAGAATGCTCAAGATGCTAATTAACTGGCGGTGCCTGATTGCGGTCGTGATTTCGCTTTTGAGTCTTTTTTGGCCCGCGACGTCAGAGGCGAAGAAATTGAATGTGGTCACGGCCACAACAGATATGGCGGCGCTGGCGCAGGAAGTCGGAGGCGACCGCATCAACGTGGAATCTATAGCCAAGGGATATCAGGACCCGCATTTCGTCGAGGCCAAGCCGAGCTTTCTTCTTAAGCTGCGGCAAGCAGACTTGTTGATCATTGTCGGATTGCAACTGGAGATTGGATGGCTTCCGCCGCTGATCACGCAAAGCGGAAATCCTCGCATTCAGGTAAACGCGCCCGGATATCTGGACGCGTCTCAATTCGCTGAGATCCTGGAAATCCCGACCGGCCCTGTAACCCGCGCTATGGGTGACGTGCATCCGCTCGGGAACCCGCACTACTGGCTTGATCCGGACAACGGACGGCGTGTGGCGCACGGCCTTGCGGGAAAGCTGGGGGAACTCGATCCCGCCGACTCCTCGTATTTCCAGCAGCGCTTTCAGGATTTCGACAAGCGACTCACCGCTGCGGAACAGAAATGGGCCGCGGAAATGGCGCCGTTTCATGGACGCAAGGTTGTGACCTACCACAATTCCCTCACGAACTTTGCCAAGCATTTCCATCTTGACGTGATCGGATATGTGGAACCACGGCCGGGCATTCCGCCGACCCCCAGCCACACCATTGAGCTGATCGGGCTGATGAAGCGCGAGAATTGCAAGCTAGTCCTAGTCGAGCCTTACTTCGATTTAAAGACTCCGAACAGCATCGGCGCTGCGACTGGCGCCAAGGTGCAGGTGTATTTGCCTTCGGTTGGCGGCGAGAAGCAGGTGACAAATTATTTCGAGCTCTTCGATTACGATATTGATTTGCTCAAGAAGGCGTTCCAGTAAAGCTCAAGGAGCAGCATGGAAATTCTGCCGTTTTTACTCTGGCCGTTTTTGGCCAGCCTTATTCTGACTGGGATTCACGCGTACTTAGGCGTGCATGTAGTCGAGCGCGGCGTCATCTTTGTGGATTTGGCGCTGGCTCAAATTGCTGCGCTGGGAGCTACCGTGGCGATTCTTGTGGGGATGGATCCCCACGGGCAAGGCGCGTACTGGCTTAGCCTGGCTTTCACTTTTGTAGGAGCTGCGATTTTTGCCTTCGCGCGCACTCGCCGCGGACACATTCCTCAGGAAGCATTCATCGGTATTGCTTATGCAGTGGCGTCAGCAGGTGCCATTCTCTTGATGAGCAAGGCTACGGGCGAGACGGAACATCTGAAAGACATGCTCGTAGGCAACATCCTGGCCGTCTCACAACATGAAGTGCTGAAGACCGCGGTCCTCTATGGCGTGATCGGGCTCTTCCATTACATTTTCCGGCGAAGATTCCTTTTGATCTCGACTGACCCCGAACAGGCTGAGGCCAAGGGCATGAGCATTCGCTTTTGGGACTTCCTTTTCTACGCTTCCTTTGGTTTCGTTGTGACTTCGTCGGTCGCAATCGCGGGCGTGCTGCTGGTCTTCTGCTATTTGATTGTGCCTTCAGTGGGCGCAATGTTGTTCGCAGACCGTGTGGGACGGCGGCTCGCGATCGGATGGACAATGGGCACTCTGGTTTCTGCTCTGGGAGTGTATTTTTCTGTGCTTCTGGATTTGCCCACCGGAGCAACAATCGTCTGCACATTTGGAGCAGTGCTGGTTCTCATGTTCTTCATTCATCTGCTGTTCTTTCATGGCAGGCAGGCGCGAGCTTTGGCGGGAGCCACATCAGTCGAAAACCCAAAGGAGCAGGTGCTTCAAGGGGAACGCTGAAGCAGAGCAGCTGGCCAGCAGCAACGATCGCACGTAATTTTTTCCTCTCTCCTGGGCAAATTCGCTGTACGGTAAGGCCTTTCGCAGCCTAGAGGGTCCACCGGATTCACCCCGATAACCAATCACCTCTAGAGTTCATTGTTGAGATGAAACCTATTCGGAGGCAGATAAGTTATGAAATTCAAAGCGACGTTGCTTTCCACGTTGCTGTTATCAGCGATCTGGGTCGCGGCCCAGAGTACGTCGCCGAGCAGCACACCGTCTGGTTCGAGTCCTGATCAGACCCAAACCGCTCCCCAGACGACACCGAACACTACCCAGCCGACACAAACTCCTGAGAATCCAGGCACACCTAGTGCTACACCGGACCAGAATGCGCCGAGCCAGGGCGCTCCGAGCCAAACTACCCCCAGCCAAACTACCCCTGGCCAAAATACCCCGAGCGAGGCGGCTCCAGGTCAAACTACTCCGAATCAGAGCGCACCGGGAGCGCCAGCCGCTGCTGGTAACGCTTTGACCGGTTGTCTTTCGGGATCTCCGATCAGCGGAAATTACATGCTGACGGACAAGTCCGGCGCGACATACAAGCTGACTGGAAATCTGGACAGCCTCCGGACTCTGGTGGGCAATGAAGTTCAAGTCACCGGGCAGGAGGGCGCCGCTGCTTCTGGAAGCATGAACTCGAACGCTGGCGCAGCAAGCTCTAGTCCTGATCAAGCGGGATCGTCGGCGGCTCCGGGCAGCAGTTCAGCCACCGCAAGCTCAGGAATGAGCTCAAGCTCTGTGAATGCGGGAGCCACGAAACAGTTCAACGTCAGCAGCGCTACCAAAGTCGCGGACCAATGCAGCAGTACTGCGGCTCCATCCAATAATCCAGGACCGACATCACGTCTGCGTGGCGGCGAGGTGATGCTGGCGTCGTTACAGACTGCAGGAGCACCTGCTGGATCAACGGCAGGCCAGACGACAACGCCGGGAACGAGTACGGCTCCCGGATCTACAACCACACCGGGATCGACACCGACTCCTGGAACGGCGCAACCGGGAACCTCAAACCCGAACACGACGGCCCCTGGGACAGCGGCACCCACGCCAGGAACCGCCTCGCCGACTCCTGGGACAGCAACAACGCCGGAGACTACTCCGAGCCAAAGTCCAACTCCTGAAACGGCTCCGACCAGTCCAACACCAGAGACGACTCCGACCAGTCCAACACCTGAAACCACTCCCGGTTCCACAAGCCCGGGAACGACTACTCCCGGCAGCACCACTACACCGGGAACAACGAATCCACCCAGCACCACACCTCCGACGACGCCCCAGACCACCACGCCAAGTACGACCCCTCCACCTAGCGCCTAGTGCCTAGTGCTGGGGTAGAACAATTCGGGGAGACAAGGCCCGCCACATGGCGGGCCTAAACTTTTTTCGGCGGTCACGGTGCCGTTTCGCACCAGTAACGCTGTGAGATAATTTTCAGAGAGAGCGAGGGCAAGTTATGGCGGAGCACAAAGTTCTCTGCGTGAAACTGCATCAGGAACTTCCAGGTCTGGAGGAGCCCCCTTTCGACACCGAGCTGGGCCAGAAAATTTACGAGAACGTATCGCAGCAGGCGTGGAACCAGTGGACGGAATTTTGCAAGATGCTGCTGAATGAATATCGGCTTAATCCCGCCAGGCGTGAAGATCAAGAAGTGATCGTTAAGCAGATGGAGCAGTATTTCTTTGGCGAAGGAGCCACGCCGCCACCCGAGTATGTCGCGCCGGAACAGAAACAGTAAGCCTGAATGGAGCCTCCAATTATTTCCTCGTAGCCTCAATATTGAATGCAGTTCTTGCTATCGCGGCCTACTCAAAACCGGAACACAATTCCGGTTGATATCCGCAAATCGTTTTCACCGTGGCCAAACAAGCTGGTGTGGATGGAATCACCTTGCACACGCCAGGCGACTCCCTTGATCAGCTTATAGTCGAGCCCGCCGCCAATCGCGGTAGCAAAGGTAGTGTCGGCATTGGAAATGCCGCCACCTGAATCGGTCTGGTGCGCGAATCCCAGCAAGAATTCCGCAAATGGAGTGTACCTTCCCACTGACATGGACGCGCGCGGTCCGAATAAGACTGTGTGACGGCTTGCATTCAAGTGGAATGTTTTCCGCCCGCAGGGTACGCTCCCACATGGATTGAAGTCGTGGCCGCCGTAGTGCCAGTCGAAGTCAACCACGGCGCCAATCCAGGGCAGAAATTTACCTTCGGCTGAGGCATCCCACCCTTGCATGCCGGCGCCTGCGAGAGGCGGCACCAGGACGCCATTTCTGTTGCTGGTGAACGCTTCTCCTTGCGAATAGGAATATCCGAGGAAGACGTTGCCGCCGGTTGGAATTTGTGCTCGAGCGATGATTGTGAACAGGAGCACTGCGGCGCCTATGGCGCACGTCTTATGCACAAAGGTTCTCCAGTTCCAACCTTATTCTCCAGTCCGAGCGGATGGCTTGGATGCGCTCCGAATCTAAGTAGGATGCCATGAAGTTACTTTTCGTGTTACAAGCAAATGTTTTAACCGCATTTTCACAGCTCGGAAAGTGCGTTGTCAGTAGAGTCGGAATCTAAGGGCACACGAGTTGCGTGGCCCCCTTGTCCCAGTGCGTAACGATATGAGCAAAAAACGCACTATCAAGCAGGGGGGACCGAAAGTGAAGCTGGTAACGACAACTACGGAGATCGAGGGAACAGTCATTTTGCATTGCAAGGGACGGCTCCAGTTTTGCGAAGAAGCCGCTATTTTCTCCAAACTGGCGCACGGAGTGCTTGACGCCGGCAGGAACCTTGTCATGGACTTCAGTGAACTGGACATGATTGACAGCACCGGGATAGGCGAACTGGTGCTGATTTACATGCGTGCAGGCGCGGCCGGAAAAGAGGTGCGGATTGTGTCGCCACAAAAACGGGTGTCCGATGTGCTCGCAATGACAAACGTCAGCTCGCTGTTCCGAATTTGTCCCACGTTAGCCTCAGGAAGTAGCCTAAGCGGCTGATTTCAAATAGCGCACGTTGAAGTGCCAGGCCGCGAAGCTTTAAAGCTGATTTTCTGAGAGAAAAATGAAACAATAGCGCCCTTCAGCGCATCCATGCTGGAGCGGCCAGATCAGCAACGATTGCTGCCCGGCTGGAACTCTGCTTTGGAGAGTGCGATGCCCGCAAGCCATGCGCAGCAGTTGGCTTCTAGCCCCCTTCGCGAACGCTATCAGGAAATCCGCCGGACCACGCTAGAACTAAGCAAGCCATTTTCGGCCGAAGACCAGATGCTACAGTCCATGCCGGACGCCAGTCCCATGAAGTGGCATCTGGCGCACACCACGTGGTTCTTCGAAACATTCATTCTCGGGCCAAACGTATCTGGCTATCGGCCCTTTGATCCGCGTTACAAGCAGCTCTTTAATTCTTATTACAAGCAACTCGGGTCGCATCCTTATCGAGGATCGCGTGGGCTGATGTCAAGGCCCAGCCTCAACGAAGTGCATGCTTATCGCGCGCATGTGGACGATGCGATGGTGAAGCACATCGACGCGGGTGATGAGAAGACGGCGTCGCTAATCGAACTGGGGCTCAACCATGAACAACAGCATCAGGAATTGATGGTCACGGACATCAAGCATGCGCTTTGGTGCATGCCACTGCGTCCTGGACAGGTGAACCAACCGCATGCAGTTTCTGCCGCGGTGCCATTGCAGTGGATGTATTTTGAAGGCGGCATTCACAAAATCGGACATACCGGGGCAGATTTCGCCTTCGACAACGAAGGTCCTCGACATGAAGTGCTGCTTCGGTTGTTCCGCATCGCTTCCCGCCTGGTTACGAATGCTGAATATTTGCAGTTCATGAATGAGGGTGGATATCGCCGGCCGGAACTCTGGCTCTCTGACGGATGGGATACTATCACCGGGCAAAGCTGGAATTCTCCGCTGTATTGGGAAGAAAACGACAGCAGGTGGTTTGAGTTCACTTTGCAAGGGATGCGCGAATTAGATCCTGCGGGTCCGGTCTGTCACGTCAGTTTTTACGAGGCGGACGCATACGCGCGGTGGGCGGGAGCGAGATTGCCGCGCGAAGAAGAGTGGGAGATGGCCGCCGCACAGGCAGCGTCAATTGGCACATTGTTGGAGGCAGGCGGGCTTCATCCGCGCCCCGCGTCCGGCAAGGGCTTGCAGCAAGTATTCGGCGACGTGTGGGAGTGGACAGCTAGTCCGTATATTGCATATCCCGGATTCGAGCCTGCTCCGGGACTGGTCGGCGAATATAACGGCAAGTTCATGTGCAACCAGTTCGTGCTGCGTGGCGGATCATGCGCGACGCCGTCGAGCCATATTCGTGCGACCTACCGAAATTTCTTTCCTCCGCACGCGCGCTGGCAGTTCAGCGGCATAAGGCTCGCCAAATGATCGCTCGCGAACTGGTTGCCGTTCCTGAGTATCTCGAAGAGGTTGTACGCGGGCTGACGTCGCGGCCCAAGACTCTTCCCTGCAAGTTGTTCTACGACGAACGCGGCTCCGCGCTGTTCGAAGAAATTACGCGCTTGCGGGAGTATTACCCGACACGGATAGAGTTAGAGATTTTGCAAGACTATTCGCAAGAAATTGCGCGGGCGGCAGGCTCTCCAGTGTCAATTGTGGAATTGGGCGCGGGGACTGCGCTTAAGACTACGACGTTGTTAGGCGCGTTCGCGCGCCGGCAAATGCGGCTGAAGTATTTTCCTGTAGATATCTCTCCGGCTGCGCTGGCTGCGGCGAAGAAAAGAGTAAAAGACGAATATCCTGGCGCGTTGGTGCGTCCCATCATTGCAGATTTTTCTAATGGATTTCGGTTCTTGCGGGACATTTCCGCCCGAAAGATCGTGTTGTACTTAGGATCGAGCATCGGCAATTTCGATTGGAACGACGCTGTCGCGATGCTGAAAAAAGTCTCCGAGCAATTGGCGCCTGGGGACGGCCTCCTGCTCGGTACAGATATGGTGAAGTCGCCGGAGATTCTGGTTCCCGCATACGATGACGCGCAGGGCGTTACTTCGCAATTCAACAAGAACATTCTGGTACGCCTGAATCGCGAGCTTGACGGCAACTTTGACCTGGAGTCGTTTCGTCACGTGGCCGAATGGAACCCGCTCAAGTCGCGAATGGAAATTAATCTGGATAGCACGCGGGCGCAGGTGGTCAATTTGCGAATGGCAAATCTAACCGTGCGCTTCCAGGCGGGTGAGCGGATTCATACTGAGAACAGTTACAAGTACACCGGGCAAATGGTAGAAACCATGCTCTGCGCTTCCGGATTCAGACTGGAAAAAACCTGGTACGACCGGCGCAATTGGTTCGGTTTACACCTGGCGCGCGTCTAATTCCCGATCAATTTCGAAAGAGGCCTCTGACCCGACGAGTGATGCTGATCCCCGGATCTCCTCACTTGCTTGTGCAGAACCTGCTGTTTACTTTCTCCATTTTGGAGCAGCTTGCAGCAAAACCTGTTGCGAGTAGGACGAACCAAGCTATAAAATGCTTCAACAAAGCCCTCCCGTAGACTGGACATAATAGCCGCAAACGGCAGGGCTCCTTATCTCGATCTCGCCTGTTTCGCATCTGGCAGAGCTGGGTTAGAATTTTTCATTTTGCAGGTCCGCAAGTCGGATCGCGTGAGGGAGGAACTATGGCCACAGCAGTGTTACCGCAAAGAACCACGGAGTCGATTGGGAGAAGCCGTCGAATTGAGAATGTCTTTTTCTCAGGAATGGCTCTCCTGATTTTGACCACAGTGTTTATCGGTTTTGCGCGCTCCTATTTTCTAGCAGGTGTCTTTCGCGCGCCATTGCCTGGCGCAATAATCCACATTCATGGTGCGGCATTTTCCTGCTGGATTCTTCTCTTGATCGCGCAGGTCTCGCTGGTGACTGCCGGTCGCGTCGATATTCATCGAAAGCTAGGGCTGGCTGGGTTTGGGTTGGCATGTCTCATGGTGATTCTTGGGGTTTTGGCAGCGACTAATTCGCTTTCGCGTGGATTCGCGCCGCCGGGCTCAGGCATGGATCCGAAAACCTTCTTCGTTATTCCATTGGCCGATATGTTGGTCTTCGCTACTCTAGTGTTTTTTGCTTATCGCGCCCGATTCAATCCTTCCGCCCACAAACGTCTGATCCTAATTGCCACCATCACACTCATGGATGCTCCCACCGGCAGGCCGCCTTTCACCGTTATTACAGCCCATCCCTTTCTGGACGGCGCTTTCACTTGGGTGTTCCTACTGCTACTGGTGGGTTACGACTTATGGTCTACGCGCAGAGTCCAGCGCGCCACCGTTTGGGCCGGGCTGTTTCTGCTGATTGTGCAGCAGCTCCGTTTCCCGATCGGGAATTCCGGAGCATGGCACGCGCTTGCCGCCTGGGTGCAGACCCTGGCCCAGACTTCGCATTGATGTTTCAATGTCTGAGCTCAGAGTAAGTGGAAATGCGACAGTCTTCACGCTGTGAAGGACTTCGGAGGCAAACGTGAATCGGACCGCGCACAAAAAAATCACCGGAGCCTCACAAAGGAAAGTGGTCCGCTGTGAATGGGCTCGGAACGACCTCGCGATTCTTTACCATGATCACGAATGGGGCGTCCCGCAGCACGATGACCGGGTGCTGTTCGAATTTGTGGTTCTAGAGGGCGCACAAGCGGGTCTCAGCTGGGACACGATTCTCAGAAAGCGTGAGAATTATCGCGCCGCCTTCGATAACTTCGACGTGAAGAAAATCTCCCGCTATACCCAGCGGAAGATCGACTCGCTAATGGTGAACGAAGGCGTCGTACGCAATCGGTTGAAGATTTTGTCGGTAGTAAAGAACGCTAAGGCTTTTTTGGAAGTGCAAGGCGAATTCGGTTCGTTCGACCGATATATTTGGCAGTTCACCGACGGTAAGCCTCGAGTGAACTCCTGGAGAATTCTGAAGCAGCCTCCCAGTCACACGGCCGAATCGGATGCGATGAGCAAAGACCTGAAGAAGCGCGGATTCACCTTCGTGGGCTCAACCATCTGCTACGCCTTTATGCAGGCGGTCGGAATGGTGAATGATCATGCTGTGACATGCTTCCGATACCGGGAGATGTAGCAGGCCGCGGGAAAGTGTGCTCTCTTAAAGCAGTAGTTTTGAAAATGCCGCTTCCAGGAGTGCCTAAGACGCCATCAGAACCTCCACCCGAAAATAAAGTCCAAGAAAGCAGCCGAATGGCAGTCTCTCGTCTGCCGCTCCGTTAATATCGGGTCGGCAGGATCGGTAATGGTCGTGTGGAACTCATACATGCCCAGCGAGTCCATTGTCTGTCTCGGAGCCGCAACGCTCGGTTATGAGATAAAGGAACTTCTTGAGCGGTCGCTCCCCAGTTGAAAACTTACCCGTGATTACCGCTTGGAAGCGACCAGAGTTTGGCTGAGAAGAAGATTCGCCGCATCCGCTAGAGTTAAATCGTCTGGCACGCGTTCGAAGTTGCTATGAATTTCTTTCTGTTGCACGCAGATGCTTTTGAACAACAGTGCTTTCCCATGCATGTTCACGGTCATCTCGGTGACTTCCCAATCTCCCGGTGAAATCTCCGCTCGCCTTACCGTGAACTGGCCGCCTTTTTCGAGGTGCCCCAGTAATCCGCCGGCGAATTTAACTTCATTCATGAGCTGGCCATTGATGCTGACCAGACGCTGCTGCTTGGCATCCACCCAGATCTCTCCTGCCATTTGCTGCAGGACTTTTCCTTCACGAGAAGGCGGTCGGAAACTAGGGTTGGGTTTAAAGGTCACTTTCGTTAAGTTTCCGCTCTCGCCGCCGTTCTCAAAAACGAATGCGTCGGGGATCATCCCCATAAACGCGTTGCACTGTTCCGCATCTTTGCGGCGGGTTTGTTCCGCCTTCCGCTGCTCTTCCGCGCTATGGGAAAATCTTAGGATGCGTCCAGCCTCGTCGCTGGCCTGTACGCCGGTCAAGGGTTTACCCGCAACAGACAGCAGCCTGTCCATCGATCCCGACTTGGTTTCGATCACTTCCCTGGTTTCTTGCTTCCCATCGGATTCCTTATCCAGCCGATACTTCCAGCGACTCTCGGGCCCGCTCGATGGTTGCAGCTCGTTGTGGATGACGGCTTTGACCAGGTCGGCGGGGGAGATCTGGGCGTTGGATTTCGACTCCGCAAGTCCGATGCACGGAGCCAGAAGTAAGATGACGCTGGCGAGCATCATTCGTAATTGAGGTGTGGTCACGGTCTGGCTCCTAGAACCGTCCCTCAGCCTAAGGAATAGGCGGGCGGTCAACAATCAGGAGGATGGGGTAGCAATGGAAGGGAAATCATTGATTTTCAAGGAAAGATGGGCAGAGTTCGACAGAGTTAAAGGTTCGCTGAGAACCGAAATTATGGCAATACGGTCCGGAAGAGATGAGCATTGGTTGGGTCCCAAGTGGCCCAACCGCAATAAAATAGGAAAAAAGGGCGGCGACGCCGAGTGCGAATTTCCCGCGTCGCGCCTTTGCTACTGGTTTATGTCCCGCTTGGCCTCAAGCTGTCTTACCAACCCGTCCACATAGCTCTTCTGATTGTCCGGAGCTCCTGTCAACGCGAGCTTCATTTCCTTTGCCGCATCGTCAAACTTCCCCTGCGCGCAGTACATGCGCGCCAAGCCTGAATGCACGAACCATTGGTCGGGATGCTTCTTAGCGTTCTCGCGGAAGATCGCGAACGCTTCTTCGTTGCGCTTTTCGCCCTGTAGCTGGCGAGCGAACAAATGGGTCTGGAAGGGGTTGGCAAGCTCCAGCGCCTTCTTCTCCGCCACTGCAGCGTCATCTTTACGATTGAGCGCGGTCAGGACCTTCGACTTCGTCATCTCATTGTCATAGCGGTCTTCATTCTCGATGGATTTATTCGCGTAAGTCAGCGCATCGTCCAACGCGATCTTTTCCGTCAGCAGGTAATTAGCCGCGTCGTCCCAACTCATCCAGGTGTACTGCGAAAGATTCCGCAGCTGTTTCTTCAGGCTGGCCTGCACCACGTCATGCACATCCACCGAGACCTTGAAGGGGACCGCGACCTTCTCCCACTCCAGTTCCACTACCGCCGAATCAGGCTGCAACTGGTCGAAGTCGTAGGTGAGCGCGTCATGCATATCTGCGGTTTTGGGCTTCACGGTCACTCGGAGCGCATCTTCCGCCTGGTCGTAGGTGAAAGCTCCCCAGGAGGTCGAGTTCTTGGAGAAGATAACCGTCCATTCTTCGGCGTTCGGGATCATGTGTAACCCATATGTTCCCTTTTCGAGCGGCTTGCTTTCAATCATTACGGCGTCGCTGAAGGTGATCGTAGTGTTTTCATTCGCTCCGGCGCGCCAGACCTTGCCGTAAGGAACCAGGCCGTCCCAGATCTTTCGATTCTTCACCAATGGCCGATGATAGTTGATGGTGATATTTGTGATCCCAATTTTTTGTGAGATCGCTGCACGCTGGCTTTGGTCAGGCAGATCGAGTACGAACGATTGCGCCGGACTTACACCCGGTATTGCAGCCAGCAATAGGCAGAAACAGAATCCTCGAAAAACACTTTTGATCATGGGGAAACGCCTCCTTCGAGACTCGCAAATTTGCCGAAACGGCCCACCGCTTCCAGTCCACACTGGTTGAGCATCTTAGACGTGAGTCGTGCCCTGGTGGTTAGCAAAAGTCAAATGCCCTCCGCGACGGATAACCGCAGGCGACTGGATGGGAAGAGCTTTCAGCGATGCAAGGCACAGCGAGTGCTCGTCGGAAACCGCTAAACGAACACTTCACCGGGCAAAGCGGTCAGCGTCCGCGAGGCTAGGGTATTCTGAATCACGCGCTTCGATGGACCGGACGGCGATCGTTCAACCTGCGTGCGTTCGATTCGCAATTGCAGTGTACGTTCGATTCGCCGAAGCTCCAGAACCTCTGCGCCTGCAACTAATGTCGAGGCTCGGCCCTGCAATCCGGCACGGCCTGTGCGCCCGACGCGATGGATAAAATCTTCAGCCATTTTTGGAAGGTCGTAGTTGACCACGTGGGCAACGTCGTCCACGTGCAGGCCGCGGGAGGCAATGTCAGTGGCGACCAGCACTTGGAAATAACCTTCCTGAAATCCGTTTAGCGCTCCGTTACGCTGGGCTTGCGTGCGGTCGCCGTGAATCATAGTGGCAGTGAATCCGTCCCTCACCAGTTCTTGTGCGAGCCGCTGCGCACCACGCTTTGTCCGCGTGAACACCAGTGTCTGTCCCTTCTCCGCGTAGAGCAATTCGCGGAGTACATCCAGCTTTTCGCCGGGACGCACTTCATATGCTTTCAGCTGCACACTCTCGGCCGGCTTCAGCACGGAGCCCAATGCCACGCGCACGGGTTGGCGCATGTAGTCATGCACCAAGCTGGCAACGGACTGTTCCATAGTCGCCGAAAAACACAGGGTCTGCCGGCGATCCGGCAGTACCGACAAAATACGCTGGATGGAAGGGAGGAATCCCATATCCAACATGCGGTCGGCTTCATCGAGCACCAGCATTTTCACGTGGCGCAAGTCGGCGAGCTTGCGGGTCATGAGATCCTGCAATCGCCCCGGAGTGGCAATGACCAGTCCAGTACCCGCCCGAAGGCCTTGTATCTGCGCCTTCTCGGAGACGCCGCCGATCACCAGCGCCGCTTTCTGCGTGCTCTTACTGCGCAGCTTCTCGTATTGTTCGTGGACTTGCATTGCCAGTTCACGCGTCGGCAACAAAACCAGAGCGCTGATTTGCCGCACGGATGTTTTGTGCGGAGTCTGATGTGAGGTCTCGCGCTGTAGCATTTCGATGATAGGAATCAGAAACGCGAGGGTCTTTCCGCTGCCGGTCTGCGAGGTGCCGATTACATCCTTACCCTCAAGGGCTGGAGGAATCGCACCCGCCTGGATCGGGGTTAAGGTGATGAATTGAGCTGCCGCCAGTTTCTGCTGCAAAGCCGCAGACAGGGGCAGTTCGGTAAATGTGGTCATTCTATTGGTTCTTTCTGGAGAGGCTGCTTGTCACACACATAGACACACGTGATGATCAGGTCCTTGCCGCTCACTTTGATTTTAGATTTACGCTAAAAATAAACGGCGGGCAGGAAATGCGGAGATGAATCTGGTCCAGGTAGGATCTAGGAACCACCGCGTGACGAGCAAACCGTGCAAAAGCGTCATAAACAGTATAGCAGGAGGATAGGCTTAGAGATGGTGGCGGGCGCACTAAGGTCACGTAGTTCATACCCGTAGTGGATGTACGTAGCGCCTCTCGCTTGCTATCTTCGACATCATGCTCTCGATTCTAGGCGTACTGATCCTATTGGCGGCGCCTCAACTCGACCCGGCGCTCATCCCGCAAAAAGCGCCCAAACCGTCTCTGCCGAAGATAAACGAGAATGCTTGCCCGTTCGAGGGGTGTCAGTTCGGTGCGTGGACGGCCACTGAAGACGTCCAGCTCTATTCCACATGGAAAGAGGACAGCAAGCCGGTGGCCAAGATCTCCAAGGGAGAGCTGGTCACTGCGGTCACGGGAATTCACATCACGTTTGAGCCCGACGAAATTCAGGTGACCGCGCCCAGTCCTCAATATGGATTGAAGTCCGGCGACACGGTCTTCGGATACATGAATCTCGGTGAAGGATTTTTCAATGCCTGGTTCAATGGTTATTGGGTCGAAGATTTTGATGGTAGCGGTGTTGACGGTCTGGGATGCGAGAAAAAATGTAATGCGAAACTACTCAAGCAGGGCCACTCCGAATGGTGGGTCGAGATAAAGGCAAAAGACGGCACCCTTGGGTGGACGCAAGAAACCGCTAGGTTCGATGGCAAAGACGTGCTGGGATGAAGTCTGGGATCACGACTGTCGGTTGAACTCTTTGCTCCTCAGTGCGCTTTATCCGATTCTTCCTTTACACGCGTCTGGTCGGTAATCCAGTTCACTTCCCAAGTCCTGCCGCCATCATCCGAGAATGACTGTTCAAAGTGTGCCGAATTCGGAGTAATGCCTCCGCTAAATACGGCTGTCTAACTCAATCAAATATCCCAAGTAGCCTTTCTTCATGGGATAAAAAATCCCACCGGAATGGCGTGGCCGCTTGAAAGAAAACATCGGTTTACCCCGACTATTTCGCCGACGAAACAAAATCAAGCTTAGTGTCGCCCTTTACTGTGACGCTTTCAGTTGTCGCTTTGCCGTTGTGCCACGCGGTCGCCTTGTATTCCCCTTGTGGGACATTGTTGATCGAATACGCCCCAGCCGCGTCCGTTTGGGCAAAATAGGGCGAGGGGCTGACCACGATATTAGCGGTCATCTCCGGATGGATGTTGCAAAGGATCGGAACATTCCCGGGACTATCAAACTTGAATCGCTGGATTTGTCCGCTCGAAGCTGTCCCCAGATTGTGCCCTAGTTTCTTATTGCCGGAAATATTGGGCCAGAAGATGTTGTGCGAGACAGTGTCGCTGTTTCTGAATTCAACAGTTGTGCCTTGCTGAATGACCAACAACGATGGTGTGAATTTCATTCCCCGTTGGTCTAGCGTCCCAGTCTGGGTGGGAGCCGACGAAGGCTTCGCCGAGACAGGTTCGAGAACAACGGCGGATTGGCCGCCCGCCTTGACGACTCCGCTCAATTTTTCCGAGTAAGCAAAGGATGAAAACACTATTAATGCAATTAAGGCATAGAAACGGGTCATAAGTAAATTCTCCTCGTCAAGAAATTCCGCCGCTATTCCTTTGGCGGGTAAGTCAATAGATACAAATAAACATCAGCCGCCTCATTCGGGCTCAAGTAATTGAACACCGGCATGTGGCCTCGCACGGGTAGCGCGAGAGGTCCTTCGAGTACGGGGCGTCCGACTACGACTTTCGTCAGGAACTCGTTTAAGGTCAGCCGTGATGTAAGGCTATTTAGGGGAGGAATCTGTCCCCTCAGGATTTCTTGAGGGGTCGGATTGTGGCCAGTGGCTCCGTGGCAAATATGGCATGTGGACTTCACGATGTGCTCACCTGCCCGAAGCGGCGGCTCGTTAATCGGAATCTGCTGTTTTTCTGCGCCCGGAACTCCGGCGAGCTCCCGCAGGTATGCCAACAGCGACCGCACTTCGGCATCGGTGAGATGAGGATCAGGAGGGGGCATATCCGTGCCGCCCTTGTG
>WNFR01002008.1_pt1 | contig 21171 bp, 19 predicted proteins | sample 5400221 | NCBI WGS metagenome assembly WNFR01 (sample SAMN13153357, study PRJNA577476) | soil metagenome | isolation source: 40 cm soil under Madrone tree | place: USA:California | collected 2016-06-14 | reverse complement strand
CGCCGGCGTAACGGCCACGAGTCCCGCCACCGCCCCGGAGATCGCGCCCAGCGCGCTGGCTCGCCCGTTCTTGATCCATTCCGCCGCGCTCCAGCTCAATGCCGCCGCCGCGGCCGCAAAATGCGTGGCTACGAATGCGCTCGTCGACAATGGGCTCGAAGCCAGCGCGCTCCCGGCATTGAATCCAAACCATCCCACCCACAACAAGCACGCGCCGATAAAACTCAGCACCAGGCTGTGTGGCGGCATCGGCTGCTTCGGGAATCCGGTGCGCTTACCCAGGTACAGCGCACATACCAGTGCTGATACCCCGGAGCTAATGTGCACAACCGTTCCGCCGGCAAAATCCAACGTTGGAAATCGTCCGCCCTGCGACGCATTCAACAACCCGCCTTTGCCCCACACCATGTGGGCCAAAGGGGCATACACGACCAAAAACCACAGGATCATAAACAGAACAGTGCCGCTAAATTTCATGCGCTCGGCCGTCGCTCCAGTGATTAGCGCCGGGGTGATGATCGCGAACATCAACTGGTACACCATGAAGGTCATTTGCGGAATGGTTCCTGCATAATCGGCGTTCGGCTCCGCGCCCACACCCCGCAAAAACGCGTGCTCGAACCCGCCGATCACCGGACCACTGCCGCCAAAGCACAGGCTGTAGCCCACCAGCGCCCACATGACGGTGATGACGGCCATCAGCATGAAGCTTTGCATCATGATTGCCAGCGTGTTCTTGTGCCGCACCAGGCCGCCGTAGAAAAGCGCCAGCCCTGGCCCTGTCATCATCAACACCAGTGCTGCGCTCACCAGCATCCAGGCGTTGTCTGCGGAGGATTGCGCCGCGGTTACGCGCTGGTCCAACTGTGCCAGTTTTTCATTTGTGGGATTGGAAGCTCGCGTAGCGGAACGTGTGCTTTGCGAGGAGGGCGCTGCGGCGGATTGCTGCGCGTGGAGCGGTACATTTGCGTGCACCATCGCAAAGAGCAAACAACACTTCCACACCATGCTCTTCATATTCTCTATTCGCTCCGCTGCGTATGAGATAACCGCTTCGCGGCCAGCACATACCAGGCGCTGCAGACTCGCTCGCCAGGTCTTTTCCGGGGACTAGGCACTTCGACGCGCCGAATTATACGCGCGGGGCTTCCACAGGGCCTTGTTATAAATTTTCATACCCAGAATTCAAAATTTTGATACTGCGATTATCCAAAAGGGGCTGGCGGTCGTATAATCCCAACCGTCGGTTTCGCCGTAGCGCCAGGCCCATCGCGCACGCGAACTCTGAGAATCGTTGATGACCGAGCACGCACCCATCGAGATTTCTGTTCGGCAGCAGAACGGCGTTGATTTGCTGGAAGTCCACGGACGCCTCACCATCGGCGAACCCGCCGAGCAGCTCAACGAAGCGCTGCAATCCATCGTGCAGCGCGGCGGCCGCAAAGTAGTCATCAATCTCAACGGTGTTCCGCAGATCGACAGCTCCGGCATCTCCTCGCTGGTGCGTATTTCCATTCAGCTCGCCCGTGAAGGCGGCGCCGTTCATCTCGTTTGCGGCCCCGGACGCGTCCGCGACGCCCTGACCGTCACTCGCCTGGTCGAGGCGATCCCGACGTACGACACCGACTCCGCTGCCGCGGCGAGCTTCGCGTAATTGCATCGAGCCCAGCCCTTGCAAACGCGGTTGTCCGCACGGTGTGGGATGGGCACTGTAAACCAGCTAGCAATTTTCGGGGGACAGCTTGTTCTGGTGGTCGTCGACGAAGCCGTTTCGCTCCGACTCGAAGCGATCCCACTGCCTGCCACTTCTGCAACGGCGATTCCCAAGAAGTCCTGACTGCTAGCCGCTTTTCTTCAGCTCCGCGAGCACCAGCTTGGCTACTTCGCGCAACGTTTCAAACACGCCTTGACCGGTCACCGCCACCGCCTCCAGGACCGGCTCGCCTTTCTTCCGCAATTGCTTGGTCAATTCCGGCACGGCCATGGCATTCGGCAAATCGCGCTTGTTCAACTGCAGCACATAGGGGATGGTCTCGAATTTCAGGTTGTGTTCTCTCAAGTGCTCCTGCAAATTTTCCATAGTCTCGAAATTCGCATCCAGCCGCTCTTCCTGCGAATCGGCCACAAAAATAACCCCGTCGGCGCCCTTCAGAATCAGCTTCCGGCTCGCCTCGTAGAAGACCTGCCCGGGCACCGTATACAAATGAAAGCGCGTCTTGAATCCGCGCACGGTCCCTAAATCGAGAGGAAGAAAGTCAAAGAAGAGGGTACGGTCGGTTTCCGTCGCCAGGGAAACCATTTTGCCCTTCTGATTTTGGCCGGTATGGTCGTAGATCCACTGCAGGTTGGCGGTCTTTCCGCCCAGACCTGGACCGTAGTACACCAGCTTGCAATTGATTTCGCGCGCAGGAAAATTGATGAAAGGCACGTGTCGTTGGTCCGAGCTCGGTCAGAAACTTATAGCACACGCGCCGAGGGCAAGCCAGCATAGCGCCAGCGGAGTGTCGCGTGTCTCATACTCATATCTATTTTCCGCGAAGTCCCAGCCTGGCAGGTAAGGCTTTTGCGCGCGCAGCCGTTGGAAGGTGACGTTACCGTTATCGCGCAGCATCTGCTGCCCTCGTTGACGTGCGAAACCTGCTCTGCTACATTCGCGCCATGGCAAAAGCGCACAGGCCCTCTTCGCGTGCATCGGGCCGGGCCAAACGAGCAAGGAACTCACCAAGTAAGATGCTGAAAAAGAAGAACTTAACTCCTCCACATCCCCCCCAACGCGGTGGCGTCGAACTAGTCGATCCCCGCGTGCAGGCCCAGCTCAAACTCTACGACGAGGCCCTCGCCCTCTTTCACCAGCAGAAATTCTCCCGCGCCAAGCAGGAACTGGAAAAGGTCCTGGAAGGCCCCAGTAAAGAGCTTTCGGATCGCGCGCGCATGCACATCAAAATCGCCGAGCAGCGCATGAAGCCGGCAACCGAGCAAAATCCGCGCACCGCCGACGAGCACTATCAGCGTGGCGTGGCCATGATGAACGTCGGCCGCTGGGATGACGCCCGTGAAAGCCTGGATAAAGCGCGCAAGGCCGCTCCCAAAGCTGACTACATTCATTACGCGCTCGCCGCGCTCGACTGCCTCACAGGCGAAGCCGATTCCGCCCTGAAAAATCTCAAGGTGGCCATCGAGCTGCGCCCCGAAAATCGCTATCACGCGCGCAACGATGAAGACTTCGCATTTCTTCAAGAAGACCCGCGTTTTACCGAACTGCTCTATCCCGAAAAAGACGGGACGGCCGGCTAATTCGAATCTCAGCTAATTTCCCGGCATAATGGCCCTTAGCTCTGTGCCCGCTGCTCTCTTTGTTTTGATTCATGTTTCTAAAATGATTAAGCACCATTTGCCGTGAAGAAACGTACTTCCAAATCAAAGCATCCTTCTCGTGGCCTCAACGTGGTTGCACTGGGTGGCGGCACCGGTCTCTCCACGCTCCTGCGCGGTCTGAAGGAATACGTTACACGCCGCCGCGACGATCCCGTTAATCAGCAGCAGCCCGTCAGCGATCTCACCGCTATCGTCACGGTCACCGATGACGGTGGCAGCTCTGGCCGTCTTCGCCGCGAAAACCGCATCCTTCCGCCGGGCGATATTCGCAACTGCATGGTGGCGTTATCGCAGGACGAAGCTTTGCTCAGCCACCTCTTTCAATATCGCTTTCACGCTGGCCGCGGCCTCGTCGGTCACAATTTCGGCAATCTCTTCCTCGCCGCGCTTACCCATGTCACCGGCGATTTCGCGGAGGCAGTGCGGGTCAGCAGCAAAGTCCTGGCCATTCGCGGCCGCATTTTTCCGTCGACCATCTCCAACGTGACTCTGGTCGCCACGCTCGAAGGCGGCCGCAAAGTTCACGGGGAAACGCGCATTACCGCCAGTCGAAAGCCAATCAGGAAGCTCGCCCTGCTTCCTCGCAACGTGCACCCGTTGCCGAAAGCGGTCGAGGCCATTCAGGATGCCGACCTGATTCTTCTTGGTCCCGGTTCGCTCTATACCAGCATTCTTCCTAATTTGCTCATCCCTGAAATCGCCAACGCCATCGCCAAATCCAAAGCACCCCGCGTCTACATCGCTAATCTCATGACCCAGCCGGGCGAAACCACCGGTTACGCGCTGGCCGATCATCTCCGCGTTATTCAAAACCATACTCCGCGCCGCGTCATCGACTGGGTCGTCGCCAATCGTCAGCCAGTCTCCCCTGAAGTCGCCAAGCGCTATCGTGCCGAAGGCGCCGAGCCCGTTGTAATCGATATCCCGAACCTGCAGAAGCTCGGATATCGCGTCATTCTGGACAATCTACTGGAAGAGCATGGCGTCATCCGCCACAATCCCGCCCACCTGGCCCGTCTTTTGCTCGAAGAATTTCTTTCAGGTTCGCGACATTCAACTCACTAAGCGAATAGAATCATGGCCCGCAATGCGAGTACAGCTTCACAGAAAACGTCCTGAACCCTGGAACGTTCGCCGGCAAGGACTGAAACGCGGCTGGACTGTGCCGTTGTGGGCCTTCGAGTGGTTCTGTGAGTGGATCGCCTACGTCCTCAGCAATTGGTCTTTCCTGGAGGTGCTCGAATATCTCAGCAGTTTCGGCGTGCTCATCGCCGTGATCTTCTATTTCGGCGAATCCGGCGACCGCCTCAAGCAGAAGCATTACCAGGCGTGGCAAGTCATCAACACCGCCCAGGGAAAGGGCGGCAACGGCGGACGTATCGAAGCTCTGCAAGAGCTCAACGCCGACGGCATTTCTCTCGTCGGTGTGGACGTCTCCGGCGCTTTCCTGCAAGGCATTCAACTGCGGAGCGCGCGCCTATCGCGCTCCAATTTCTCCGCCGCTGACGTGCGCGACAGCAATTTGAGTCTTGCTGATTTATCCGACGCTGATTTGCAGTCCACTAACTTTCGTCAAAGTACTCTTCGCAATTCCGATTTCGACGATGCAGATCTCACGGAGGCTGACCTTGGGGGTGCCGACCTCAGTGGTGCAGACCTCTCCCGAACGATACTCGCCAACGCAGATCTGCGCAACACCAATCTCGCTAATCTCAAATGGCACGACATCCGCGATCTAGCAGGCGCAAACATTTTTGGAGTGAAAAATGCTCCGGAAGGGTTCATCACCTACGCTTTGAAACGCGGCGCCATCCAAAAAGAATCAGACAATCCGTAGCCCGGGACTTCAGAGCTAATATGCCCAGCGCAACAGCAATCCGCCTGTCGTGTAACCCGCACCCACGGCAGCGAGCAGCACGAGGTCGCCCTTTTTCAGGCGCCCCTGGTCTACCGCGTCGCGCAAACCCAGCGGAATTGTTCCTCCTGTCGTGTTCCCGTATTTGTCGATATTCACCATCACCTTGGAATCTTCCAGGCCTAGTCGCTGCTGCATGGCTCGAATAATTCGCAGATTCGCCTGGTGCGGCACAACCAGCGCCAGATCGTCGCTGGTAAATCCATTGCGTTCCAAAAGGCACGCCGCCAGCTCCGCCATCCGCCGCACCGCATACTTGAACACTTGCGAACCCTCCTGATGTACCACGTGCATGTTCTTGTCGATCGTTTCGTGCGTGGAAGGATGCAGCGATCCGCCGCCCGGCATGTACAAATATTGCCCGCCCGAGCCGTCCACGTCGTGCGAAAAATCCAAAATGCCTTCGCCATCCTTGGCCGGCTCCACCAATACCGCGCCGGCGCCATCTCCAAACAAGACACAAGTGGAGCGATCCTTGTAGTCCAAAATCGAGCTCATGACATCGCTGCCGATCACCACTACTTTGCGGTGCGCTCCAGAACCCACGAACTGCGCTCCGACGGTCAGCGCGTACGCAAAACCGGAGCACGCCGCGGAAAGATCGAAACCCCACGCACGCTTCGCTCCCAAGCGGTCCTGCACCAGGCACGCCGTCGCCGGAAAAAACATGTCTGGCGTCACACTCGCCACAATAATTAAATCAATTTCCGAAGGATCAGTCTTCGTATTCGCCAGCAGCACCTTCGCTGCTTCGGTAGCCAGGTGCGAACTGGCCATCCCACCCTCCGCGATGTGCCGCTCGCGAATCCCGGTGCGCGTGCGGATCCATTCGTCGTTGGTCTCCACCATCCTTTCCAGGTCCGCGTTGGTCAGCACCTTCGGCGGCACATAACCGGCAACGCCGATAATCTTCGCAGCAATACGATGGGACATAACTCTCCTTGAGTTCCCAAAGGGTAGCACAGCCACTCTTGCCTATGCTCTTACCGACTAAGTAGGATCAGCGAAATATGCCGCCGCATGTCGTCCATCAACCTATCCATCATCCCGCAGAATCTCATAGCGCCAGCTAACCTTCGCTGTCTTCTTCAGCATTGCCGAAACTGAGCAATACTTCTCCTCGCTGAGCTCGATCGCGTGCTTCACGGCGGCCTCATCCAACTCGCCGCGCAACCGATAGACGATCTCCAGCTTCGTCCAAACCGTAGGGGGCTCGACGGCTCGCTCCCCGGAACAAACCACTTCCAGCGATTCCAGTTTTTGCCGCTTCTTCTTAAGGATTAAGACAACATCGGTCGCGGTGCATGCCCCTAGCGCCATCAGGACCAATTCCATCGGCCCCGGCGCCTTATTCGACTCGCGGTCTGAATCCATCGCCATCGCATGACCCGAAGGGCTCGTGGCCACAAACTTTTGCTCCCCAATCCATTTCACCGCCGCCGTCTGCATACGCCCTCCTGCCGTGGCACCACAGAATAGCAAACAAGGCCGCATCTCTTTGTCAATACACGGTTCCCGCCAGCCCGTACTACCGCACCCCGTCGGCGACACACAACAAAGATGACATCCCTTTGACGCTGCGATGACAAGGCTGGCCCGCGATCGCCGTCAAAATAAGGGAGGTTTATATGAATTCAGCAGCCAATTCGTCCGGCGGCGACGCCAAGCAGGGACCGGTGCACTTCGCAAGGAAGGTACGCGCGCGCGCACCCTGCGCGTCAACGCAACAAGTGGCGACTACCACTGCACAAGCGGGAAAACCCTTGAAGCCGGATGGCGCCTCTCTTAAAGAAGCCATTCGCCTGGCTCAGCAAGGCGACGCCGCTGCCTTTGCGACCATCTATCAACTGCACAGCCGTCGCGTCTACGCTCTCTGCCTGCGCATGAGCGGCGACCCCGTCGAAGCCGAAGATCTGACGCAGGAGGCCTTTTTGCAGCTTTTCCGCAAGATTCATACCTTCCGCGGCGAATCTGCCTTTTCCTCCTGGATGCACCGCCTCACCGCCAATATCGTCCTCATGCGCTTCCGCAAGAAAAGGCCCGCCCCCATCTCTCTGGAAGAAATGACTCGCCCCGACGACGAAAAAGACCGTCCCACTTTCGAAATCGGCGTCCCCGACCTGCGCTTGACCGGCCTCTTCGACCGCATCAACCTTCACGCCGCCCTCGAGCAATTACCTCAAGGCTACAAATCCATGTTCCTTCTTCACGATGTGCATGGTTACGAGCACAACGAAATCGCCGGCATGCTCGGCTGCTCGGTGGGCAATTCCAAATCGCAATTGCACAAAGCTCGCAAGCGCCTGCGCGAACTCTTGCATGAGGTGCGTCACTACGCTGCTCATCCATTGCGGGAGATTGCTACCTCGCCTGGAAACAGCCTGTAGTCGAAACCCAACTCGGGCTTGCGTCTATTTGCCCTTGCGGGTTAAGTGGAAAATCATGGGCATGTCCATTCCGTCGTGTCGCCAGGTCCATATTTCCGTGATGTGATCTTCATCCTCGAAGCGGATTACCAGGTGATGCTGGTGGCCTGTATTCGGTGAGGGCAGATTGCTCGCGCCCTGAAAATCGAAAGCCAGCTCCTTCACTTCATCCGCACCGGGAACGGCACGCATACGCGGCTGGTTGTTCGTGGGACAAAAATGAACGAGCGCGATTCCGTCGCCGTCCAGGCTATAGACGGTCACCATCTCCTCCATGCCCGAAGGCGATAGCGTCTCCATTACCGCGGTATTCGAAACGATGGCTTTAAAATTGGTCCTCACCGGCTGGTGTTTCTCGTCAGTGCCTTCCCACTCACCCGCAAGGGCTTGCAGCTTCTTGAAAGCAGCCGTGGAGTGCGACGCAGCCAGCATACTGCTCGCTGTGGCAAAAGCGATTGCGGCAAAGATCGACATGCGTTTTCTCATGGACACCTCGAGGCCCTGGGCTTGAAACCAAGCCCACTTGTGCCTTTGGACGGGACACTCTCTGGAAGGAAAGCAGGCGATCCCTACGAGTTTCTTGCTATCGAAGCTACTTCGATGATCGGATTCGGCATCGCCTTCATCGTGCGCACAAACGCCGCCACAACCTTCGCGTCAAACTGCGCGTTAGCGCAACGTTCCAACTCTGCCAGCGCTTCCACGGCCGCGCGCGCCTTCTTGTACGTGCGGTCGCTCGTAATTGTGTCGTAAGCGTCCGCTACCGCGATGATCCGCGCGCCCAATGGAATCTTCTCGCCTTCCAAGGCGTGCGGATATCCCGAGCCGTCAAAAAATTCATGATGGTGCAGCACCATGTCCCGTATACGCGCCAGCGGCGTCAGCGGCTCCAAAATTTTCGCCCCAAAGGTCACGTGCGACTTCATCGTGCCCCACTCCTCGGGATTCAGCGGACCGTTCTTGTTTAGAATATTCTCTGGAATCGCCACCTTCCCGATGTCGTGCAGCACTCCTCCCAGCCGAATCTCCTCAACCTCCAAATCGTTCAACCCCAGCGCCTCGGCAATCAGCGCCGCGTACGCAGATACCTTCTGCGAATGCCCCTGCGTGTAATGATCCTTTGCGTCGATGGCGAACGCCAGCGACGTCACCGTGTCGAGCACCGCCTGCGGCAGCGCCTGTGGTCCCTGCGAAATGGCGGCTCCCCCGTTCGACCCTTCGGTTGCCGCCAGCGACTCCGTAAATTGCTTCAACCTCGAATAAATTTCCTCAAACGCTTCCGGGCCGGTGGCAAACAAGCGCTTAAGCGTCACGCCCAGGTACGCTTCCAGCACGTCTCGCTTCCATTTCTTAGCCTCGTTGGGATCGAAATGGTCGGCCGTTGACACTGCGTTGCCGCCTTGATGCTTTGACAAATACATCGAAGCGTCCGCGACTTGGATCAATTCCTGTGGCGAGGAGCCGTGCAGCGGATAGCACGCGATACCGAAGCTCGCGCTGATATTCTTTTCCCGCAGCAGCGGGTCTGCGGACACCCACCCGCGCAGCTTCGATGCCAGTTGCCGCGCGTGCTCCATGTTCGTTTCCGGCATCAAGATCACGAACTCGTCGCCGCCGTAGCGCGCCACCACATCCGAGCGCCGGCAGTTCGTCTCCAGAATATGGCCCACGCGCTGCAGCACCAGGTCGCCTTCCAAATGCCCGTAAAAATCGTTCACGAATTTGAAGCGGTCCAGGTCCATCAGCACCAGCGCAAACGAACGTCCCGCGCGCGTCGACCTCTTCCATTCCGCCGACAGAGCCTCCATAAAGAAGCGGTGCGTCTTGACGCCCGTGAGCCCGTCCGTGATGGCCTGCTCTTGCGCTTTCTGGAACGAAAGCGCGTTATGCAATGCTCCGGCGATCAGGTCCGCCAGGGTGCGCAGCAGCAGCACCTCTTCCTCGGAAAAATCCGCCGGCTGCGACGATTCCACGTACAAAATGCCGTGCAGTTGCTCCGCGTAAAACACGGGCAGCGCAATTGCGGCAAGGGTATCCGGCAGCAGCGGCTTGCAGCCGGCATCAGCAGGAATGTTCGCGTTATACGCCGCCAACTGCCCGTTGCGCGCGACCTGCCCGATCAGACCCGTGCCCAGCGGAATTCGCTGCCCTAGCGCACCGCGTCGCTTGCCTGCCTCCGCTTGAATCACGATCTCTCGCGTCGAATATTCGAGCTGGCCAATGCCGATATGGTCGTATGTCAGTCCCGCTTCAAGTTGCTCGGTGATCTTCGCCAGCATTTCATCGGGGTTCAGCGTGGCAATCGCATTCCGCGAAATTGTGTTGAGCAGCGAAAGGTGCCGTGCCTTGGTTCGCTCTTCCTGGAACAGCCGCGCATTCTCGATGGCGATGCTCGCTTCGCTGGCCAGCACGCGCAGCAACTCCAGGTGCCCTTCATCGAACGCGTGTTCCTGGTCGGAGAACACCGCCATAGCGCCGATCGCGTGATCGTATGCCACCAGCGGCACGCAACAGAAACACCCGCCCTTGCGTAGCGGCTGCACTCCCAGCTTGTTTACTTCCTCAATGTAGTTGTCGCGAATCAGCACCGGCTGCCGCGTTCGAATCACGTATTCCGTCAAGTGATTCCCGGCGCGACGGCTGCGCCGCGCCACGCGCGTGCCCCCGATAACTTCCAGGTGAAAGCGCATCTCGTCCCGAACCGGATCGAGCTCTGCAATGTAGAAATTCTCCACGTCAAACAGCCGCCGCAATTCCTCCCAGATCTTGTTGAGCAACTCTTCCTTGTTCAGCGTTGAGCTCAGCGCCCGCCCGATTTCGTTCAGCACGTGCAGTTCTTCCGAGCGCCGCGAAGTCTGCTGCACCAGGTAACTGTTCTCCACCGCCATGCCGATTTGGTGCCCCAGCGCCAACAGCAAGCGGTATTCCGCCGGCGCGAATCTCCGGCTATCCGGCGTTCCCAGCAATAGCACGCCAAAGGCTTGCTCTTTCGCCTGGAGGCTTATCGCCACAACGCTACGCAGCCCTTGCGCTATTGCTAGTTGCCGGAATCTTTTGATCGGCTCTTCCCGCTCCAAAGCCGCCACGGACTCCGCGTTGCGCAAGTCACGGAAACCCAGCAGGCCGCCCAGTCGCGAAACCAAACCCACCAGGTAATCGTCCAGCCCTTCGTTTTGCGCCACGCGGCAGAAGTCGTCGTTCAGCCCCACTGCCACCACCGACGTCGGCCCCTGCGGATCTCCGTGATGCAAAAACAGCGCGCCCGCCGGCAATCGCACCACTCCCAGGACGCGGTCCAGCGCCTGCGCCAGCATGCGCTGAATCTCTCCGCCAACAAAACTCGACGTCGCCAAATTCAAATTCGACAACGCCAGCATGTTGCGCTCGATGCGCCGCTTCTCTTCTTCGTAAGAGGCCATCACCATCAGCATGGCCACGAATGCGGAGGGCACCGCTGTGATCGGGCTGTCAATCGCCAGGTCCGCGGGCGCGCTGCGAAGGAGGAAAAAAACGGCAAGCTGCAACACGCACCACGCCATGAAGGAAAGCCCCAGCAGGCGGTCCGCAAGTGTTTCTTGCCGTTTGCTCTCCTGCCAAAAGACCACCGCCACCGCGGCGAACAGAAGCGCGCCGGGGACCACTACCGTCACATTAAAAAGATGCAACGCGTTTGCCACCGCCCAGGCGCCCAGCAGTATCGCGGCTGCGCCTGCTGCGAATTTCCACGGCTTGCGCTGTGAGTAGAGTTGCGCGCCCAGGAAAAAGAACAGCGCCGCCACCCCGTACAGCCAGCGATCCAACGCCGTCTGCAGCGGCGTATCCGGCACCCACTGCGCCAACGCCGCGCCCAGGTAATGCAAGGCAAACAGCGTCCACCCCGCCGTCCACAGCAGCAGGTACGCCTGCCGCTTCAGGCTGTGGATGTATGCGAAGAAGCCCGCCACCAGCGACGTTGCCGCCAACAAGGCCAGCGCTATGAAATTGCTGTAGACCAACACTCGTCGATTCTCCGCACGACGTGCGGAACCGCAAGCTGCGCCTGCTCCAAAAATGCAGCAGGCTACGCGCTTTTTCCTATCCCTTACTGCATGCGCATGTGTGCGGACGGCGCGCACACGTCGCACCACCCGCAAGAAGCGTCATGGACACACAAAATAAAGCACTTGGATTATGGAGCATGGCTTTTTGTTGAAGCAAGCGTACCGCGGTACTGGTGGCCAAAAAGGTAGCAGACCTCAGATAACCGCCCTGGGGTAACCACTTGGCTACACTGACCCGGGCGACCTACGCAGCGTCCAGCAGAGTTGCATTTGACGCCGGATGAAACCCTCACTTGGACCATCCACCTATGTTTCGCTACACTGGGCAATCACACGTTCTGTGAGAAGAACTACGGAAGCCCCCAGCGACCCCTACAAATGAGCGAAACCTCCAACAAAGCGGTCGGCAGCGTGCGCGTACGTTTTGCGCCATCACCCACTGGATATCTCCACGTCGGTGGTGCCCGCACCGCTCTGTTCAACTGGCTTTTTGCTCGCCATCAGCGCGGCGCGATGATCCTGCGCATCGAGGATACCGACGCCGAACGCAACAAGCCTGAACTCGTCCAAGGCATCATCGACGGCCTGCGTTGGCTCGGCGTCGATTGGGACGAGGGCCCGTTTTTTCAGTCGCAGCGCACCGAGCTGTACCAAGCGGCCGGAAAAAAGCTTCTCGCGAACGGCAGCGCGTTTTTGTGTTACTGCCCGCCAGAGCGCTACGCTGGCGGTGATCACGCCGTTGAGGCTCAGGATGACGAGCCGAAGGCCCCCGGGCCGCGCCGCATCGTGCGCTGCACTTGCCGCGACGGCAAGCCTTCCACTCCGGGAACCAAGCCCGCCGTTCGCTTTCGCGTGCCCGCCGCCGGCAGCACCAAATTCTTCGACGCCGTCTTCGGCGAGCGCGAATTCTCCAACGACGAAATTGAGGACTTCGTGCTCCTGCGCTCCGCCAAAGGCGACGAGGAATTTGGCCAGTCTATGTACCAACTCGGCGCCGTAGTCGACGACATCGACATGCGCATCACCCACGTGATTCGCGGCGCCGACCACATCTCCAACACCCCCAAGCAGGTGCTGCTATACCGCGCGCTGGGCGCCGCGCCGCCCGTGTTCGCTCACCTGCCGCTCATTCTTGGTCCAGACAAGTCGCGCCTCTCCAAGCGCCACGGCGCCACCGACGTCAACATGTATCGCGCCGAGGGCTTTCTTCCTGAAGCTTTCCGCAACTTTCTAGCGCTGCTCGGCTGGTCCGCCGGCGGAGACGAGGAGTTTCTGCGCACCGCGGACCTGCTTGAAAAGTTTTCCCTCGAGGGCGTCAGCCGCACCAATGCCGTCTTCGATCGCCCCAAACTCGAATGGTTCAACACTCAGTATCTTCAGAAGTTGCCCATCGAGGATTTGCTGCCGGAAGTAGAAGCGGAGCTAAAGCGCAGCGGACTCTGGAAGGAAGAGTGGGGAAGCGGGGCAGGCCGCGAGTGGTTCGCGAAAACGGTGGACCTCCTGCGCCCCCGCGTTCGCCTTCTGCCTGATTTCTCCACTTGGTCCCGCGCGTTCTTCTCCGACGATTTCGAGATCGATCCCGCCGCCAAAGCCAAATTCTGGAAGGATCCCAAAGTCCCGGAACTCCTCTGCAAACTCGCGGAGAAGCTGGCGGCGATCTCGCCCTCCGAGTGGAACCACGATGCCTGCGATCACGCGCTGCGCGCGCTCGCCGAAGCGGAAGGCGTGAAAGCTGGCCTGCTCATCAACGCCACGCGCGTCGCCATCGTGGGCCAAGCCGTGGCCCCGCCCCTGTTCGACACGATGGTCGCCCTCGGTCGCGACCGCGTAGTCAACCGCCTCCGCCGCGCCCTGAGCTAGCCGCCGGCCCGCGGACGGAGAGCGGGGGAGCTCAGCCTTCGCCGCCTACGTCGCCGGGCTCAAGGTGGCAAGCGTGCCACTGCTCATCCTGCGCGTGCGCGGCGCAAAACCAGCGCTCACACCTGTCGCAGAAGATTGCAGCGGATTCATTGCACGGCTCGTCCAGGCGGGACACCGCTTCGCACGAAGGCTTCGTTCCTTCGCTTGGATTCTCGCGGGCTGGTTGCGCTTTCATGACTACACCCGTACTGCCATTCTACTCCCAATCGTTATTCCCGGAACAGATCAGCGGCGAGCACGATCTTTGCGGACGGCTTCGTCAATCAGCGTGTCTAATTCTCCGCGCGTGAGCCGCACCTGATCGCCGCCGTCGTTTGCATCGGAGGTCACTGGCAGCTCCGCGCCTCCGCCGGGCGGCGGGGTCACGAAGTAGCGCGAGCGCGCGGCCATGAGCTTGGCCACTTCGCGGCTCGACAGCAACGTGGGATTGCCGGCCATTTCCGCGGCAAGCGTGATTTTCGCAACGTGCTCGATGGTTTCCAGTCGGAAATACGCGGTCAGCAAGTCCGGACCGCAAGTCACCGCGCCGTGGTTAGCCAGCAGCAGCGCGTCATAATGCGGCAGGTATGGCTCCAGCGCGGCGCTCAGCTCCGGCGTTCCTGGCGTAGCATAGCGCACGAGCGGAATGCGGCCGAGGCCGACGATAACTTCCGGAAGCAAAGCCCGGTCGAGTCCGCGTCCGGCGACAGCAAATCCCGTCGCGGTGGGGGGGTGCGCGTGGCAAATGGCGTTCACGTCCGGGCGCATGTTGTAAAACAACAGGTGCATAGCCAGCTCAGAGGAGAATTTGCGTTCGCCGCAGACTTGGCGGCCCTCGAGGTCGGTGACCACCAGGTCTTCCGGCGCGAGCATGCCTTTGTTCATGCACGTCGGCGTGGTCAGAATGCGTTTCTCGTCCAAACGCACGGAGACGTTTCCTTCGCACGCTACGTTGTAGCCCCGCTCGTACATCCAACGCCCGGCATTACAAATATCCAGGCGATGTTGCAGTTCGGTTTTGGCGCTGCCTGGCAAGATTGAGTCCGGAGACACGGGCGGACTCCTTCCTGGCTCGAATCTTCGAGCCTTTGGGGACAAATTGTCGTGCGATGCACGCGCGGGAAGCGGCGCGCACCAGCCAAATCCTACGCGTAAATGCCACGCAACTTAAGCGCCTTGGCCACGCGATCGATGGCCAGCATATACGCGGCGATGCGATTATTCACCTTATGTATTTCGGCGTAGCGTACCACTTCATCGAAGGCATTTTCCATGATATCGAGCAGCCGCTCATTGACTTCGCTCTCGCGCCAGAAGAAGCCCTGGCGGTCCTGCACCCATTCGAAATAGCTTACGGTAACGCCGCCCGCATTGCCGAGAATATCCGGCACAGTGAAAATGCCTTTAGCGTCGATGATGGCATCGGCTTGCCACGTGGTCGGACCGTTCGCGCCTTCGCAAAGAATTCTTGCCTGCACCTGGTTGGCGTTCTTCTCGGTAATTTGATTCTCGATCGCCGCGGGGATCGCGATATCGCACGGCTGGAAAAGAACGTCGCGCGCGGTCATCTTTGTGCCGCCGCCCGGAAAATCATGCAATGGCTTTTTTTGCGTGTAAACCCAATCTATGACTTTGGGAATGTCGAAACCTTTGTCGTTGTATAACCCGCCCCCGATATCCGCGAGCCCGACGATGTTGTATCCCGCTTGCTGCATCAAAAGCCCGGCCAAGGACCCGACATTGCCGAAGCCTTGAATCACTACGCGGCTTCCTTCGCGCTTCATGCCCATCTTAGCTATCGCTTTATCGCAACAGATCATCACGCCCCGCCCGGTGGCTTCGCGGCGTCCGCGCGACCCGCCTAGTTCGATGGGCTTACCGGTGACCACGGCCGTGGTCGCTTGGCCCACGTGCATCGCATACGTATCCATCACCCACGCCATGGTCTGCTCACCCGTACCGACGTCGGGAGCAGGCACGTCGCGCTCCGGACCAAGCCAGTTCACCAACTCCGCGGTGTAGCGCCGCGTTAGCCGCTCGAGTTCACCCCGCGACATCTTGCGTGGATCGCAAATCACGCCGCCCTTTGCTCCGCCGAAGGGAATGTTCACCACCGCGCATTTCCAGGTCATCCACGTAGCTAGCGCTCGCACTTCGTCGAGCGTAACGTCCGGAGCAAAGCGAATCCCGCCCTTGCCCGGTCCGCGCACCGTCGAGTGCAAAACGCGATAGCCGGTGAACACTTCGAGCTGGCCATTGTCCATGCCCACCGGAATGTACAGCGTGATTTCCTTGCTGGGATACTTCAAATAGCGGTATAGCCCCTGTTCCAGTCCCAACTTGTTGGCGGCTACTTCAAAGCGCGCTTCCGCGTTCTGATAAACATTCATCTCTTCCGGTGCAGGCGCTCGCGACATTCGAAGGTCTCCTTTGGACCGGACGCGCGGAAGGCATATCCGTCTTTCGCAGTTCGCCCTCGCGGTTTGCAGCGCTGGAGGCGATGCTGGAAGCCAAGAAAGAGGCGAGCTTCGGCGGGCTACCCACCCGCCAGACCTGTCACTTGGCCGGGCCGCCAGTATACGAACCTGTCTCGCTGCTCGCAAGCAGCAGGGCGCTGTGATCAAGTTTTTGTCGTACCGAGATCAGTACGCGCTGAAAGGGGTTTTATGAGTGTAACTGGAAGTGTCGATGAGGGACGCGCTCACTTTCACGCCGTTCGCTGAACGCTGATTCTTGGCCTGCGCAAAGAACCAGACGAACGCCAGCAGCGCGCCAAGAATGATTCCCGCAAACAGCAAGCTGGCCACGCTCAGAAACGTGTGGGCGTACTTCTTTAACCAAGCCGTGCCGGACATTCTAGCTTGCGAAGTTCCATTCAAAACGGTCTTTGCGCCTTCTGCGGACGGCAAGCCCGGAACGTTCGAGAATTCCACGCTGGCGATGAAGCTGTAGCCGCGCCGCGGAATCGTTTCGATATACACAGGACTCTCCGGAGAGTCGCCGAGCACCTGGCGCACCTTGTTCATCGTGGTGTTGACGTTGGCATCGAGGTTGGCCAGAAACGTGTCCGGCCAAAGCTGGCGCCGTACTTCCTCGCGCGTGACAATCTCGCCGGCACGGCTCACGAGCAGCAGGAGCCCCTGGAAGACCTTGGCCTGCACCTTGACGCGCTGGCCATCCTGATACAACTCTTGGCGCTCAAGGTCGGCCTGGAACTTTCCGAAACGGGCGTAACGTGCCGCAAACGCCAGCGGCGTCGCTACGCTGGCGATGGGATCGTGCTGGGCTATTCCGCTGGGCTGTGTGCTCATGCTGTGGGGTCCTTTAGGTCTGGCGCCGCTTGCGACCGGGCCATCGGCGAACGATGGCTGCTCAGCGCCTCCCTAGTCAAACTTAGACGCAAAGAGCCTAGCGGTTGAGGCCCCTAAACTTGTCAAATTTATGTCTTTTCAACGTTTACGTTATGGCAGGGCGGCCCCGCAAGGCGAGAGAGCCGAAGGCCTATTGCAAGCGGAACTGCAGGGTAACCGTAAGGTGCATAGCCACGGGTTTGCCGTCTAGCCTGGCCGCTTGATACTTCCACTGGCGCAAAGCGTCCATGGCGGCTTGGTGCAACATGGAAGGGCCGGAAACGACTTTCATTGTGGTTACCCGGCCTGTGGCATCAATCAACGCGTCGACGCGCACGTCGCCGGCTACGTGCTGAGTCTTCGCCAGTGAGGGATAGATTGGCTGGACGGAAGAAATCAAGCGCGCGGGTTTGACGTCTCCGCCGACCGGAGCGGGCGGAGGGGCCGGCTGCTTCGAACCTTCTGCTAAGTTCGCGCCGAGGGAGTTTTCTCCGCCGGCAAGCTGGTCGGTGTTTACCTCTAGCGCCGGCTCGATCTCGCCATTTGCCTGCACGCTGGCCGAGCGTCGGACCTTGGGCTTGGCCAGGCGCATTGGGCCGAGAGAAGGTTTCTTAATCTCCGGCTCGATGGCCTCAGCCGATTTCGCCGGCTCCTTGCTCAGCTCGCTGTTGGAACCTGATTTTGGGAAGCGCTCGGTAATTGCTGCGGTCTGCACTCTGCCTTGGGCCAGCGAAGAAACCCCTGCCGGTGCTTCCGCCGTTGCGCTTGCAGAGTTCGCTTTCCTCTCCGGAGAGGGCGTATCCGGCGTTGCAATCGGCGTCAACGAAGGTGTCGCGAGCGCAGCGGAGTCAGTGGTCGGCGCGGTTGGAAGCGAAACGGAGGGCGTGGTCGAAGCCAGCGATGGGTTCGATACCGGCGAGGAGTGTGCAGGTGCCAGCGATGCCAGCGCGTCGCGGAAATACCATGCGCCGCTGGCCGCTGCGACGATAAGGCCTGCCGCAATCGCCATCCAAATTCCTTTGCCGCTTCTGCGCGGGCTGGTCAACTTTGGCGCGCTCTCTCCTAAAAGAGAATTGCCAAATAGCGGAGCGGCCCGCCTGTGTTTTGATGTGGTGGGCGCTTTCTTTGCCGCAACCGGGGCCTGTTTTGTTGCAGAAGCCGATTCTGGCGCCTGCGGGGCCTGCCATTCTTCAAATTGCGCGGTGGAATCGCTCGCGTCCTTTTCCGCTGGCGGTGCGGGAATCGCCACATTGCGCACCAGCGGCTCGAGCCAGGCCGGAACTTTCCCTTCTTCGTCAGCAAAACTGGACGTGGCTGGCGACGGTGCGTTTTTCGGCGCGGTTGGCGCTAAAGAACTCAATTCGGACTTGGCCGGCGCCATTTCAACCTTGGCAACCGCTGGCTCTTCGCTGACCATGTCGAAAATTTTTGTCGCGGCACCCCCAAGCTCTTGCCTGGAGGGCGGCGCAACCGACACCGCCGGCGTACCCTCGTCCTGTTTCTGCTCGACGGAAAGGAGGGCCGACAGTTGCTCCTCCAAACGATCCTCGTCGAGTTTTAGCCCGTCGATAGAGGGCTCCGCGGGCGCCAGGAAATCGGCTTTGCTCGTTGGGCGCGAATCCGCTTTGATTTCCGCCTTGAACTCTTGCACCTCGTCAGCAAGATTTGGCGTGAAGTTTTCAACTATTGGCCTCGCGTCCACAAGCAATGGTGGTTTCGTCTCCGCGTTCGCAGCCGGAAACTCCGCAGACAACGCAGCGGAGTCAATTTTTTGCCTGGCAGCCACTGCTGCATTGGCCTGAGCGGTATGGCGTTCGCCGGGGAAGCGCATGCCCCAGAATCCGAGGACCGGTTCGGTGAACTCCAGCTCCACGTAGCCGCTGGCGCTGCGGTAGTTTTTGGATTTCACGACCTGGCAGACGACTTCCTTCTTCGTTTTTTCGTTGGTCAGAAAAAGAAGCTGTCCCGGCGCAACAGACGACGAGAGGCGAATCACCGCTCCAGTGGCGAGCACCAGGACCGTGCTGGTCGTTTCCGAGAATGGTTCGCGCTTGTCGCTGCCTTCCACAGCCCGTGCGCCGTTGACCGTGACCGGCACTTCCAGCGTGACAGGTTGCGCACTGCTGATTTGTTGGCCCGCCGATGCGGCTCCCGAGGAGCGTGCCGGGTTTTCCGGAGAGTTGGGAAGCATTGAGCTGTCTTTCAGCGTCGGGGGCATTCTTACTCGTTTGTGAGCGTGAGTTTCGGCTTAAGCCCCGCCGGCGCAGAGCTGGGCGCGAACCTTTTAATTGTTAGGGGGTACGAGCGAGCCAGCTATAGTACGTGCGTACTACGTTGGAAACACACTGCCCGTTCGTACAGGTTTTTTTCGTGAAAAGAAATTTTATTTGTCGAGCGGAGCTTTGAACTGTTCGTCGATTTCGACCTGATAGCCGGTGACCAGCTTGTTGGTTTCGTTGGCCATGCCGATGACCGCTTGCAATTCGTGAAACATCGCGTCCGTCATGCCTTTGTTGCGGGCCGAAGCGGTGTGCGAGGCGATGCAGTAGGAACAATTATTGGTGACGCTGACAGCGATGTAGAGCATTTCTTTCGTCAGCGCATCGAGCGCGCCAGGCGCCATGATCTGCTTGATGCTTTCCCAGGTGCGCTTTAGCGTCGCGGGATCGTGCGCGATGCCTTTCCAGAAATTATTGATCCAGTCGATCTTGCGCGTGGCCATTATGTCGTCATAGATGGCGCGCACTTCGGGGCTCGCGTCTTGATATTCGATGAGTTTGAAAGTGGCCATAGAGTTCTCCACGGAGCGCGACTGGGCTTGGGCAAGAACGTTAGCAGGAAGCGCGTTGCGGAGCCAACCGCGGAGACACATCTAACTTCCGAAGGCGTCGGTGACGGTGTTAAGGGGGAATTGGGAACGCGAGTAGCCGCCTAACAGGAGCGCAGCGATGCGGCGAGTTTGAGATTGGCTTGCAACCGGCGGTCGATCTGCACCGCGGCGTAGCGCGCGCAGACAGCCAGTTCGCGCTCGCTCCAGGCGGCCACCGCAGGCATGCTGCGGCCGGCCAGCGTGGCGATGCCGTCCACCAGCGCGTAGTAGCCGCGCACAAGTCCGAGGCCTTTGCCGCCAGAATGCAGTTCCGGGGTCAGATCGTGGAGGCCCAGCAAAGCCGGGAAGTGCTGGCCGGTAAGTTGACCATTTTGCACGCCGGCAGCGGCCAACATGCGGGCGGAGACCGGCTGGGCTGCAGCTCCGGCCAGCATCGCTCGCCAGTAGTAGGCGGCGAACTGTGACAGGGCCACGATCGAGATCGCAAATAGCATAGCGGCGAACATCCCTCAGCCTCTTTCTCTTTGCACGCACAAGTCTGCCCGCGCAGTCCTAGCGCACCAATAGTCCCGCAGTACCAGCCGGATAGAACTCCTTAGCTCCATTAAAATCAGGCACTTAGAAGGAGATAGCAGCAAAAGGGCTTTGCTTGCGTGTTTTGCCCGCTTCTTCTATTCTCCGTTGCACTCATTGAACCGGAGGTACGCTGTGAACCTTTGCCGGATGTCTGTGGTCGCCGTATTGTTCTTGACTCTGTTCTCTCTCCCAAAGTCGTCGGCTCAGCTTGGTGTCGCTCCGGATGACCAAGGCGCAATCCGAAAAATCTTGGACGCGCAGCAGAGCGCGTGGAATCAGGGAAACGTGGACGCGTTTCTGGAGGGCTACTGGCATTCGCCGGATTTGACGTTCTCCGGAAGCGGCGGAATTGCGCGCGGATGGGATGGCGTGCTCGCGCGCTACAAAAAGAATTATCCCGATCGTGCGACGATGGGCCAGCTTGATTTTTCCGGGCTTGCATTCCACTTTCTAGGCAAGGATGCGGTGCTGGTGCTCGGACATTGGCATTTGACGCGGGCGCAGGGTGATATCGGCGGAGTTTTCTCCTTGGTGTGGCAACGCTTTCCGGAAGGCTGGCGCATCATTCACGATCACACCAGCGCGGTCGAGAAGGCCAGGTGAAGGATTCCCGATGCTAGTGGAGGCCCTGCATCTCGCTCTGGCGGGCTTGGGGATTGTCGCCGCGATGATGTTCGCGCTGTGGGTCGTTCACTTGCTCATGCGCAATGCGGCGATTGTCGATGTGGGCTGGGCCGCAGGCCTGGCAACGCTCGCGATT
>WNFR01005703.1_pt1 | contig 21172 bp, 23 predicted proteins | sample 5400221 | NCBI WGS metagenome assembly WNFR01 (sample SAMN13153357, study PRJNA577476) | soil metagenome | isolation source: 40 cm soil under Madrone tree | place: USA:California | collected 2016-06-14 | reverse complement strand
CGCGGGCCATCCAGGCGGCGGGCGGCGGCGCCGCGATTCCCGGCGTGGCGATGACCGACACCGTCAAGGAGGTGGATTCCGCCGCCCGGGTGGTGCGCACGCTCGAGCGCGCCGGCCTGCGCGGTATCCAGACCCCGCAGGCCTTCGGCTTCGACGCCTTGCTGGCGGCCCATCGTAAGGCCCTCGCGGCGGGCCGTGACGATTTCACCGATGATGCGGCCTTGGCCGAATGGGCCGGCATGACGGTCGACGTGTTTGATGGCGAGCCCGGCAACATCAAGCTCACGACGCCGGAGGATTATTTTCCGCCCAGCGATCCGCAGTGGAAAGGCGCTTCATCGGACCGCTTCCTGCAATTCGCGGTCGACCGCGCGCGCCGGCGCGGCGGCCGCGTCGTCCATCTCGACCTCACGGTCGTCTGCGAAGCCCCGAAAATCGGCCCGCATCGCGACGCCATGCGGGCGCGCATCGCGCAGATCGCGGGCCTCTCGGTCGATCGGGTCGGCGTCAAGGCGACCACCAGCGAGCAGCTCGGTTTCACCGGAAGGCGCGAAGGCATCGCGGCGCTGGCGACCGCCACCGTCCGCCTGCCTTGGAGCGCCGGTTGATCTGGAGAGTGACGTGATCGAGCGCGACATCGGCACGGCCGCCAAGCGCCTGCTCGCCCTCTGCCGCAAACGGCACTGGACGGTCGCGACCGCCGAATCCTGCACCGGCGGCCTGGTGGTGGCGGCCCTCACCGAGATCGCGGGATCCTCGGACGTGGTCGACCGCGGCTTTGTCACCTATTCGAACGCCGCCAAGCAAAGCATGCTGGGCGTGCCGTCGGCGATGTTGAAGAAATTCGGCGCCGTGAGCCGGGAAACCGCCGAAGCGATGGCGGCCGGCGCGCTTGCAAATTCGGACGCCGATCTGGCGGTTGCGATCACCGGCATCGCGGGTCCGGGCGGGGGATCCCGCGGAAAGCCGGTCGGCCTCGTGCATTTCGCGGCCGCCGCCCGTGACGGGCGGCGCCTCCATTGCGCCAGGCGCTTCGGTAGCATCGGACGCCGCAGGGTGCGGCTCAAATCGGTCGTCGAGGCGCTGGCCATGCTCGACTTATTGGCGAGCGGCGCTCAGGTCAGCGAGCGGCCCGCGTAGATCTGGTCCGCCCGCCGCTCGAAGGCATCGGCAAAACGACGAAATACGGCCTCGAACATCGCCCCCATCACGAATGCCAGGGCGCGGCTGCGGAATTCGTAATGCAGATAGAATTCGACGTCGCAGGCGTGCGGTTCAGTGCCACGAAAGCTCCAGCGATTTTCCAGCCGATGAAACGGCCCGCTGAGATAATCGACGAAGATCCGCAGGCCTGGTTTGTCGAGCGTGACGCGGGTCGTGAAGGTTTCCTGGATCAGCTTGTAGGCGATCGTCATTTCGCAGACGACGGTATCGCGCCCGCGATCGTCCCGGCCGCGCCGCCCGACCTTGAGCGAACGGCAAAAGGGAACGAATTCGGGATAGTGCTCGATGTCGGCGACAAGATCGAACATGTCGGCGGCGCCGTGCCGCACGCGGCGTTTGGTCGTGAATTCCGGCATGATTATCGCCCGGCGGCTCGCGCGGCCCTGAGCTTGGCGAAATCCTCGCCCGCATGGTGCGACGAGCGGGTCAGCGGCGACGCCGCCACCATCGAGAAGCCTTTCGCATAGGCTATCGTCTCGATGGCCTTGAATTCGTCAGGCGGAACGAAGCGCTCGACCGCGTGATGCTTGCGCGTCGGCTGGAGATATTGGCCGATGGTGAGGAAGTCGACGTCGGCGGAGCGCAGATCGTCCATCACCTGGAGCACTTCATTGCGGGTCTCGCCCAGCCCCAGCATGATGCCCGACTTGGTGAACATGTGCGGGTCGAGTTCCTTCACGCGCTGCAAAAGCCGGATCGAGTGGAAATAGCGCGCGCCCGGCCGCACCGTGAGGTAATGCGACGGGACGGTTTCCAGATTGTGGTTGAACACGTCGGGACTGGCCGCAACCACGACGTCGAGCGCGCCCTCCTTGCGCAGGAAGTCGGGGGTCAGCACCTCGATCGTGGTGGCCGGGCAGCGCGCCCTGATCGCCCGGATGGTATCGGCGAAATGGCGGGCGCCGCCGTCGGCGAGGTCGTCGCGGTCGACCGAGGTCACCACGATATGGGCAAGGCCGAGCTTGGCCGTCGCATCCGCCACCCGCTCGGGCTCGGCCGGATCGAGCGCCCCCGGCAGCCCGGTCTTGACGTTGCAGAACGCGCAGGCGCGCGTGCAGGTGTCGCCCATGATCATGAAGGTCGCGTGCTTCTTCTCCCAGCATTCGCCGATATTGGGACAGCCCGCCTCCTCGCACACGGTATGCAGTCCGTGGGCGCGCACGATCGCCTGGGTCTGCGCATAGCCGCGCGACACCGGCGCCTTGACGCGGATCCAATCGGGCTTCTTGAGCGCGGGCTGGTCCGCGCGATGCGCCTTCTCGGGATGACGCGGGCCGTTGATGGTGTCGAGCACGACGACCATGGCTTCCTCGATCTTGCGTGGGTTCCGAGGGCGTTGAATCGGAAGACGCTGCAAATAGTTACTTACGCACGGCGGACGCCCCCGGCAAGGCGTCGCTCAGGCCGGCGGGCCGCCTGCCGGCGCAAGCGCCAGCATGGCCGTAGGCCCACGGTATGGCCCCGCCGTGTGTAGGATCATAGCATGGCGCTGTTGGTGGCCATCATCCCGACTCCCGCTGATCGTTGTGAGGAAACCGCATGTCCTATCCGAGCTTGCTCGCGGAAACCGTTTCGTTCCGCGGCCATAACGGCGACCAGGGCGAGGCCTATCTGGCGCGCCCGACCCGCCCGGGCAAATTCCCCGGCATCGTGGTCATCCACCATATGCCGGGGTGGGACGAGTGGATCACGGAGGTGGTCCGCAAATTCGCCCATCACGGCTTTGCGGCCGCCTCGCCGCACCTCTACTTCCGCGACGGCCCGGGCAACCCGGACGATATCGGGGCGCGCGTGCGGGCGGCGGGCGGGGTGCCCGACGACCAGGTGGTCGGGGACGTCGCCGGCGCCATGGCGTTTCTGCGCGCGCAGCAGAACCACAATGGCAAGATCGGCATCATCGGCTTCTGCTCCGGCGGTCGCCATGCCTACCTGTGCGGGTGCCGGATCGCCGACCTCGATGCGGTGGTGGATTGCTGGGGCGGCAATGTCGTGGTCGACGACAAATCCCAGCTCAACGCCAAGCGTCCCGTGGCGCCGATCGATCTGAGCGAGCAGCTGCGCGCGCCGTTGCTCGGCATCTTCGGCAATGACGATCAGAATCCCAATGCCGACCAGGTGAACCGCACCGAAGCGACGCTGAAACGGCTTGGAAAGACCTATGAATTCCACCGCTACGACGGCGCCGGGCATGCTTTTTTCAACACCAGCCGCTCCGCCTATCGTCCCGAGCAGGCGGCCGACGGCTGGGAGAAAGTCTTTGCCTTCCTGCGCAAGCATCTGGCCGCGTGAGCGCAATCAAATCCAAAACCAGGAGGTGATCCATGTGTTCCTATATCGTCGAGAAGGCCCGCGTGTCGGGCAGTGCCAAGGGCCCGAGCGGCTGGATGCGGATCGACACGGCCAATGTCTATTTCGACCATCCCTATCACGCCCCGCTCGACCACGCGCTCGGCATCGACTTCGTGTGCGAGGCCGATGGCGCGCGTGAACGGGTGGCCGTGGAGATTTCAGCGCACTCGGCCCGGGAGCTGGTGAAATCGATCATGGCGGCGCTCGCCAGCGGCGAGCAGGCGCACGCTCAGGCGGCGGAGTAGTCGGCCGCGGGCTTTGCACACGGTCTCGCGCGGGGGCTCAAAAACGCCAGGCTCGTGCGCGTCGAGGCAAATCTCGCCGTCACGGGCTGGAACCAACCGGCGCGCACGCAGTTGTCTCTCTTGACCTAACTGGCTCAGGAGGCACCACCATGGCCCAGGCGGTTACCGGTCTCGACACCCCCGCACCTCCCGTCGTCCGCAAGATCGAGATGGCGGACCTCAAGGACGCCCTCGCCAAGGGCGTCGATGATTTCCGGGCGATACCCAGCCACGCGGTGTTTCTCAGCCTGATCTATCCGATCGTCGGGCTGATCTTGATCCAGCTTGCGCTCGGCGGCGCCGTGATGCCGCTCGTCTTCCCGATCGCGGCGGGATTTGCCCTGGTCGGGCCGTTTGCGGCGCTCGGCCTTTACGAGCTTTCCCGCCGGCGCGAGCAGGGCCTCGAGTGCACCGCGGGCCATGCGTTCGACGTCTTCCGGTCCCCGTCTTTCGGCGCTATCGCGATGCTGGGCCTTTTCCTCACAGTGATCTTCCTCGTCTGGCTTGCCATCGCCCAGGCGATCTATCAGGCGAACTTCGGATACGCTGCGCCGGCATCGGTGACGGAGTTTCTGCGCGACGTCTTCACCACCTCGGCCGGCTGGACGCTCATTATCGTGGGCAACGCGGTAGGCTTCCTGTTCGCCCTGTTGGTGCTGGTCGTCAGCGCCGTGTCGTTCCCGCTGCTGCTCGACCGGCCGGTTGGCGCCTCGGCGGCGGTGCTCACCTCGTGCCGGGCGGTCGCGGCGAATCCCGGGCCGATGGCGGTGTGGGGGCTGATCGTCGCGGCCAGCCTCGCGATCGGATCGCTGCCGCTGCTGTTCGGTCTTGCCGTGGTGATGCCGGTGCTCGGGCACGCGACCTGGCACCTCTACCGCAAGGTCGTCGTGCCGGAATAGGCACGCGATCCAGGACAGGCACCCGGTCTGAATCGGGCCGGGCCGTCTGAACCCTATTCGCCACATATCCCCTTTTCGCTATTCTGCGGCGTCGTTTCCGGCCACGATGCCAACCTGTGTCGGCGCGGGAACTGGCCGGGGGTGGCTGTCGATGCTTCGAAGACGCGGGTTCCCATTGGTTGGCCTTGTGGCCGTCCTGATCGCGGCGGCGCCTTCGGCCGCGCAGGTGCCGGAGATCCGCCTCGCCCGCCAATTCTCCATGGGCTATCTGCAGTTCAACGTCATGGAGCATGAGCGGCTGATCGAAAAGCATGCGCTCGCGCTCGGCCTGCCGCAGGTGACGGTGTCCTGGGTGACGTTCAACGGTCCCGCCGCCGTCAATGAGGCCCTTCTGTCGGGCTCGGTCGACATCGCGGCCGGCGGGACTCCGGGCCTGCTGGTGCTGTGGTCGCGCACCAAGGGCACGCCGCAGGAGGTGCGCGGCATCGCGGCCATGAGCTCGCAGCCCTTCCTGCTCAATACCCGCAACCCCGCCGTCAAGACCGTGGCCGATTTCACCGATAGCGACCGCATCGCGCTGCCGGCCGTCAAAGTGTCGATCCAGGCCATCACGTTGCAAATGGCGGCCGCCAAGGCCTTCGGGCCCGCCAATTTTGCCAGGCTCGACCCGCTGACGGTGTCGATGGCGCCGCCCGACGCCACCATCGCGCTGCTCAGCGGCGCCGGCGAGGTGAACGCGGTGTTCAGCGTGCCGCCGTTCCAGCAGCAGCAATTGGAGAAGCCCGGCATCACCACGGTCCTCAACTCCTACGACGTGATGGAGGCTCCGCACTCCTTCACGGTGGCCTGGACCTCGGCGCGCTTTCGCGACCGCAACCCGATCCTCTACAAGGCGCTGATGGCCGCCATGACGGAAGCGACCGACATCGTCAATCGCGACCGACGCGCCGCCGCGGCGATGTGGATCGCCGATTCCAGCTCCAAACTGCCGCTCGATTTCGTCGAGCGCATGGTGTCGGCTCCGCAGGTGCGCTGGACCCTGGTGCCGGAGAACACCATGAAGTTCGCCCGCTTCATGCAGACCACCGGGATGCTCAAGGCCGCGCCGGATTCCTGGCGGGACTATTTCTTTCCCGAAATCCACGCGCTCAATGGAAGCTGAACGCCTTTGCGCCACCCGACGGCGAGCGCCGAGGCGACAAATTCAGACCCCAGCGCGCCTTGCGCGGGCATTCTGGGTTTTTTATCATTCGGCCGCGCCATTGTGCGATCCACCGCCGTTCGACCCTTGAGCCGATAGCAGGAGCTAGCCCATGAGTTTCGCCAGGCGAGGAATCGTGTTGGCGGCGATCTGTGCCGGCTTGCCCGCGCTCGCCCAGGACGGTGTCTCGATCACCGGAACCTATGTTCAAAACGCCGCCTGCAAGGGCGACGGCACCGATCCGGCCGCCAAGCTGGTCCGCATCACCGAGACCGACGTTCATTCGAATTTCGGCGTCTGCACGTTTCTGAAACAGGAACGCGACGGCAAGACATTGTCAGCCCAGATGTCATGCAACGGCCCGGGCGGCAACATGCTGCTCGGCGACGTCCGCTTCACGGTGCGCGACGAAAAAACCGTCGAGTTCATCGACCAGGACAATACCTACCATTCGGTTCTGTACCGGTGTCCGCAAACGGACTCGGCGCGGCAGACGCCGGCGACCACGAGCGGCGCCCGGTAACGCATCGGCCGGCGCGAGCCGGTTTTGCGGCTAGGCTGCGCCCGCCCGGCCAACCACGGTGACTTGGGTGGCGCGTCGGGCGACATCGCCGCCGGTCGCGCTTTCATAACCGGCCACACACAACGTCCCGGATGCCGGGCACATCTCGACGGCAAGCCGTGTAAACCGGTTCAAGACCGGCTCGGTGACCCATCCGAAACTGTCGCCCGTGAATGAGCCGGCCCAGTCCGCCAGCGCGCCGCGTCGGCGGCGGCTTGCTTGCCCCGCCTCCGCGCTGGTGCAGGTCATCACCACGTCGGCGCCAACCCGCCCTTCCCAGCCCGGCACGTTCTCGAGCCAGTCGTTGGCGGCGCAGGTAGAGGTCATGCGCGTGTTATGTCCCGTCTCGGTCCGCTCGATCACGCAGCGTTCACCCGGAAAGCTGCCGGCCAGCGTGTAGATCACCGGACGGGCGATCGGCGTGGTTTCGAGCCGTTCCCGCGCCTGCTCGAAACCCGCGCAGTCCTCGAACACGTGGCGCAACAGTTGGTCGGGCGGAATATGGCGGGTGCGCCAGGTATTCACCGCATTGGCGGCGATGTCGTAGAGCCGCAGCCAGGGATGACGGGTGCGACGCCACAATGGCGCCTGGTTGATGGCCCCCGCGAACCGTCCCGGCGCCATCGCGGTCAGGACGCCGGCATAGCCCGGCCATGTCACGCTGAAAAACTCCCCCGCCCGGCCGCGCATCCGCGCCACCTCGGCGTGGCGACCGAGACCGGGAAACGGCCAATCAAGCGTACGGGCAAGCCAGGGCACCCCGTCCTCCTCGCGCGCCAGTGTGGTGCATCCCCACTGGTAGGATCCGTTCAACAGCCAAATGCCGGGAAAGCCGAGCGATGCCGCGATCGCCTCGATGTCGGCAACATAAGGCGAGCACGAGCGGGTCAGCCAGCGCCGCGCCAGGTGGTCCATCAGCGGCAACGCGGGCGCCGCGATGGCGGGAAACCATGCCAAGCAGTCGTCGCGCAGCGCCTGCGCCCGCAACGCACCTTCGCGGGCATGCTGGACCGGGCCGCCGTCACGGACATCCACCACGGCGATCGGCAGCAGGGTTTCGGTTGCGGCCTGCAAAAGTCCGGACATCAGCGAAACTCATCCTCTAAAAAGTCCACGGCGCGCGTCCCGCGGCAGCGCCGCAGCCCAGCTTGACCGGAAAACCGCCAACACGGAAGCCCGTGGCTGCAAACACGGCGAGATTAGGCGGCTTCTCCGGATGGCGCACCCAGTGGTCCGTCGCTTCCCCCACCTTCGCGGGACCCGAAGGCAGGCTTGCGACATGCGGAATTGCGCGGCCCCGCGGCGGCGATCACATTGGATGCATGCCCAATGCTCTCGGCCCCACTGCCGCAATAGCCCTCGTCTTCGTCCTCGCCGGATTCGTCAAGGGCGCGATCGGCATGGGGTTGCCGACCGTCGCGATGGGGTTCCTCACGCTGTTGATGCCGCCGTCGGAGGCTGCCACCGTTTTGATTCTGCCCTCCTTCGTGACCAATGTCTGGCAGCTTGCGGCCGGGCCACGGCTGGTCGCTCTGCTGCACCGGCTGTGGCCCATGCAACTCGCCGCCGCGCTCGCAACCGTCACGGTTGCGCGCTGGCTGGGCCCCGTGAACAGTGCCGCCGCGGTCATGGGTCTCGGCGCGGCCTTGGTGCTTTACGCCCTCATCAGTCTGGCGCCGCTGCGTCTTCGGCTGCCGGCATCGGCAGAACCCTGGATGGGACCGCTCGTTGGCGCCGCGACCGGAATCGTCACGGCGCTGACCGGCGTGTTCGTGCTGCCCGCGGCTCCCTATTTGCAAGCCCTGCGGCTCGACCCCGAGGACCTGGTGCAGGCCCTCGGGCTGTCATTCACCGTCTCCACGCTGGCGCTTGCCATCGCGCTCGCGACCGACGGCCAGGTCCAAGCGCCGCACCTCGGAGCATCGCTGGTCGGCCTGGTGGCCGCGATCGCCGGGATGTGGCTCGGGCAGGCCTTACGCACCCGAATGCGGCCGGCCACCTTTCGGCTTTGGTTTCTGCTCGGCCTCATGGGACTGGGTGTGCATCTGATGCTTCGCGCCGCCCTTTGAGCGCCGGCGCGCCAGCGGCAGGCCTTACGAGCCGGCCGGTTCCATTCCCTTCGCCTTGAGAAGCTCGCCGGCGCGCGGGCCGGCCAGGAATTTTACCAAGGCCTTGGCGCCCTCGCCTTCTTTTGGCGACGCACTGATCCCGGCCGAATAGGTTGTGTAGTTCTGTATCTCTTTTGGCAGCGGGCCAATCAGCGTCACGCCCTTGACCGGCACGATCTCGCTGATCTGGTGGATGCCGAGCTCGGCCTCTCCACTGGCGATCAGCTCGGCGACGTAACCTCCATCCTTGAGTTTGGCCTTCGGTTTGATCTGATCGGCGATGCCGAGCTGGTCGAACAGCTTGACCAGATAGATTCCGCTCGAGCCCCCGCTCGCCGGATTTATGTAGGCGACGCTCTTGGCGGCGAGGAGCGCCCGCTTGAATGCATCGACGCTGCCGATGTCGGGTTTCGGCTCGCCTTCTTTGACCATCACACCGATGCCGACCCGGGCGAGATCGACCCGGCTGCCGTCGGCCAGTTTGCCTTTCCGGATCAAGTCGTCGACCGCGGCGGGCGTCAGGAAGGTCACGTCGAAGGCCTCGCCCCCGTCGATGCGTTTGGCGAGCGCACCCGCGGTGTCATTCTCGATGATCAGCTTGTGACCGGTGGCCTTTTCGAATTCGCCCGCCATCGCGACCACGATTTGCTTGAAGGCTCCGGCTGTCAGAACCTTGATGTCGGCCGCGTCGGCGCGCTCCCCCGACGCCAAGCCGGCGCTCAGCAGCGCCGCAACAACGATCGATCGCATCCTCATCCGTGTTCTCCGTTTGGGTCTTGCGGATCCATTATAGGCCACCCCCGCCCGCGCGCCCCATGACTCCGCGTCGCTGGTGCAATCCAGGAGGCCTGGACGGCGATCTTCACTCGGATTGGCAGGATGCTGCCATCCGAGCCATGCCATTGGCGCATAGGTGCGGCGCACAATCCATACTTTGTTAATATTTCTCAGGCGCTTATGTGGGAACCAGTGCTACCGAGCGGCCATTAATGCCGCATCGCAAGACGAGGATAGATCCCATGTTGTCCCATCTCATTCGCATGTTCCGCGCATGGCGGCGCTACGACGCGAGCCTGCGCGAGCTCAACAGCCTCGGCGACCGCGAGCTCGCGGATATCGGGCTTGCCCGTTCCGACATCGAGCGGATCGCCTGGGAAACCGCCCGCCGCTGAGCGGTTCCGAGTCCATACAAGACAAGACGCCCGCCGATCGGCGGGCGTTTGCGTTGTGAGGATCGCCGACGATCAGCCACCGGCAGCCCACCGCTCCACCGGGAAAACGTCCGGCAGCTGGCCGTTGTCATGTGTCCACGGGTCGACCGTCCATCGTTTTCCGCTGCGTTTCTCCTCGATGGTGGCGGTGAAATGCGGTCCGCCGCCGCGCAACAGGCGCGAAATGGGGGTGGAAACCCGGTGATGCCGCAGCAAACCCAGCCGGTCCAGCACGACCAGAAGACTGGTGGTATTGGCGGTGGTATCGATACAATCGAATTGCCCCGGATCGCCGCCCAGGCCCCATCCCACGCTGGCGCGGGCCTTTGCATGTGCCGTCCCGGTCTGCGGCGCCACCCGCTTCTCGAACCACGCTTCGGTCTGGGCGATCGCCCGCCGCTCGGCTTCCGGAGAGGCGCGGCCGGGCGCCATGAGGCCGGCGAGCCGCGCGCGGTCGGCGCCCGACAACCCCACCTCGGTGCGGAAATTACAGTTGTAGCCGTGGCAAAAGACGAGGCCGCCGGCGCTCGGCACCGGCAGCGACCAACCCTCGAACGCGGCGGAAACGGCAGGATCGCTGTCCGCCGCAGCCGCTCCACCCATGGCCAGCAATGCAACGAACGCCGCAGACACGATGCGCATCGGCTTTCCCCCCATGGACCCGGAAACGGCACGCGAGCACCCGTTGACACATAGCACAAATTGGTCGACCACCCCAAGCATGCAGCCCATCCATGTCATCGGCGGCGGCCTCGCCGGCTCGGAGGCCGCGTGGCAGATCGCCAACCGCGGAATTCCGGTGCGCCTTCACGAGATGCGCCCGGTTCGGATGTCGGCCGCTCATAAGACCGACGGTCTGGCCGAGCTCGTGTGCTCGAACTCGTTCCGCTCCGACGATCATCAGACCAACGCCATCGGGCTGCTGCATGAGGAAATGCGCCGGCTCAATTCGCTGGTGATGCGCGCCGGCGATGCCAACCAGGTGCCGGCCGGCGGCGCCCTCGCGGTCGACCGCGACGGATTTTCCGCCGCGGTGACGGCCGCACTCACCGGCCATCCGTTGATCGAGATCTGCCGCGAGGAGATTGCGGGACTGCCGCCCGTGGATTGGGACAGTGTCATCGTGGCAACTGGTCCGCTCACCTCGGTCGCGCTCGCCGACGCCATCCGGAACGTCACCGGCGCGGATGCGCTCGCGTTTTTCGACGCCATCGCGCCGATCGTCCATCGCGACAGCATCGATCTTTCCGTCGCCTGGTTCCAGTCGCGCTACGACAAGGCCGGGCCGGGCGGCACCGGCGCCGACTACATCAATTGTCCGATGACGCGCAGCCAATACGACGATTTCATCGACGCGCTCTTGGCGGGCGACAAGATCGGCTTCCATGACTGGGAGGCGACGCCTTATTTCGACGGGTGCCTGCCGATCGAGGTGATGGCCGAGCGCGGACGCGAGACGCTGCGGCACGGACCGATGAAGCCCTTCGGCCTCACCAATCCGCACGCCCCGCAAGACAAGGCCTATGCGGTGGTCCAGCTGCGCCAGGATAATCGCCTCGGCACCCTCTACAACATGGTCGGCTTCCAGACCAAGCTCAAGCACGGCGAGCAGCTCCGTATCTTTCGCACCATCCAGGGCCTTCATGGCGCGGAATTCGCACGGCTCGGCGGACTGCATCGCAACACCTTTCTCGATTCGCCCAAGCTGATCGACGCGACGCTGCGGCTGAAGGCGGCGCCGCGGCTGCGCTTCGCGGGCCAGATCACCGGTTGCGAGGGCTATGTGGAATCGGCCGCGATCGGACTGCTGGCGGGACGGTTTGCGGCTGCCGAGCGCCTGGGCGAAGCGATCGTGCCGCCGCCGCGCACTACGGCGCATGGCGCGCTGCTGGCGCATATCACCGGCGGCCATATCGCGACGGTCGACGCCGGCCCGCGCTCATTCCAGCCGATGAACGTGAATTTCGGATTGTTTCCGCCGCTCGCGCATGCACCCGGGCGCGGCGCCGACGGCCTGCGGCTGCGCGGGAGCCAAAAGACCATCGCCAAGAAGCAGGCTTTGACGGCGCGCGCGCTCGACGATCTGACGCGCTGGATCGGCGGCGACCAGGTGGCGGCGGCGGAATAAGGGTTCCGGCTCAGAACACGCCGCGTCGCGCCGCGCGCCACAGCAGCCATTGCCGGCGCCATTGCGGCAACTCGATCGGCACGAACGGATCAGAATTTCGCTCGATCCGCGCCAGCAGCGGCGCCACCCCGGCGAGCGGCAGGAAGGCCGGACGGGCGGCCGGCGCCACCGACTGCCAGCGACCGGCGGCCTGCGCGAGGCGTTCGCGCGCCTGGCCCGCGATCTCGGCCAGCGCGGCCCGAAGTCCCGGGCCCGCCGTTCCGGGGGCGACCTCGGGGCGTGCGACGCCATGGCGTTCGAGCGTCTCCGTCGGCAGATAAATCCGTCCGCGCGCGGCATGCCGGGGAAACGCTTTGAGCAATCCGGCCAGCGCGTAAGCGACGCCGGCGGGATCCGCCACGTCGTCGGGCGCCGTCCCGCCATCGAGGATACGCGCCGCCATCCCGAACAGAGTGGATGCGGTCGCGCGCCCATAGGCCTCGAGCTCGCTCAGCGTCAGGGTCGGATCATCGTAAAGGTCTCGCGTGCGCGCATCGATCAGGGCGTCGAGCGGAGCGGCCGGCAAGCCGCAGCGCGCGATCGTGTCCAGGAGCGCGGCCGCGACCGGATTCGCTGCCGCCTCGCCGGGCGCAACACCGCTGAGCGCATCGCGCCACCATTGCAGCCGGATCTCGCCCGCCAGCGGTTCGTGCGCGACCTGCCCGACACGTGCGATTTCGACGTTGAAGCCATAGAGCGCAAAAAGATGCGGACGCCGGTTGGCGGGCGCAAACAGGCTGGCGAGGAAACGGTCCTTGTCCGCTTCCCGCACCAGCGCCGCGCAATGGTCGTAGGCATCCTGCATCACTAGCCGAACCAAGCATTCTCCGGTGAAAGCCTGTCGCGGAATTGACCCGGATGGATACCGGCTCGCCGCGCCAAATGCGACCAGGAATGGACTCTAGTGTCCCGATTCCGAAGTTCGCAAGCATTCGCCGCGGCGCATTCGCCGCGGCCTCTGAGCGAACTTCGGAATCGAAAGGACACTAGCAACATTATGATTCTAGTGCCGCTTTTGAACCCGAAGTTCGCAACCGTGCCCGCCGCGAAATCGTGCGAACTTCGGGTTCGCGGCACTAGTCGACGGCGATCAACAGCGCCGCAACGCGGCGGCCCTCAGCCACCACGATATTGTAGGTGCGCACCGCCGCCCCGGTCGTCATGCACTCGACCGCCATCCCGCGCTCGGCGAAACATGCCCGCAATTCTGGCGGCAGGAACCAGGGGTCGCGACCGGCGCCGATCAGGCAGTGAAGAATCGGCGGCACCGCCGCGAAGACCAGGGCGAAGCTCGCCTCGGTGATGTGTTGCGGCCCGGCCGCCGGGCAGGGCCAGATGCCGTCGGGCAGGCAGAGCAGCGAACCGCGGTGCGACATGCCGGCAAAGCGGAAGCCGCCTTTGCCGTAGGCATCGATCGGGGCGGCTTGCGGCAGATGCGGGCTGTGCCGGTCCACCGGCCGGTCAGCGCCGCGCCCGGGCGGGCGCCTTGGGCGGCGACTTCGCGGGCTCCTCCGCGGGAGCGTCCTCGGGAAGCTTGGCGCGGCCGGTGCCGACGCCGAGATAGATCAGGATCGGGGCGGCGATGAAGACCGACGTATAGGTGCCGACCAGCACGACGCCGAACATCATGGTGGCGGTGAAGCTGTGGATCGCCTGGCCGCCGAACAGCAAAAGGGCGAGCAGCGACATCGCCACCGTCACATGCGTGATGACCGAGCGCGACAGCGTCGAGTTGATCGACACGTTCAAAAGCTCAGGCATCGGCATCTTCTTGTAGCGCCGCAGCATCTCACGGATGCGGTCATAGATGACAACGGTGTCATTGAGCGAGTAGCCCAGGATGGTGAGCAACGCCGCGATGCTGGTGAGGTCGAAATCGATCTGGGTGACCGACATGAAGCCGAGCGTGAGCACGATGTCATGAACATTCGCGATCATGGCGCCGAGCGCGAACTGCCATTCGAAGCGGAACCAGAGATAGAGCAGGATCGCCCCGATCGCGGCGAACATTCCGAGGATGCCCTTGTAGAGCAGCTCGCCGGACACGCGCGGCCCGACCACCTCGACCCGGCGGTAGTCGACCGTATCGCCGAGAGCCTGGCGCACCTTTTCGACCGCCGCCTGCTGCTCGGTCTCGCCGCCCGGCTGCTGCGCAATCCGGATCAGCACCTCGGAAGGACCGCCAAACTGCTGGAGCTGAAACTCGCCGAGATTGAGCCCGGCGAGGGTCGTGCGCATCTGCGCGAGGTCGGCAGCGCCCGACTTGGCCTGCACCTCCATCAGGGTGCCGCCCCTGAAATCGATACCGAAATTCAGCCCGTGGAAGAAATACAGGAAGATGGCGAGGATCGACAGCGCGGCCGAGATCGGGAAGCTCACCCGCCGGAAGCGGATGAAGTCGAACTTGGTGTCGTCCGGAACGATGCGAAGAAGGCGCACGGCTGTCTCTTTCGTTCTTGTCCGCGGCTCAGATCGGCACGCGCTGAGGGCGGACCCAGCGCACCCAATAGGCGACGATCAGGCGGGTCATCGTGAACGCCGTGAACAGCGTCGTGATGATGCCGACGCCGAGCGTCACCGCGAAGCCGCGCACCGGCCCGGTGCCGATGAAGAACAGCACGGCGGCCGCGATGAAGGTGGTGATGTTGGAGTCGAGAATGGTGGCGAGCGCACGGCTGAATCCGGCGTCGATCGCCGCGATGGCGCTGCGGCCGCCGCGCACTTCCTCGCGGATGCGCTCGTAGATCAGCACGTTGGAATCGACCGCGATGCCCACCGTGAGCACGATGCCGGCGATGCCGGGCAGCGTCAGGGTCGCGTTGAGCAGCGACAGGATGCCGAAGATCATGCCGACATTGATCGCCACCGCGATATTGGCGAACAGGCCGAACAGCCCGTAGGTCACCAGCATGAAGATGACGACCAGGATCGCGCCGACGATCGATGCATATTTGCCCTTGTTGATCGAGTCCTGCCCGAGACCGGGACCGACGACGCGCTGCTCGATCGGGGTGAGCTTGGCCGGCAGGGCGCCGGCCCGCAGCAGGATCGCGAGATCATTCGCGCTCTGCACGGTGAAGTTACCGGAAATCTGCCCGGACCCGCCGAGGATGGGTTCGCGGATGACCGGCGCGGAGATCACCTCGTTGTCGAGCACGATGGCGAAGGGACGGCCGACATTTTCCTGGGTGACCTGGGCGAATTTGCGCGCACCCGTGGTGTTGAAGCGGAAGCTCACGACCGGCTCGCTGGTGCGCTGGTCGAAGGTCGCCTGCGCGTCGGTCAGGTCGGCGCCCTCGACGATGACCTGCTTGTAGACCAGCACCGGAATCTTCTGCTCGCCTTTTCCTTCATAGAGCAATTCGGAATCCGCCGGCACGCGACCCTGCATGGCCTCTTGCGGGTTCATGGTCTGGTCGACCAGCCGGAACTCGAGCTTGGCGGTCTTGCCGACCAGTTCGATCAGGCGCCGTGGATCGCCGAGGCCCGGCACCTGCACCAGGATGCGATCGACGCCCTGGCGCTGGACGGTGGGTTCGACCAGGCCGAGCTCGTTGACCCGCTTTTCGATGATCGGGATCGACTGCTCGACCGTCTGTCGGATGCGATCGGTCGTTGCCGCCTCGGTCGGGGTCAGGCGGATCAGGCCGCCGCCAACGTCGGTCACGTCGATCGTGCGCTGGCCGGTGACGCCGATCAGGCTGTTGGAGATCGGCTGCGACAGTTCGCGCAGCTTCGACAGGGCATTCTGGTAATCCGGGCCTTCGCGCAGCCGGACCTCGATGCTGGCGCCGCGCACGACCGGCGGGTTGGCCCAGACAATCTTGGCGTCGCGCAGCACCTTGCGGACTTCATCGCGCAGTGAATCGAGCCGCTGCTTGCGGACGTCATTGACGTCCACCTCGAGCAGGATATGCGAGCCGCCCTGCAAATCCAACCCGAGCACCACGTAGCGCTGCGCCCAGGCCGGCCATTTCTTCACCGTGTCCGGCGAGATGAAATTCGGCACCGCCAAGGCGCATATGACGAACGCCGTGAGCAGGATCGCCACCGCTTTCCACCGAGCGAAATAGAGCATCCTGCATCTGCCTTTATGCCGCCGTCAGCTCGCGGCGGCTTCGTCCTTGACCGGCTCGCCCTTGGTGCGGACCTCGGAAACCATGCTCTTCATCTGGCGCACCCGCACGCCGTCCGCAATCTCGATCTCGATCTGGTCGTCGTCGACCACCTTCGTGACCTTGCCGAGCGTCCCGCCCGACGTGACCACGTTGTCGCCGCGGCGCAGGTTCTTCACCATCTCCTGATGCTGCTTCACCCGCTTCTGCTGCGGCCGCAGGATCAGGAAATACATGATCACGAAAATCGCGACGAACGGCAGCAGCTGAACCAGCATCTCGCTGCCACCGGCCCCCGCGCCCTGCGCATAGGCGGGCGTAATCCACATGGACGATCTCCCCTCCCCGGTCGGGGCAATTTGGGGCCGGAATCCGAGAAATTCGGCGCCGACCCCCTCAGTTGGCGCGCAATATAATGGGCACGGGCCTGAATGCAACGCCGCGCAGGCGGCTCCGGCGGTAAGAAACCGCCACCCGCCACCTTGCGGGCCATGTCCGGCCCCGCTAAGGGAACATTTCTCCAGCCAGACCCAACATCATGACCGAACGACACAAAAGCGCGTCCCCGCAACTCGATGCCGAAACCTTGCGGCGGATCGCGGACGCGCTCGAGCGGCTTGCCCCGCCGGCCCGCGGCGCGTCCGAACTGGGCACCGCCGACGCCTTCATCTGGCATCCGGAGCGCGGGCTGCTTCCTGTGCCGCACGTCAACCGCGTCCACATGTCGCTGCTCAAGGGTATCGACCGGATGCGCGACATTCTGGTCGAGAATACCGAGCGCTTCGCGCGCGGCCTGCCCGCCAACAATGCGCTGCTCTGGGGCGCGCGCGGGATGGGCAAGTCGTCGCTGGTCAAGGCCGCCCATGCGGGCGTCAATGCCGGACTCGGGCGCAAGGCCGGACTGCTCAAGCTGGTCGAGATCCACCGCGAGGATATCGAGAGCCTGCCCGAGCTCATGACGGTGCTGCGCGCGGCGCCCTACCGTTTCATCGTGTTCTGCGACGATCTTTCATTCGATGCCGACGACACGTCCTACAAGTCGCTCAAGGCGGTGCTGGAAGGCGGCATCGAGGGGCGGCCCGAAAATGTCATTCTCTACGCCACCTCGAACCGGCGGCACCTGATGTCGCGCGACATGATGGAAAACGAACGCTCGACCGCCATCAATCCGGGCGAGACGGTCGAGGAGAAAGTGTCACTGTCCGACCGTTTCGGCCTATGGCTCGGATTTCACCGCTGCAGCCAGGACGAATTCCTGGCCATGGTCGACGGCTACGTGGCCTATTTCCAAGTGCCGATGGATGCCGAGACGCTGCGGCGCGAAGCACTCGAATGGGCGACCACCCGCGGTTCGCGCTCCGGGCGCGTTGCCTGGCAATTCGTGCAGGATATCGCCGGACGGCTCGGCGTCACGCTGAGCGAGAAGGCCTGACCGCAGACGCGATCAGGCGCCGGAGGGGAGATACTGGGCCGGATCGACCGGCGCGGAGCCCTTGCGGATCTCGAAATGCAATTGCGGCGCCGTCACGCTGCCCGACTGCCCCGACTTGGCGATGATCTGGCCGCGCCGGACCTCGTCGTTGCGCTTGACCAGGATTTCGCTGGCATGCGCATAGGCGGTGACGAAACCGTTGGCATGGCGCACCAGGATCAGGTTGCCGTAGCCCTTGAGCTCGCTGCCCGCATAGGCCACCACCCCATCCTCGGACGCCCGCACCGCGGTGCCCTCGGGCACCGCGAGATCGATGCCGTCGCTTTGCTGACCGTTGGGCTTCGGCCCGAAACCGGTAATCACCCGGCCGCGCACCGGCCAGCGAAAGGCAGGCGCTCCAGTGCTGGCCGGTGCACCCGCGTCGGCTGACGCCTGCGGGCCGGAAGTGGCGAGGCGCGCCGTCGATGACGGCTCGGCGCTCGCGAGGTTTTGTGCCACGACGGTTCCCGGCGCGCGCGACGGCGCCGGGGGTTTCGGCGAGGCAATCACGGTCGGAGCCTGTTTGGCGGCCGCCAGCTTGCCGGGGATGACGATCCGATCGCCGATTTTCACCAAGGTGTGGGGCGGGATCTTGTTCGCCGCCGCGATCTCGGTCAGCGGCTTGTGGTAACGCCGCGAGATCGACATGAGGGTCTGGCCCGGCGCCACGATATGGACCTTGGCGCCCGGTGAAGCCGGCGCCGATACGGGCGGCTTGACGGCCGCGGTCTGCGGACCGGACGAATAGGTGTTGCGCGGGATGATGATCCGCTGCCCGGCCCGGATGGCCGTCGGGCTGCTCAGATTGTTCGCCTGCAGGATGGCGCCCGCCGGGACCCGATATTTTCGCGCCAGGCTGTCGGCGGTCTCGCCGGACCCGACCATCACGGCGATGCCGCCGTCGCGAACCCAACCGGGTTGCGTGTGCCGCGCCACCGATCCGGTCACGTCGTGACCGGCGGCCGCGCGTGGCGTTCCGGCGGGATTGTAGGACGCCGTGCCCTGCCCGCCCCCGGAGACGCCGGCCGACGCGCCCGTGCTCGGAGGCGGCGCCAAGGGCTGCGATGAGATTTGGCTGCTGGGGGCGGCGTGGACCGAGCCCGTCACATCGGCGGACGCGGACTTGCGGGAGGCGTAGGGGCTGGCGCTGGGATTGCCGAAGCGGCTGGCTTCCGGGCTACAGGCGGCGACACCGGCCGCGAGGACTCCCAGCAGGGCCACCCGTGGCCACGAGCGCCCGCACGCAATATTGACGACCGCACGCATGATCTACTCACTGCTACGCAACAACTGCGGTCACAGTTAAACCGTCGCCAGGTAAAGATTGCTTTAAACGGGAAAGCATCCCTTAAGGTTCGCCGGATGGGGCGGAACTCCTTACAATTCCCGCGCTTTTCCAGGCAAAAGCGGCACAAAGCGCACCCCGATAAGGTCCTCGCGATCGAGCCCGTCTTTAGTCTTCGTTAGCTTTACAATCACTTGGGCGCCGTTATGCGGCCCGAGCGGAAAGACCATCACGCCCCCTTCGGCCAGCTGGTCGACCAGCGCCTGCGGAACCTCCTCGGCGGCGGCCGTGACAATGATGCGGTCGAACGGCGCCTTCCCGGGAATACCCGCGAGGCCGTCGCCGGCCACGACCTCGACATTGGCGTAGCCGAGGGTTGCCAGCCGTGCGCGGGCGCTGTCGGCGAGCGTGCGGTAGCGCTCGATGGTCACGACCTCGCGGGCGAGCCGCGACAGCACCGCCGTCTGATATCCCGAGCCGGTCCCGACCTCGAGCACGCGGTGCTGCGGCCCGACCTCGAGCCGCTCGGTCATGTAGGCGACCACATAGGGCTGGCTGATGGTCTGCCCGCAAGAGATCGGCAGCGCCTGATCCCTATAGGCGGCGTCCGCATAGGCGTTCGGCACGAAATGCTCGCGCGGCACCTCGTCCATGGCGCGCAGCACCGCGGCGTCGGCAATTCCGTGCCGACGCAGGTTGAGCAGGAATTCCATGCGGCCGACCCGGTCGTCAGCCGAGGGCGATGGGGACACGCGCCACCTTCCTTCCGGCGTCCGCATGATGCTGAGGCATATCGCACAATGCCCCTTGGCCCCTTGCGGCCGCGGCAAAACCCTACACGGCCCGAACTATTGTACCAAATGGCCTATCCGGCCGCCGGAAAGGTTCGGTCGGAGCCGCTCAGTCGAACAGCTCGGCGAGCCGCGTCATGAAGGGCTCGTCGGTCATGTCGAGCCGCAGCGGCGTCACCGAGATGCGATTGTCGGACAGCGCCTGCAGATCGGTTCCATTGGGCGAGGCCGGCCGCGGGCCGCGCGCAAAGGCAATCCAGTAATAGGGATTGCCGCGGCCGTCATGGCGGGCGTTGATGCGCAGCCATTCCTGGTCGCGCTTGCCCTGGGTGGTGACCGCGATGCCCTTGACGTCGGCCGGCGCGCAATCGGGAAAATTGACGTTCACCAGCACGTCGCGCGGGATGCCCTCGGCCAGCACCTTGCGGATCAGGGCGGGACCGTGCGCGACCGCGGTCTCCCAATGCGGGGTCTGCCGGTTGGCGGCGCTATAGGCCTGCGACAACGCGAGCGCGGGGATACCCAGAATGGCGCCTTCGAGCGCGCCCGCGATCGTCCCCGAATAGGTCACGTCCTCGGCGGCGTTCTGCCCCCGGTTGACGCCGGACAGGATCAGGTCCGGTCCCTTGCCATTGAGGATGTGGCGCACCCCCATGATGACGCAGTCGGTCGGGGTTCCCTTGATGGCGTAACGGCGCTCGTCGAGCGCGCGCATGCGCAGCGGATCGTTGAGCGAGAGCGAATGCGACACGCCGGACTGGTCGAATTCCGGCGCCACCACCCAGACATCGTCGGACAGCGCGCGCGCGATCTCGGCGCAGGTGTCGAGGCCGGGCGCGTTGATGCCGTCGTCATTGGTGACCAGGATACGCATGGGCGACTTCATGTCGTTCGTTCGATCGCCTTGAGGCCGCCCATATAGGGCGCGAGCGCGTCCGGCACCGCGACCGAGCCGTCGGCCTGTTGATAGGTCTCCATGATGGCGATGAGAGCCCGTCCGACCGCGACGCCCGAGCCGTTGAGCGTATGGACGGGCCGCACCTGGCGGCCTTCCTTCTCCCGGTAGCGCGCATTCATGCGCCGGGCCTGGAAATCGCCGCACACCGAGCAGGAGGAGATTTCGCGGAACATGTTCTGGCCCGGCAGCCAGACCTCGATGTCATAGGTCTTCTGCGCCGCAAAGCCCATGTCGCCGGTGCACAGCGTCACGACCCGGTAGTGCAGATCGAGCCGGCGCAGCACTTCCTCGGCGCAGGCCAGCATGCGCTCGTGCTCGTCGCGGCTCTGCTCCGGCGTGGCGATCGAGACCAGCTCCACCTTGGTGAACTGATGCTGGCGGATCATGCCGCGGGTATCCTTGCCGGCCGCCCCGGCCTCCGCCCGGAAACACGGCGTGCAGGCGGTCAGCCGCATCGGCAATTCGGCTTGCTCGACGATGGACTCGCGAACCAGATTGGTCAGCGGGACCTCGGCGCTCGGAATCAGCCAATGCCGCCGCTCAAACA
>WNFR01010605.1_pt1 | contig 21176 bp, 16 predicted proteins | sample 5400221 | NCBI WGS metagenome assembly WNFR01 (sample SAMN13153357, study PRJNA577476) | soil metagenome | isolation source: 40 cm soil under Madrone tree | place: USA:California | collected 2016-06-14 | reverse complement strand
AGACCTCGCCCAGGTTGTTGTCCCTAACATAGCGGTATAACGGTCCGGCCACATGCATTGTCACGATTCCGTGCTTGTGCCCCGTGGGAGTCATGCGGAAGAGTTCTCCTTTCACGAGCTCGTAGCGATAGCCGTCATCAGGCACAGCTAGCAACTCGTCAGCAGTCATTGGTTTTGTAAGAGTAGCGGTCATATCACTTTCGCGCTGCGCGCTCAATGCGAGCAGGATGCCCGCGCTCCGTTTAGAGGTACTCCTCGACCTTGCGGACGATCTCGCGAATCTGGAACGGCCGGCCTTTCACTTTTGAAAAAGCCATGGCATCGATCAGGTACTTCGCGCGGATCATCGTGCACAGTTGGCCAAGATTCATCTCCGGAATAATCACAGTTTCGAATCCGGCCAGGACTTCACCGAGATTTTTTGGAAAGGGATTCAGATGGCGCAGATGTGCGCTGGAAACTGATTTATCCTCGCCTTGCATCTTCTCGACTGCCGAGGTGATCGAACCGTAAGTTGATCCCCAGCCGAGCACCAGGACCTTTCCGGTCTTTTCCCCGAAGATTTCCACGGGCGGAATGTCAGCAATCGCACGGTCGACCTTCTCTTGACGCAGACGCACCATCAGATGATGGTTCTCGGGATCATAATTGACGTTGCCGGTGATGTGCTGCTTCTCGATCCCACCGATACGATGCTCCAGTCCCGGCGTACCGGGCAAGGCCCAGGGCCGCGCGAGAGTAGCTTCGTCGCGGGCATAGGGCATGAAATTGGTCGGATCAGTGACGAACCGAACATCGATCTTAGGGAGCTTATCAATCTCAGGCAGGGCCCAGGGCTCGGCGCCGTTGGCGAGATAGCCGTCTGAAAGATAAAAGACAGGCACCATGTACTTGAATGAAAGTCGGACCGCTTCGATCGCCATGTCGAAGCAATCCGCCGGCGTCGAGGGGGCAATGACAATCGCCGGACATTCGCCGTTGCGACCCCACACAGCCTGAAACAGATCGGCTTGCTCGGTCTTTGTGGGTAGCCCCGTAGAAGGACCACCGCGCTGTACATTGATGATCACCAAAGGTAATTCAGTCATCACCGCCAAGCCGATCGCTTCCTGTTTCAGCGCGACGCCTGGTCCTGACGTCCCGGTCAGTCCGATGTGACCGGCAAAGCTGGCGCCGATCGCGGCGCACACGGCGGCGATCTCATCTTCAGCCTGGAAGGTCTTCACCCCATAATTCTTGTGGCGCGCCAGTTCGTGCAGAATGTCAGACGCCGGTGTGATGGGATATGAACCATAAAACAGCGGCCGGCCCGCCAACTGCGCCGCCGCCACAAATCCAATGGCCGTGGCTTCGTTGCCGGTGATTTTACGATAACGCCCCGGTGCGATAACCGCCTTCTTTACGGTGTAGTGGGTCGTGAAGACTTCAGTAGTCTCGGCAAAGTTGTAACCGGTCTTCAGCGCTACCTCGTTGGCCTTGACCAACTCGGGGTTCTTCTTAAATTTCGCATTGATCCAGTTAAAAGTTGAATCGAGCGGCCGATCGTAGAGCCAGTATAAAACCCCCAGCGCAAAAAAGTTCTTGCTGCGATCGATCTCTTTGCGGGAAAGCTGCACGTTAGGCTTCCGGCAGGGGCCCTAATCTCAGCCGGGAAATCGGGCAAGGTCGAGATGTCATTGCCCATAATCGCCGACGTGTTGGTAAACTGCGTGCCCGTAAGCTGCATCCCGTCCCCGGAGTCACCCGCAAAGCGAATAGTTACCGTATCCAGTTCTTCGAGATGCTTGTCGACAGTTTCGATTGGAGGTTCTATGACTGCGCTCATGATTATTTGTTCGTGTCTCTTCCCTGGTTAATTGCCAATTGCCCATTTCCGATTGCCGGATGAAACGCTGCTCAAATCGGCAATCACCAATCAAAAATCGATTTCAAATCTCAAATTTCAGATCTGAAATTGTCAAATTCAACCGCCGTCCAGAGTGTCCATGACCTGCGCGGGCAACGGCGGCAGGTTCATGGTTTCCTTGGGATAGCATTCCGCCAGATAGGTGATAATGTCAAAAACTGAAATCGATCCTACCAACTCACCTTTTTTCACCAGCGGAATGTTACGAAAACTCTTCTCATTCATCAGACGCACCGCATCACCGATCGTTGCCTCAGACGAAAGAGTCTCGACCACCGGCTGCATCCAGGCACTGACGGGTGACTCCAAATCAACATTCTCGCCCAGTACCTTATTCAGCAGGTCTCGCTCGGTAAAAATGCCGACCACGCGGCCATCGTCGGAAACGATCACACAACCGCCCTCGTCACCTTTCATAGCTTCGATAGCTTGCGATAGCGGAGTATAAGGTGACACCGCGACGTAATCGTCCGTCGGCAAAACGCTTACGCGCTGGTCACAAGCATTTGGCAGTCGATCCATTGATGATTTCAGAGGCTCAGCGGTTTTCGAACGACATCTATCTTAATTGCCCCAGCGTGAGAATGGAAGCGGAGCTTACCAGACTGACCCTGGTGGCGATGTGGTCGGCATTACAGAGGAGAGTGTTCTAATGTGGGTTCGTGCCTTCTGCCGCCGGAGCAGGGACGATCGACGTAATCACACCAACCAAATGCGAAATCGAAACCCGCCGCTATTCGCGTTCGTGCGTGGATCGCTTTATCAGGCAAGGAAGTCTTTCGAAACCAGGCCCATACCATACATAAACCGATGTTGGGCGAACGATGCCGGCGTCGCTAAGGAAACGATTTGGCTTACGAAGCGCCGCGTCAGTGTCCGACCATTTCAATTGCCATCACTGTAAGGTCGTCCGATCTGGGGTGTGCCAGCGAAAACTCACCCAAGTCTTCCAGCAAGTCTTTAAGCAGCGTTACCGCCGGGAGTTTTTGGCATTTGGTCAGGAAGACGGGCAGCCGTTCGTCGCCATATTCACAGTCGTTGTGGTTGCGGGTTTCTGACAAGCCATCGGTGTAAAGCAACAGCCGGTCACCCTTACCGAGTTTGATCTGCGTCGATGAATAATGTCCCTGGCAGAACATGCCGATTGGCAAACCTGTGGCTCCAATTGGGGTCACGCCGCCGTCGTGCCAAATCTCCATCTCGCCGGACCTGGCGGCCTTACCGCAGACGAGGGTAGCGTAGTAGGGCCGCATTGTGCTCTCGGCAAAGAGTTGATTGGCGCGTTCGACCAGTTCGCTCACGCTCAGACCCGCGCCTATCAAGCTGCGAAAGATCGCGTGCAGGCGGCTCATCAACAACGACGCGGCCACACCTTTCCCCGAAACGTCGCCGATTAGAAAATACAGCTCACCATTGTCGAGGCTTACCAGGTCGCAGTAATCGCCGCTGACTGGCCCGGCGGGCTCGTAATGATAAGAGACTTCCCACCCGTTAAACTTCAAATTCTGCTTTGGCAAAAGGTCGCCCTGAATCAGCCACGCGCGGTCGAGATCCTTTTCCAGTTCCTGCAGTTGTTGGGGCGTGAAGCAGGAAAGACAGGTCTTGGCAAGTGGATCGAGATTCATTGCCGCCTGGCCAATCAAGTCGTGGCATACCTGGCAAACGCCGTAACTCTCCTGATTCAGGCTCTCGATCGCAGCTTTGACTTCGCGCAGCAGCCCATTCAATGGAAAAGTGTTCGCGGAATCTTTGGCGCTTGCCTCTAAACGTTCTCTCCAGTTGATAAGTTCAGTGCGAAGATCAGGACTGGTGGCTTGGATGGCGGCACTCATTGTTTCCCCTCTCGGTTTCGAAGCAGCAGCAAAGGCTTTCGGTTTATGGAGTCTGCAAAAGACACTGAGTATTACGCTCAAATACCGGCGACAGTTCGCGGCAGTCAGGGAAATTTTACCCCGGAAAGCCTTTCTGATCTATCCGATTTTGGCGAGTTAACTTCATCCAAAAGCGGCCGCCGTCGCAAATTGCTTTGACCGGAAAGTGAGGATAGACTTACTCGCGATTTGGGCCGATCAGGTCACATTCTCCACCACCCCCAAACTCCAACCGTTCAGGAGGATCTTATGAGTAAATTTGCTTCACGTATCACGATCAGTTTCATCCTGGTAACAGCATTCTCGACCACCGCGTTGGCGCAGGACACGCATAGCGTCTGGTCGAAGAAACCGCTGCTGGTTAAGGATGGCCAAACCAATACCGAATACGCGACCTTCGTCAAAGGCAACGCGGCATTTGCCTGGACCGAGTCCACCGTCAGGGCGTATGCGCATGCGGTAGCGGTCATTACGCCGAACTTGAAATACGATTTTGTGCTGGTCAGAACCACCGGGAGCACCGCCGATGGCATCGACGGATTGTGGAACGTCCGACGGAACGGAGTGTTGGTCTGTAATAATTGCGTCGGCAAGGCCTATATGCTGAGTCCGTCCCCAATACCTCCCGGCAATTACTTCAAGATCTATGTTGGAACTCCAGCCGCGTATGCCGAGAAGTGGTTGTACACCGGAGAGCGCACGGACAGATTTGATTTCTAGCAGACTGCTGAAACCGATAGTTCAGGTTCGGAGAAAACGATCCCCAGGGGGCGATCCCCCAAATCACGGGAAATTTCACGAAATCAAAAGCAACGAACTTTGTGTTTATTTCGTGTGAGTTCGTGGATCGGCTCCTTGTCTTTTTTCAGGGCAACCGGCTCTCTAAGAGATGATTGATGACGCGCATCAACTCGGCCAGCGTGTAATCGATCTCTTCGGCTGTATTGTAGCGCCCGAGCGAAAATCGAATTGAGCCGCGCGCGGATGGGACGTTCATGGCTCGCATGACCGCCGAAACCTCTTTAGAGTCTGAGTTGCACGCCGATCCGGTCGACACGCAAATACCAGCGTCGTCCAGCATCGTCAGAATGTCCGAGCCTTGCAGTCCTTCGAAGGATATGTTCGCCGTGTTAGGCAATCGCTTCGAACGATCCGACGTGCCGTTCAAGCTTGCACCAGGAAAGTTTGCGAGTATTTGGTCCTCCAAACGATCTCTTAGTGCCCTGATCTGCGGGTGACCAGTAAACCGCGTGGCGAGTTCGCGGGCGCGCCCAAGCGCGCCGATATTTGGCATTGCTTCAGTGCCTGAGCGGCGACCGCGCTCCTGGCCGCCGCCAATAATGAATGGTGAAAGCTCGATCCCGCGTCGAATGTAAAGCGCGCCGACGCCCTTCGGTGCGTGGAACTTGTGCCCTGACACCGCGAATAAATCGACAGGCCACGCGCGCAAATTGATCGGGATCTTTCCCACGGCTTGCACGCCGTCGACGTGAAAGACCGCGTCCGAATTTTCATGCACGATGCGGCCAATCTCTTCAACCGGAAACAAGACTCCGGTCTCGTTGTTGGCCAGCATCACCGACACCAGGGCGGTCTCGCGGCGCAAGGCCCGGCGCAGATCGTCGAGATCAAGCTCGCCGTTTTGATCTACTCCCAGCCACGTTACTTCACAGCCGATCGCCTCAAGATGTGCGCAAAGATTTCGCACCGCCTCGTGTTCGACTCGCGTGGTGATGATATGACGCCGGTTTGGGTGCTGTGCCAGGAACCCGCCGATGGCCCAGTTATCTGATTCTGAGCCGCATGAGGTAAAGGCGATCTCGCTCGAATCGTTTGCTCCTAAAAGTTCGGCGATCTGATCACGAGCTGTTTCCAACGCGCTCCGCATCGGTTGGCCCAACGCATGGGCCGAAGATGGATTGCCGTAGGAATCCTTCAGATACGGCTCCATCGCTGCGAAAACTTCCGGGGCGACCTGGGTAGTGGCGTTATTGTCGAGGTAGATCATTTTCTGTTTGGCCTGGTACTGAGAAATGGGTTGCCGATAAAGCGATCCACCGAAATCACACGAAGCCGCACGAATCTTTGGAGGGCATTTCGTGTTATTTCGTGGATCGTTCCTGGCTAGATCAAAAAATGAACAGTGCTCAAATTAGGAAACAACCTCTTTTCTTTCAACCAGAGAGTCATTAAAACGATCGATACAAAATGTAGTCTCCGCTTTTCCTGATGAGTTGGCAGTTTACGCAAAAACGCTCAGAACCGATGACCAGTGAGCCCGCGGGCGCGCGCCTGGCCGCTTCCAGATGAACGAATTCTGAACGGTCACGGCCCTCGACGGCCGCATACCAGAATGCGTGTTCATATGCCGGTTCCGTGCCATCGCGCAAATAGATGGGCCGGTCGGGCAAAGCCACTGCCGCGTCATAGACATCTTTGTAAGTTGCGTCAAAATACCAGCCCCGATCGGGTCCATCGCGGCGATACACGGATTGAAAATAGATCGCCTGCAAAGCCATGGCGGATAAAAGCACGGCCAGTATCGCCCGGCGCCCGGATCGCGACAGAATAGGCGAGGGGGTCGAATTCCGGATTTGATTGTCGGCATTTGCCGGTAATCGATCGTCTTTGATGGGAGGCCACTCAAGCAGGAACTGCAGCCCCGGTATCATCAGGATCAACAGAAAAACCGGATAGGCGACGATGCGCAGCGAATGAAACTGGTCGGCTGTCAGCGCGCCGGGGACGATCGAGGCCGCCGCACCAAAGATCACAAAACGCCACCACGGCTCGCGCCAATGACGCGCAATCACAACTGCTAGTCCTATCACAGCGAGCATGAACGCGCCGATCAGAAAACTCCCCAACGAACCAGGCACGTGATGACGAGGGTTGCCGTCTCCGTCCATTAGCAGGCTGACAAGACTAAAGTCTGACAGATAGCGCCGGATAAAAGTCGGGGCGATCTCTTTCCACAGCGAAGCCGGTTTAATGTAGGAGATCGCATAGAATCTTTGGGTCAAAGCTTCCGGCTGCCTCGCCCTGAAGATCAGTAAAGGGATAAGCGTCAGGGCAAAGACCACCCAGGTCTTCACAACGCTTATCAGCCGATCGTGCGAGCTCACAAAGAGCAGCAGCCCGAAAGCCATCAAAGGTCCCAGCAATCTGCCGATGGTATAGGTATAGGTCAGGAGCATCAGAGTACCGGCCAGCATTCCTACTGTGATCCAGCTCCAACTTTCCTTTTTCCGGGCGTGGAATAGCGCCAGCAGGAATAACACGAGTGCCAGCGGGTAAAAATATGTTTCCATTACCAACCGGCTTACTTCAAACAGCCAGGGAGTGACGATCGCGGTAACTCCCACGATGATGCCGATCCTCCGCTGGCCTGAGACTCGTGCGGCCAGCAAGCCCAGCAGCACGCATGCGGCAAAGACCCAGGTCGCGCTAAACCCTCGGGCCAGGCGGATGCTTGGCGGAAATATAGAGAAGGGAATCGCCAGCAGGTAGATCTGAGTCGGGTTGGCGTATTGGATCCAACCTTCGGTGTAGACGGGAAAGAACAGCGGCCAGCGGTTGCCAAATTCCCCGGCGCCAGTGTGGGCGATGCAGTAAGCGTTGTAGGCGATGGCAGACTCGTCGATATAAAAGCCTGGCGGGTTGGTAGACACAGCATCGATATAGAAAAGGTAAAGAAGGATAATGCCGAGCAACGTACCAACCAGCCGGTATCTGCGAACTAGCTGCATAAAGCGCGTGGCGAAAGTAGGACCGCCGGCGCTTTGAGATTCATCAACGGGATTCATGCGGCTGTTTACTGGTTAACAGGTTCGCGAGAATATATTTGACTCAGGGTAGTGTCAACAACTCTCGTGATCGAGTCATTTTTGACGGCGCGTTATTGAAATCTCTGGCACCCCGATATAAAGTCGTCACGCGAGCAACGGCGCAACTTATATGTTTGATCCCATCGACGCCTTGATACTTGACCTGCTTGAATGGATTGGTCCGCGCCCGCGACCGTATGCGGAGGTCATTGAGGCTTGGCGTACATCTTGCCCGCGTCTTCCCGTCTGGGAAGATGCCAATGAGAGAGGGTTCATTGCCCAGGAGCATCGAGTGGGCGCTGGCTCATTCGTATCGGTGACGGACGCAGGCCGAAGCTACCTCACCCAACATCGGCAACCCTTCCGTGACAAACCCTGATCCGGCGACTGAATAGCCCTCCACATTAGGGTAATTACATATTTACCGACCCAGATGGCCGTACGCTACCCGATTCGCTCCGTCCAATGAGTGTTCGGCATTGCTGTAATCAAGCAGCTCTTGCGATTTAGAAATCAGAGACCGAGCTGGTCCATTTTCGATTTTTCGTACTCACCATCTTCCCCTGGGTAGCGCAGAACGTCTGCAAACTTTCCCGCCTCCTTTGCCAGAGCCCAGATGATGCTTTCGCCCGCGGGTACGATGTTCGGCGCAGCCGAAAAAACTGAATCGGTAAAAGCATTTCCCGCATCGATCAGTTTCCAGTCTTTACTCTCGAACATGTCTAAGACGTCGCTTAGGAACAGTTCATTCAGGACATTGTGATGTATCAGCAAAGTGTGTTTGGCACTGCGTCCCAAAACCTTTCTCGAAAGGCCATCGTAATAACTCGCTCGATCCCAGAGATGATTCAGATAGTACTCCCGGTAAGGACCGAGGTCGGATTTTGGGTTCGAAGCAATTCGAGCGCGCAGCCTCTGATCTATATACCAGTCTGACGCGTCAACGGTAACATAGCCCATCCGGTAGCCGTGCTCTTTGAGAAACGCGCGCATCTTGTCTCTTTTTTCGATCGTGTCGCCTTCTTTGAGCGCCGGAAATCGGAAACGCTTGTTGAAGCCCGGCATCTCTTTAATCAACGCTTCTACGCGGAGAATATCTTGCGCGAACTCTTCAAAACTGTGGTTAGGATAAAACCAATGCGAATAGGTATGATTGCAGATCATGTGACCGGCGTTACCCCACTCACGCACAAGGTTTTTTCCCATTTCGCTATCGATGTTCTTGCCACAAATAAACGCGGCCGCTTTCAAATCAGAGTGTCTGCGCAAGGCGGCAAGCAGCGTCCGATTACGTTGCTCTGCGACTATTTGCGCCGCGCCGAAGAGGTTGAAATCATCGATTGTAATTGCAACCTGCGGCGCTTTAGGGACAAAGGGCGCGACAGTCCTGCTCGCCGCCAATCCGATAGCACTAATGCAAATCGTTTTAGAAAAATCTCTTCGGTCCATGTCTTCTTCCTTCTTCGATCCAATATTTCCAAAATGCCGAACGTCAGAGACCGTTGACCGAGCGGCCGCATTTGACAAATTGAGCAGCAATTGTCAGTCAAGTATATTATTCCCCAAATTAGGGCGCTTCCAAAACTGTTCGTTCGACAAACGCCGCACCTCTTCGGCATAATCCGATCATGTCTCAGTTGAATGAAGGCGTGGTGCTTGACGCGCTCCGTCAGATAAAAGATCCCGATCTGCACAAGGATATTGTCACTCTCGGATTCATTAAGGATTTGAAGATCGACGGTGGCGCCGTTTCCTTTCGCATAGTCCTGACTACCCCTGCTTGTCCGGTGCGAGAAGAAATGGAAGCCTCCGCCCGTGAACTGGTGAGCGCCATCCCCGGGGTCAGTGCGGTGAACGTGACTATGGATGCCGAAGTGCCAAAGGGCCGCGGCCTCGGTGACAAAGTATCTGTGCCCGGCGTCAAAAACATTGTTGCGGTTTCATCTGGTAAGGGCGGCGTCGGCAAATCAACAGTCGCGGTAAATCTTGCGGTTTCCCTGGCGCTGGATGGCGCGCGCGTTGGTTTGATGGATGCCGATGTGTACGGACCGAACGTGCCGATCATGATGGGCGCCAGTCAGGCCAGGCCTGAAATCGAAATCAACAAGTTGATTCCAGTCGAAGCTTATGGCGTAAAACTGATTTCGATGGCCGTGCTGCAACCCGGTGACAAGCCCTTGATCGTTCGTGGCCCAATTCTGCACGGGCTGGTCAAACAGTTTCTGACGGACGTGAAGTGGGGCGAACTCGATTATCTGATCGTGGACATGCCTCCCGGAACCGGCGACGTGCAACTGAGTCTTGCCCAACTCGTGCCGGTGCAAGGGGCGGTGCTGGTAACGACGCCTCAGGAGGTCGCATTGATTGATGTGCGCCGGGCCTTGCGCATGTTCGAGACTGTCGCCGTGCCGGTGCTCGGAGTGATCGAGAACATGAGTTACTTCATCGCCCCGGACACTGGAAATCGCTACCACATATTTGGTGAAGGCGGCGGCGAAAAGCTGGCGCAGGAATACGGGGTGGCCTTTCTCGGATCGATTCCGATGGGAATCGAAGTACGCGAGGGAGGTGACCAGGGCGTGCCGGTCGTAATCGGTAAACCTGAATCGCCGCAGGCTCAGGCTTTCCGAAAAGTGGCCGAAGAAGTGGCCCGGCAAGTCTCAATCGAAGCCATGAAACCGGAGCTTGTCGTTTTGCGAAAATCTCAGTAAGATGACTTCGAGCATCGGTAATCCACAAACGAAGATAGAAATCACAGGAGTTAATTGAATATGTCAGCGAATCAAACAACCACCACGCCCACGACGGCCCCAATGCCGTCGGCCCCGGCTGTGAGCTTGAGCGTCACCGAACCGGCGGCGGGCGAAATCAAGAAATTTATGTCCAGCGAAGAGGGTCTCCCGGAGACCGCCGGTCTGCGCGTACGTGTCGTTCCCGGCGGCTGCTCGGGATTTCAGTACAGCTTGAATATTGAAGAGGAGTCACGCCAGGGCGATTTTATTCTCGATGACAAGGGCGTGCGCCTGTTCGTTGATATGTTCAGCGCGCAATATCTGAATGGAGTCGAGATCGACTATGTACAGAACGTGATGGGTTCCGGTTTTACGTTCAAGAACCCGAACTCGACGGGAAGCTGTGGCTGCGGCTCTTCGTTCACTGCGTAAGTTAAATCAGGAAGAACGCGCATGGCGCGGTTAAGCAAAGGGGCTCGGCCTGATTCAGTTGGACTGAAGGCCGAGCCAGCTTTTTGCTTACCGCGCATTTTGCTTTGTTGGCGGTCGGTTGATGCTCTCATGCATCGGAGAGACTTAGTCCGCGTAAGGGGACGATCGAAAATAGCCCAGCGATCTTATCGCTGGGTTAGCATGTTTATTTCGAGTCGCAAGTCCGCGCAACGGACGGCTGAATGTTACGGAACCGCGAGCTGTAGCGAGCGGAATAAAGAGTCAACCTCACAAAAAGTCAATTATCTTTAACAGCACTTTGCGCACATTGAATCCTTATCCCGCTCGCTACTGCTCGCGGTTCCGTACCGAGCCTCTGCCGCTTGGTTCACTGGCGCGATTACAACCGATCATTCGTTGAGCCATGGACACACTCATGGAAATCATTCAGGCTCACTCTGCCAACGACATTAGTCATGCGCGCGAACTCTTCAAAGAATACGAGGCGTGGCTGGAAGTCGATCTCTGCTTTCAAAGCTTTGAAAAGGAACTGGCAGAACTTCCAGGTAAATATGCGCCGCCTGACGGACGACTCTTGCTTGCCATCGACAACGGAAAGGTTGCCGGTTGTGCGGCGGTGCGGAAGATTGATGACGGCATCTGTGAGATCAAACGGCTATTTGTGCGTGACGAATCTCGTGGCCGCGGTCTCGGCCGGAAGCTCGCGGAGGCGATTATCCGTGAAGCAAGACAGATCGGTTACGAACGGATGCGGCTCGACACCTTGCCGCCGAAGATGAACGGGGCGATCGCGCTTTACCGGTCACTCGGATTCAAAGAGATCGCACCCTACTACGACAATCCGGTGCCGGGCGCTAAGGTCATGGAGTTGGATTTAGGATTGAGTTCACCGGACATTCGGAAGGGGCTGAAAGAGCACTGAAAAACGGGGCTACAATCCGCGAAACCACGCTAAGCACCACTGAGAAGAAGCGGTCGGGCTGCTGATACTACTTGCGCAGCAGCTTCCATCCCGATGGCAGCACGGCTGCGGCGAGTGAGATTTTGATGATGTCGCCAGGGATAAACTTAATTACGGTAGCGTAAAGAGTCACCATCGGAGAGGTGCGCATCACGACTGAGAACCACGCCCAGCCGCTCAACATAATAATCGCCGAGCCGATGGCCATCGCCGCGGCGGCCGTAAGAAAGCGGCGGTCCCACTCATGTTCGGCAAAAGCTCCCGTCACATAGGCTGCGGCGGGAAAGGCAATCAAATAACCTCCGGTGGGTCCCATCACATAAAGCAGTCCGAAGTGACCCGACTGGAAGAAGGGCAGACCGCTCGCTCCCTCGATCAAATAAGCGATCATCGCCATCGCTCCCAGGCGTGACCCCAGTAGCGCGCCAGTGAGCAAGACCGCGAATGTTTGTCCAGTGATCGGTATCGGACCAATGGGGATCACTACCTGCGCGGCCAGGGCAGTCAGTAAACTGAAACCGATTACCAGACCGACTTGACGCACGACATCGAGTTCTTTGCAAATGCTGTCGTCATCGTTTGACCTCTGAAATCTTTACCGGCTCATCAGGCCGGATGCACAGGACCGGACAGGGCGCGTTGCGCAGAATAAACTCAGCCGTGTCGGTTATTTTCGGATCACCGCCCGCACCGAGGGCGGTCGTGATTGCCACCAGGTCAGCCTTGTGCCGGCCGGCATACTCGACGACTTCTTCCCCGACGCCTCCGTGCAACCGGTGAAACCTGCCACAGTTTGCACCGGCTTCCTGAAAGAACCTTTCCAGAGTAGCCCGTCCTCCATCAGCCGGTTCTTCATCACCTTCATTAAAAATACAAAGCGTTTCCAGGTCTGCTTTGGTTTTACCGGCTATCGACGCGGCCATGTGCAGGATGTGCTTTGACTCTTCTCTCAAGTCAGTTACGTAAAGAATCCGTTTGAAACGATCAATCGGACGCGTTGTTCGGCGCGGTCCGTACATCCGCGCGATGATCGTAGGGATCGCGGAAGCTCGCGCCACTTGCTCGGCTACGCTACGGCCCAGGAAGAACTGTGCTACGTCCGAGCGGCCATGCGAGGCCATGACGATCAGATCGCAGACGCGTTCGGCGGCATGACGCATGATTACCTGCGCCGGGTCTTCTTCACCTTTGGGAATAATTGCTTCGATCACCCGCACCGAAGAGGCGCCCGTGGGCAAGCCGGGAAACTCGTACCGCGATGTTTCGGTGATGTGTGGATCGCCGCCATCCGAGATGTGAACGGAATGAACGATCGCGTCGAACTGCGCCGCGAGCGCCACCGCCAGCGGAAAAGCGCTGTTGGCGACAGCTGAAAAATCCGTCGGGAACAGAATCGAACGAATCATGGATTCATTATAGGTCGAATTGCTACTATAAGTCCTATAGGTTCTCTCTTAGTTTTCCGCGCCGATGCGCATCTTGTGAAACGAGCGCCAAACGAAGAAGACCGAGATTAGAAAGAAGACCGCGGCCAGGACATGGGTGACCAGCGGTCCGTTCGCCCCAAACTGGCCCGTCGTACTGCCAATACTAACCGCAAGCTCGACCGCGAGCAGACCAAAAAGCGTCGTGAACTTAATGACCGGATTCAAGGCGACTGACGAAGTATCCTTAAAAGGATCGCCCACCGTGTCGCCTACCACCGTGGCGTCGTGGAGCGGCGTGCTTTTCTGTTTCAGATCGACCTCGACCACCTTCTTGGCGTTGTCCCAGGCGCCGCCGGCATTGGCCATAAAGATCGCCTGATAAAGCCCGAACACGGCGATCGAGATCAGGTAACCGATAAAGAAGAACGGTTCGAGGAAGGCAAAAGCGAGCGTCGAAAAGAAGACGGTAAGGAAGATATTGAACATGCCTTTCTGCGCATACCTGGTGCAGATTTCCACGACCTTCTTACTGTCTTCGACTGATGCCCTTTCCACGCCTTCCAGCTTGATGTTGGCTTTGATGAACTCTACCGCCCGGTAGGCTCCGGTCGTCACCGCCTGAATAGACGCGCCGGTGAACCAATAAATGATCGCGCCACCGGTAATCAGCCCGAGCACGAAGGGCGCGTGAAGCAACGACAGACTCTCGGTGTTTTTGGTGAGGCCATCGGTTAAGGCCATGATGATCGAGAAGATCATCGTCGTGGCCCCCACGACAGCAGTTCCGATCAGCACCGGCTTGGCCGTGGCCTTGAAGGTATTGCCGGCGCCGTCATTTTCTTCCAGCAGATGCTTGGCCCGTTCGAACACCGCATTGATGTTGAATTCGTTCTTTAGCTCTTCGCTTATGTTAGGAACGTGTTCGATCAGCGAAAGCTCGAACACCGATTGCGCGTTGTCAGTGACCGGCCCATAGGAATCCACGGCGATCGTCACCGGACCCATGCCTAAGAATCCAAAGGCCACCAGACCAAAAGCAAATACCGCCGGGGCCGCCATCAGTATCGAGAGTCCCAGGGTGCTGACCAGAAAAGCGACGCCCATCAAGCCCACGATGCTGATGCCCAGCCAGTACGCCGAGAAATTACCGGCCACCAAACCCGAAAGGATGTTGAGCGAAGCGCCGCCTTCTCGTGATGACTTGACGACTTCCTGTACGTGGCGAGAGCTGGTTGAAGTAAATACCTTGACCAGTTCAGGAATGACCGCGCCGGCCAGCGTACCGCAAGAGATGATCGAGGCCAGTTTCCACCAGAGCGTCCCATCGCCGTCGAGCACCGGAATAATCAAATAAGAAACGACATAGGTGAGCGCGATCGAAACGATCGAGGTCAGCCACACCAGCGAAGTCAGCGGGGCTTCAAAGTTCATCTCGCCGGCATTGGCGTATCGCGCCTTGGCGACGGCGGCGTTAATGAAATACGACACCGCGCTGGACACCAACATCATGATGCGCATGACAAAAATCCACACCAGCAATTGGACCTGGATTTTGGTATTCGGCACGGCCAGCAAAATGAAGGTGATCAAAGCGACGCCGGTCACACCGTAAGTCTCAAAACCGTCGGCACTGGGTCCGACCGAATCGCCCGCGTTGTCGCCCGTGCAGTCGGCAATTACCCCGGGATTGCGCGCATCGTCTTCCTTGATCTTGAAGACGATCTTCATCAGGTCCGAACCGATGTCGGCGATCTTGGTAAAGATGCCGCCGGCGATTCGCAAAGCCGCCGCGCCCAAACTCTCACCGATGGCGAAGCCGATAAAGCAGGGACCGGCATACTCGCCGGGCACGAAAAGCAGAATGAAGAGCATGATCAGCAGCTCGACGCTGATCAGCAGCATGCCAATGCTCATGCCGGCTTTTAGCGGAATTGCATAGATTGGGAACGGCTTGCCTTCCAAACTCGCGAATGCAGTACGCGAATTCGCAAATGTGTTGACGCGAATTCCAAACCACGCCACTCCATAACTCCCAGCGATGCCGATCAGACTGAAAAACAAAATCATCGGGACAGTGAGCGCTACCGGATGTCCCGGCACCGGCCGCAGCACTCCGAAGTAAGCGACCACGATTACCGCGATGAAGACCCAAAGGATCATGATGAATTTGCCCTGGGTGGTCAGGTAGGTCTTGCACGTTTCATAGATCAGCTCTGATATTTCCCGCATTGAGCGGTGTACCGGCAGATTCTTCAGTTGAATGTAAATCGCCAACCCAAACATCAAGCCGAGAAAACAAAACACCAGACCAACCAGCAATAACTTGTGTCCATCAATCCCCAGGAAAGTTACCGAGGACAGATCTGGAAGCTTCAGCGCGGCCTCGCCACTCTCGCGTGGTTGAGCCAGGACTGCCGGAGCGCCGAGCGCACTCCCGAGCACTACAAATAAGAGCGTCAATAGGCGGCGGCGCATCGCCGTGGCAAAGTTCGACATTAAATTCACTATTAAAAGAATCCTTTCCGTTTCGTTTAGCGATTGGCGAGATAAAGCCGCCCTGAAAAGTCGGTTATTATGGCCGATTTAAGAGGGAAGTGTCCAACCGGCAGCGCATAGTCGGATTTGAAATCTCTAAGTGAGAAGGACGAGCTCTCTCTCTACTTGAGGGAGAGCGATGCCATGCAAGTAGAGCAAATCGTCAACGAGATACAACAACTGATCAGTCGATTCGAGCAGCGCGGTTAGGTGAACGAGGTGGGTGCTGAAAAAGTTAGCAACGCTGGCCAGGAGCCGCCAGAGCTATCCACGAAATCACACGAAATAGAAGTTCTGAGTGTTAGTTAGTGTGGTTTCGTGGATCGTAGTTCAGTTTTTCCGTAGCCTGTTAGGCTTCTGCCAGAGCAGAGTCGGGCGCCAATTCAGTTGGTTTGCGGCCACCAATCCACCGGCGCACTGAATCAATCAAAACGATGACTGCCGCGGTCATTATCAACACAGTCAGTGACGTGTTGATGTAGCCCTGAGTCGCCGTCGCGGCAGTCTGCGCCTGCGGCCAGAAGATGTCGCGAATTGATTCCCACCCGGCAACCAGCGTCGTGGTGGCCACGAATGAAAGCGGCGCGATCGTTACCCAGCTGTATCTCGCCTTGCCCATGTTGATGATCACGGTCGTAGCCACGCATAACGCCACCGCCGCCAGCAGTTGATTGGCAATGCCGAACATCGGCCAGATCGTCGAGATTGATCCATTCCAAATGAATGCGCCCCAGGCGGCAACCACCAAGCCGCTGGTGACAATAGATCCGGGCAGCCAGTTAGGTTGTTCCAGTTTTCGGAACACACGTCCCCCGAATTCACCTAAGAGAAAGCGAGCGACACGAGTGCCGGTATCGATGGTTGTCAGAATGAACAGCGCCTCGAACATAATCGCGAAGTGATACCAATATTTCATCAAACCCCGCAGACCGGGAATGCCGTCGAAAATCTTGGCGATGCCGAGCGCCAGCGTGACCGCGCCGCCGGTCCGGCCACGCACTTTCTCGCCTGAGTCCGCTTCCAGGCGATCAAGCTCCTGCGTTTTCAGGTTGAAACCCTGGGAGGTTTCAGCATCTACCATGCGAACGTAGCTCGCCTTCTGCGCATCGGTCTTCTGCTGGGTATTGATCGCAAAATAGTCGCCCGGGAACAAAGACGTCGCGGCGATCAAGGCGACCACGCCGACGACTCCTTCCATCAACATGCTGCCATATCCGATCACGCGCGCGTCGCTTTCCTTCGCGATCATCTTGGGCGTCGTGCCGGACGAGATTAACGAATGAAATCCACTGATAGCCCCGCAGGCGATCGTGATAAAGACAAAGGGATAAACTTTCCCTGGTATCACCGGACCGCCGCCCGAGACGAACGGCGTCACGGCGGGCATCTGCAGGTTCGGATGAACGAGAATAACTCCGATGATCAGGAACGCCACGGTTCCAATCTTAAGGTAGGACGAAAGGTAGTCGCGCGGGCACAGCAGCAGCCACACCGGCAGCACCGAAGCAATAAATCCGTATCCGGCCATCAGCAGCGTCACCTTATGCGGTGACAAGGTAAAGGCCGCCGCCCAAGATGAATCGGCAATCTTGCCGCCGAGATAGACGGCGAGGAGCATTCCAATCACGCCGATGACGCTCGCTTCCACAATCTTTCCCTTGCGAAAGCGATACATGTAAAGGCCCATGAAGAGCGCCAGCGGAATTGTGAAGCCGACCGTGAAAGTTCCCCAGGGCGATTCAGCCAGAGCATTCACCACCACCAGGCCGAGCCCGGCCAGCGCGATGACGACAATGAACAGAATGGCGATGCCGGCGACCAGGCCTGATAGCGGGCTGATTTCAGTGCGCGCGATTTCAGCCAGCGATTTTCCCTTGCGCCTGATGCTCGAGGCGAGAATCATAAAGTCGTGTACTGCGCCACCCAGACAGACGCCGATTACCAGCCACAGCAGCCCCGGCAAGAATCCGAATTGCGCCGCCAGCACTGGCCCAATCAGAGGCCCGGCGCCGGAAATAGCCGCAAAGTGGTGCCCGAACAAAACCCATTTGTTGGTTGGATAATAGTTATGTCCATCGTACATCGTCTGTGACGGCACCGGGCGCGAGTCATCCAGCGTCAGAACTTTCGCGGCGATGAAGGCAGAATAATAGCGATAGGCAATCGCCATTATGCAGAGGGAGCCGACAATAATGGGTAGGGCATTCATCTTGTGATCCGTAGCGCGCTATCATAACTGCGGTTTGTGGTTTTGCGAAATCGATTCTGAGCTTTCAAGTTATTGCCGGGAGCGCGGACGTGCCGTCCTCATTGAACGCACCAGCGCGAAAAAGTGCTCGCCTCTGGCTCGTGTGCGGACGGGACGTCCGCGCTCCCTGCAATAACCTGTCTTTGACTTACCTGCACCCATGCACTAGAGTTACCGCCGCTATTCAACTAATTGCGGAGGCTACTCCTCAATTAGGTCGACAATAGGTCGACAAGACTTTCCCGCGAAGGCCGGTGTCAGGATTTCCCTCGCAGGGACTGAATTCAAAAAAAACAACTACTTCAGGAGGATCGATGAAAAGGATTTTATTGCTTTTAAGTGCCGCGGCACTTCTGACCCCTGGCTGCGCCCAAAAGCCCGCTGCCAATACTGCTTCTTCAACGCCCGCGCCGAAAGCGTCGCCGGCCACGGCTACAGCATCACCCAAAGCCAATGAAAAGAAGCCACCTACTGCCAATCCTGTTCCCTCAGACTGGGTCAGGATGTATAACGACGTTAAGGGCTATGAGTTCTACGTCCCGGCGGGAACCAAGGATTCATCGCAGAATGTTGACGGTGTTGATGTTTACCTGGCGAATGTGCCTGCTCCTTACGAGATCGGAACGATGGTCATTGCGTTCAAGGATAAGTCGCTCACTAAAGATGATTTGCTAAAGCGAGCTGAAAATGTTCTGAAGTCAATGGACGAGAAGGACGTTAAGATCGATCCGGCGAAAGAACTGAGCGAAGACTATAGTCTGGCGACGTTCACTTCTACGGGTAAGGATGGAAAGCCGGGTAAAGGCAAAATCCTGGTTGGCACCGACGTTACTGACAACTACATCGTAATAGTTGGCGTAGACGCGGATAAGTTCAGCGCCAACGAAAAGACAATCGATGAAATCTGGGGCAGCTTTGGGATGTACAGCGGCGGCTCCAGTGGTAACAGCTAAGACTTACTGAGTTGCCCGAAACCATGGAACGAGGCTACAGCGAAAGTCGTAGCCTCGTTTGCTTTTTAGGGTCCGTTTTTTGCACCTTTACTGGAGGCAATCACATGAATGTAAAGCCAGTTCTGTTCGGTGCGGTGTTGTTATTCGCTACGAGCTTTTCCCTGATCGTCCATGGGCCGGTTTACGGACAGCAGGCCGCCCTCGATCGACTTTCTCCGCAGGCTCTCGTCGCTGATCTCTATCGCGTGCACAACCGAAAGCACAGTCCTTTCTTCCAGACCAGAAGCCGCGCCTTACTCTACAAGTATTTCGAAAAAGATCTGGCCGATCTGATTTGGAGAGATGCCGTGAAATCGAAAGGCGAAGTCGGCGCCCTTGACGGTGACCCGCTCTATGACGCACAGGACATGGAGATCAAAAAGTTTGCGATCGGTAAACCGAGTTATGCGGATCACAAGGCCACGGTCAATGTTACGTTTGAGAACTTGAACCAGCCAAAGTCGTTTGTCTTTATCCTGGTGAACGGAAGATCTGGTTGGCGGATAAGCAACATAGAGTACGGCGAGGGACGATCACTGCGAGGATATCTGAAAAGCTAATCCGGCCCCGCAAAGTTCTTTACTTTCCCGAATCACCCATCCTATAGTACGGCGGAAATTGGCTCTTTCCGCTTATCTCCCGGGGATAATCTCTCTGCTGAGGGCTTAACGAATGAATAGGTTTAGCAGACGGCCGATCATTGTGGCGACCTTATGCTTCTGCCTCGCGGTGCCTGTCTCAGGCGCCAGCTCCAGAGCGCAAACGCCGACTGCGCCTCCCAGGGAAGAGTTCAAATTCGGCAAGGCCGATCTCGATCTCCTGGAACAAGTTAACCTGTTGGACAAGCGCTTCGAGCGCGAAGGCCTCGTTTTTCTTGACGAGGCTACTAACGCATACCTGCAGCGAGTTGGGGAGTCGCTGCTGCCGCGCGATCGAAACCTCGAGCACGTGGTTTGGAAATTCCGTGCCCTCCGAGATCCCGTACCCAATGCTTTTGCCTTGCCCAACGGATCGGTTTACGTCAATACCGGCCTGATTGCTTTGCTGGATAATGAATCGCAGTTGGCATCCGTTCTCGCGCACGAGATAACCCACGTACTCAATCGCCACACGTATCTGCAAAACCGCAGTAATCGGAAAAAGTATCTCGCCATTAACATCATCGCTGCGGTCGGAGCATGGAACCCGGTGGGCGGAGTTGCGGGAGCGGCCATCGACATCATCGCGGCAGTCTCTCCATTGATCCTCGTAACCACGATGTTTGGGTACAGCCGTGACCTGGAGAAAGAGGCAGACCTGAGGGGCGTTGACGTAATGATTATTGCTGAATACCCGCCCGAAGAAATGATCAAGGCGCTGACGTTGTTGAGCAACGACATCGAAGGCGAGCAGTTGAAATTCTTCTATAACGATCATCCGCAACTCAAGGATCGCATCGGCTATGTCACTACTTACCTGGGCAGCAAGGCCAATAAGACCACGGCAGCGGCGGAACTGCACCGGGAAAAGCGCGCGTACCTGGCTAAGATAGAAACTGTATCCCACCACGACATCCAATTGGCGATCAATTCGGCCCGGTTTCGCACGGCGGTTTATCTGAGTCAAAAGTTCGCTGACTTCAGGCCTGAATCATCGGAGAATATTTTCTGGCTGGCTGAGTCGTACCGCGCTCTGGGTCCCCGCTCGCCGGAGTTGACAGAGAAAGAGCTCACTAACAGCGCCAAGAAAGACGCCGCTAAGAAGCGCGCCAAACTGATGCCGGATGAGGAAGAGCGCGAGCTCCTGGCCACGCCCGCCGGACAGGCTAACCGGAAGATCAACCAGCGAAAGGCCGAGGAGCTTTATTTGCAGTCTCAAAAGCTTAATAACCCCGTGCCGATGGCGCATCGCGGACTCGGCATGCTTTATGAAAAGATCGGCAGAACCAAAGAAGCAATCGAGGAATACGAAAAGTATCTCGGCCTGGCTCCAGACGCCCAGGATCGCGAGAGGGTCCAACGCCGGATCCAAACATTGAAGCTCTCGGGACCCTGATTCACCGACGGTATGGGTATGAGTACCGTTTGGGCCAGCGCGCCTGAGACAGATTAAACTCGTAACGATAATTCGTGGTTCCCGGTAGATTTTAGATCGCCTTCGCGGAGCGCTAGCGTTCTGCGGAGCACCGCTCTTTGAGCCGCCCTCAGGCGGCTTTCCCTAAGGGTTACCAGACCGGGCCTTTTAC